>Ga0308160_10000501_pt1 | contig 73188 bp, 67 predicted proteins | sample PhyFR1_FD_201036 | JGI IMG/M metagenome (GOLD analysis project Ga0308160, IMG submission 201036) | Phyllosphere microbial communities from UC Gill Tract Community Farm, Albany, California, United States - DLSLF.R1 | ecosystem: Host-associated > Plants > Phyllosphere > Unclassified | place: USA... | reverse complement strand
TCGAGATTATGATCCGTCATGAAAGCGGTAAGTTGAGTCAAGGTTTTGTTGGTCGCACAACAAGTCTAGCTCTTCTTTACCGCTTTCTTCGTTTACTGGTTACTTCCCGCTAATCCGTGAAGAACCTATTATTTCAGCCGCCCGCTGCCCGATGCGCAGCTGCGCGCCTGGCTCGGGCGCGAGCGCTAGCCTTCAGCCGGCGCCGTCCAGCGTGCGCCGCATCGCTTCCATCTCCGCCACGATCCAGGCGCGGAACTGCTGCACCTTGGCCATCGCTTCCTTGTGCGGATTGACCAGGAAGCGGTAGCCGTTGCCGTAGGGCGCGCTGCGGCAGTGCAGCACGCGCAGGCTGCCGGCAGCGATGTCCTCGCAGGCGATCCCGTAAGGCACCAGTGCGATGCCCTGCCCCGCCACCGCGGCCTGGGCCAGCACGCCCCAGTGGCTATAGGTGCGCGAAAAATCGTAGCGGCCCTCGAACTTGCCCTTGAGCGCCTTGTTCTCGTTCAGCGTCTGCAGCCAGGATTCGGGCGTGCGCTCGCACAGCAGCGGAAAGCGGGCCAGGTCGGCCAACTGCAGTTCCTGCGCGGGATCGTCGAGCAGCTCGGGACTGTAGACCGGCACCAGCCGTTCGCGGAACAGCAGCGCCGGGTCGCCGTCCTTGACCGGCCCGAAGCGGATCGCGACATCGACGTTGTCGTCCAGCAGATCGACCGGGACGTCGTTCGAGTCGATGCGGATGTCGAGTTCCGGATGCAGCTTGGTGAACCGCGGCATGCGCGGCACCAGCCACTTGATGGCGAAGGAATGGGTGGTCGAGATGCGCAGGATGGCTTCCTCGTCGCCGCGCTGCAGGGCCGCGACCTTGGCGCGCAGGTCGCCGAGCGAACGGCCGACCGCGATCGCCAGTTCCTGGCCTTTCGCTGTCAGAGCGATGTGGCGCGGGTGGCGCACGAACAGCGGAAAGCCGAGCGCCTCTTCCAGCTGCTTGACCTGCAGGCTGACCGCGGCCGGGGTCTTGTGCAGTTCCTGGGCCGCCAGCTTGAAGCTGCCCCAGCGCGCGGCGCATTCGAAGTCGATCAGCCCGGACAGGCTGCGCAAGGGCTTCACCGGCCCACCAAGCATAAGTTTTTCTTATTCATTGCCTTATTATTTTCTTGTTTGAACAATTGCTTCCCTGCATAGAAAATATAGCGGATTCACCAAGAACCCGCTAGCTCTTCAGCGCCTTCAGCGTAAGGAAGACCATGTCCAAGAACATCCTGGTGATCGGCGGCACCCGTTTCATCGGCAGGCTGCTCGTGCAGCGGCTCCTGCGCGCCGGCCACCGCGTCACCATTGCCACCCGCGGCTACGTGCCCGATCCCTTCGGCGAGCGCATCGCGCGCATCCGCGTCGACCGCCGCAACGAACTCGCCATGCGCGCCGTGGCCAAGGCCGGTCCGTTCGACATCGTCTACGACCAGATGTGCTACAGCCCTCTCGACGCGGCGATTGCCGTGCGCACCTTTGCCGGCCAGGTCGGGCGCTATGTCATGACCTCGACCGTCGATGCCTACCGCGTGCTCGGTGTCGACGCCGCCGGAAAACGCGGCCCGCTGGCCGAGGACGCGCTGGGCATCGAGGCCCAGGCGATCGACGCCGGCTACCCCTGGCACGACCCGCGCCGCGCCACCGAGTGCTACGTGAGCGGCAAGGTGCAGGCCGAAGCCTACCTGGTGCGCGACGGCTCGCTGCCGCTGGTGACGCCGCGCCTGGGCCACGTGCTGGGCGGGCCGGAAGATTTCACGGGTCGCCTGGCCCACTACGTCGAACTGGCGCGCGCCGGCGCCACCCTGCAGTATGCGAACGACAAGGCGGCGGTCTCCTTCACGACCGCGCATGCCGCGGCCGACTTCCTGTTCTGGACCGGAATGCAGGATTTTCTGGGGCCGGTGAATGCGGCCTGCGATGGGGCGCTGTCGGCGTCGCAGTTGTACGCACGTGTGGGCGAGGTTCTTGAGACGCCGGTCAGGACGCGGCGCGCGGCGTCGCCCGTGGAACCAGGCCGCCTGTCGCCTTTCGACCTGCCGGGGCCGATGGTGCTGGACACGTCACGCGCAAAGGCGCTGGGTTATGCGTTCGGGCATACGGACGAGTGGCTGGATCACGCGATCCGGCAGCACGACCTGGCCTTTGTCTAGCGCCCACGAAAGCATGAAATTGAAAAAGGATGTGTCAAAGCCTGTTTTCTGAAGCGGAACCAGTATATTGCGCAGTCGTTCTTATCTGCGGCAATGTCCGGTTCCATCATGGCTTCTCACAGCGCACACCACTCAACCGGACTGGCGGCCGGATCGATCGCTGCCATTGTCGTCGAACATGCCGGCGCCGGCGGCTTTTGCCACATGTGGAGCCTTCTCGCCCTGGTCATGGGCACCCTCGGCGGCACGGCGCCTGACTGGCTCGAGGTGAGGTGGTGGACCAGGAAAAGGACGCTCTGGATCACCCACCGGACCTGGACCCACTGGGGCCTGGGATGGATAGCCTTGCTGGCCTGGTCTTACTGGTCGCTCGACCAACTGGCCTGGGCGCCGCTGGGCTTCGGATTCGCTGCAGGCGGCGTCATGCATCTTCTCGCCGACTGGCCGAATCCCCTGGGCGTACCTTGGATCGTGAAACGGCGTTCCCTTCATCTTTGGAAAAGCGGTCGATGCGACTTCATCGTCATCGCCATGGCCTGGGGTGCCGCATTTGTCGTTGCGGACAAGATGTATTTTCACGTTTCGTAGTCGCATCCAGCCGAGCTGCGGGGCGATCGACGGCAAGGTGGCGTTCACCTGCTCAAGTCAAAAATCCGTGCGGACGTGTTCATCTTGCTGCGCCTGGAAGTGCGCACGATGGCGATTGCCCCATTCACACAAGGGCTGCAGCGCAAGCGCAAGCGTTCGTCCAAAATCGGTGATCGCGTATTCCACCCTCGGCGGCACCGCCATGAAGTCATGGCGCGTGAGGATGCCATCTTCAGTCAGGCTGCGTAACTGCTGAATCAGGACTTTCTCGCTGATACCGCTCACCAAACGTTTGAGCTCGCCGAAGCGCCGCGGCGCCCCCTGCAGATGGAATAGCAAAATCGGCTTCCACTTTCCCCCAACGTAATGCAATGCCACATCAAGACCACAAGTCGGCTCCATATCCTCTCCATACTTACCTTTTGGTAGGTACTAGTATATATGAAAGTACCGACTTACAATTGTTCAGGGTGATTTTTATCTACTGCGACAGTCGCAATCTCACAGGAAAACAGCATGCCAACAAACGAAGAAGTGATCAGGGAAGTCTATGCCGTCGCAGAATCTGCGAGTCTGGACGCGGAAAGGTTCGTCGAGCTTTTCGCGGAAGACGGCTATTTCCTGGACATGGCGACGGGACAAAAATGGACTGGCGCCGAGGTTCGTCAGCCGATCGAGGGTTTGGGATCCATCTTTCCGGATTTTCACCGCGAACTGCTGAACGTCTATTCGGCAGCAGATGGCGTCATCGTCGTCGAGCTCAGATTGCAGGGCACCCATGCAGGCGATTTCCCGACCCCGGACGGCGTGCTTCGCGCCACAGGCAAGCGCTTCGACGTACCGTGCTGCGATGTCTTCGTCGTCGAGCAAGGGAAGGTAAAGGCCTTCCACTGCTATAACATGCGGTCCGTGTGGCTCGGCCAACTGGGCGCTGCGTAGCGCCCAGTTACTCCCTGGGCCAAGCCTTAGCGCTTGTCCGCCTTCTCGCGCGCCACCCAATACAGCAGCAGGATCAGCGCAGCATACGGCAGGATCGACAGCAGATCCGCGCTGGCCCCGGCGAAGAACGGGTTCGCGGCCTCGGCCCACTTGCCCATCGCGTTGTCGAAGTCGGTCAGCACACCGGCCGTGATGGCGATGACGATGCCGGCCAGCGCGCCGCCGGCGATGTAGCCGGACGCCAGCAGCGTGCCCGAGCTGCGGTCGCCCGCGGCCTGCAGTTCTTCGCCGCTCAGGCCGGCGTACTGCGGCAGCTTGTTGTTGCGGCGGTCGACCATCCAGCGGATCAGGCCGCCGATCGCGATCGGCAGCGTCGACACCAGCGGCAGGTAGACGCCGACCGCGAAGGACAGCGCATTCACGCCGGCCATCTCCAGCACCAGCGCGATCATCACGCCGAACACCACCAGGGTCCACGGCAGTTGCTGGTCGAGGATGCCCTTGATGATGTAGGACATCAGCACGGCCTTGGGCGCATCGTATTTCTTGACCTCGGAGCCGTCCGGACGGGTGTGGAACTGGCCGTTGATGCCCGGGTCGACCAGCCAGGCCAGCGAGCCATCGTCGCGCACCAGGTATTTGCCGGCCGGGCCGCCGACGGTATCGGGCTTTTGCCAGACTTTATAGGTGGCGCGGTCGGACGCCGCCTGCGGGCCCTGGATCTGCGCCGTCTCGGTCAGCTTCGAGGCATCGGTCCTCACGTGCGGCGCCACCTGGGCGGCCGGGACGTAGACGGTGCCGGCATCGTTCAGTTTCAGCAGGATCGGGCCCAGCACCAGCGCCGAGGCCAGCGCGCCGGCCAGGATCGCGTACTGCTGCAGGCGCGGCGTGGCGCCGACCAGGAAGCCGGTCTTCAAATCCTGCGAGGTGGTGCCGGCATTCGACGCGGCGATGCAGACGATGGCGCCGACCGACAGCGCGGTCACGTAATAGCGCCCGCCGGTCCAGCCCATCACCAGGAAAATCAGGCAGGTGAACAGCAGCGTGGCCACCGCCATGCCGGAGATCGGATTCGAGGACGAGCCGACCTCGCCGGTCAGGCGCGAGGACACGGTCGAGAACAGGAAGCCGAACACCAGGATCAGCAGCGCGCCCAGCAGGTTCATGTGCAGCGGCGTGGCGAAGGTGATCACGGCGATGATGCCCAGGCAGCCGATTGCGACCCACTTCAGCGGGATGTCCTGGTCGGTACGCAAGGAGGCGTCACCGGTCGAACCCGACTTGAAGCCGGCCAGGCCGCCGCGCAGGCCGTTCCAGATGGTCGGCAGCGAACGCACCAGCGAGATCAGGCCGCCGGCCGCCACCGCGCCGGCACCAATGTAGAGCACATAGGCGCTGCGGATGTCGTCCGGGCCCATGTCCTTGATCAGCATCGTGCCGGGCGCCAGCGGCACCGTGAGCAGGTCGCCGAAGAATTTGATCATCGGGATCAGGAGCAGATAGGACAGCACGCCGCCGGCCGCCATCGTCATCGCGATGCGCGGGCCGATGATGTAGCCGACGCCCAGCAGCTCGGGCGAGATCTCGGCGCCGGCCGAACCGGCCTTCAGCGGCGCGCCGAACACGAAGTTGACCGTGTCCTTCCACAGCTTGAAGGAGATGTTCAGGGTTTTATACAACAAGCCGATGCCGAAGCCGCCGAAGATGATGAAGGCGCGCTGGCGTGCAGCCTTCGCTTCGCTTGATCCTTCCAGGCGCACTTCGCCGGCGGCTTCGCGCGATGACGGCGTGGCGGCGGCCTTCAGCACTTCGGCGCAGGCCGTGCCTTCCGGGTATTTGAGTTCGCGGTGCTGGTCGACGATCATCGTGCGGCGCATCGGGATCATCATCAGGATGCCGAGCAGGCCGCCCAGCACGCCCACCAGCATCACGCGCGAAATCTCCAGGTCGAAGCCGAGGATCATAATCGCCGGCATGGTCACGCCGAGGCCGAAGGCCAGCGATTCACCGGCCGAACCGGCGGTCTGCGTGATCGAGTTCTCGAGGATGGTCGATTCGCGCCCGCCCGCCTTCTTGGCCATGCCGAACAGGGTGATCGCGATCACCGCCACCGGAATCGAGGCGCTGACCGTCAGGCCGACCTTCAGCACCAGGTAGAGCGAGGAAGCGCCGAAGATCATGCCCAGCACCGTGCCCATGATCAGGGCGCGCAGGGTCAGCTCGGGCAGTTGGGCGGAGGCCGGGATATACGGCTTGACCGCGGGCGGGTGGGGATCGTACGGCATTGTTTCCTTGCTACGTCATGGACGCGGTATCGTGTTTCTGGACTGCAGGCACCACTTGGCAGCACCTTAAATGGAAATTAAGCTGGAACTATGGCACATGCCGTAGTGGAAGAAAAGCGGATTATAATTTTGATGTAGACCGTGTTTACGCCCTGTCGGCACGGCGATCTGCCGGTCATCTGACCGTCATCAGAGGCTTCTCGTTTTGGCAACTACCAGTAAAAAAGCGCCGCGTGCCTTCAGCGGCATCCGCGGTTTCATCTTGATCGCCCTCGCCCTGCTGATCCTGTTCGTCGCAGGCATCGCCGGCTACGTGCTGTTCCGGGTCCTGCCGAATGTGCCGGCGCTGGACGCCGTCACCGACTACCGGCCCAAGATCCCGCTGCGCATCTATACCGCGGACAAGGTCCTGATCGGCGAGTTCGGCGAAGAGCACCGCGACTTCGTCCCGATCCAGAAGATCCCCGACCTGATGAAGAAGTCGCTGCTGGCGATCGAGGATGCGCGCTTCTACGAACACGGCGCGATCGACTTCCAGCGCGGCCTCGGCGCGGTCTATTCGAACCTGCGCCACGGCTTCGGCGCCGGCGGCGGCTCGACCATCACGATGCAGGTGGCGCGCAACTTCTTCCTCTCGCGCGAAAAGCACATCGGCCGCAAGGTCAACGAGATCGCGCTGGCCTACAAGATCGAGGCGGCGCTGTCGAAGGACGAGATCCTCGAGCTGTACATGAACCAGATCTACCTGGGCCAGCGCGCCTACGGCTTCTCGAGCGCCGCACGGACCTACTTCAACAAGAACCTCGAGCAGCTCAGCGTGGCCGAGATGGCGATGCTGGCCGGCCTGCCGCAGAACCCTTCGCGCCACAACCCGGTAGCCAATCCGAAGCGCGCGCGCGAGCGCCAGCACGCGGTGCTGAAACGCATGCGCGAACTGGCTTACATCAGCGAAGACCAGTACCAGAAGGCGCTGAATGAACCGCTGCGCGTGAACACCCGCGGCCAGGAATTCGACACCCACGCCGAATACGTGGCGGAAGCGGCGCGCCAGGCCGTCTACAACCAGTTCAAGGAAGAAGCCTATACCAAGGGCATCCGGGTCTACACCACGATCCTGAAGGCCGAGCAGGATGCGGCCTACAACTCGGTGCGCCGCAACGTGCTGGCCTACGACCAGCGCCACGGCTACCGCGGCCCCGAGGGCCGCATCGAGCTGCCGGACGATCCGGTCGAGCGCGAAGACGCGATCTCCGAGGCGCTGGGCAAGCGCCCCACCAGCGACGGCCTGATTCCGGCGGTGGTGCTGGCCGCGTCGAGCAAGGCGGTGCGGGTCGAGACCATCGACGGCGACGACGTCGAAATCACGGGCGCAGGCCTGAAGTTCGCCGCCGGCGCGCTGGCTTCGAACGCGAAGGCGGAGCGCCGCATCGCCCGGGGCGCTATCATTCGCGTGGCCAAGGATGCGAAGGGCAACTGGGCCATCACCCAGGTGCCGCAGGTGGCCGCCGCTTTCGTGGCGATCGATAGCAATACCGGCGCCTACCACGCGCTGGTCGGCGGCTTCGACTACAACCTGCAGAAGTTCAACCACGTGACCCAGGCCTGGCGCCAGCCGGGTTCCGGCTTCAAGCCCTTCGTTTATTCGGCGGCGCTGGAAAAAGGCTATTCGCCGGCCACCCGCATCCTCGATGCCCCGCTCGACATGCCGGGCGAGAACGCGGGCGCGACCTGGTCGCCGCAGAACGACGACTTCAAATGGGACGGTCCGATCACCATGCGCCGCGCGCTGGCCGAATCGAAGAACGTGCCCTCGGTGCGCCTGCTGCGCGCGATCTCGGTGCCCTATGCCCATGAATTCATCGGCAAGTTCGGCTTCGACGCCGCGCGCCAGCCGGCCAACTACACGATGGCCCTGGGCACCGGCGCCGTCACGCCGCTGCAGATGGCCGGCGCCTACGCGGTGTTCGCCAATGGCGGCTACCGCGTCGAGCCCTACCTGATCGCGCGGGTCGAGGACGCCGACGGCAAGGTCATCGCCGAGGCCAAGCCGCCGGCCGCGAAGCAGGAAGAGCAGCGCGTGCTGGATGCGCGCAACGCCTTCATCACCGACAGCATGTTGCGCGACGTGACCCGCTACGGCACCGGCACCGCCGCCACCAAGGAACTGGGCCGCACCGACATCGCCGGCAAGACCGGTACCACCAGCGACGCGGTCGATGGCTGGTTCAACGGCTACGGCGGCGGCGTGGTGGCGGTGGCCTGGATGGGCTACGACGATCCGAAGTCGCTCGGCGGACGCGAGTTCGGCTCCACGCTGGCGCTGCCGATCTGGATCGACTACATGCGTGTGGCCCTGGCCAAGCGGCCGCAGGAAGAGCGTCCTGAACCGGAAGGCGTGGTGCGCGAGAACGACGACTGGGTCTATGCCGAGTTTGCCGAAAGCCCGGTCTTCAGCGGCATCGACCTCGACCAGCAGCCGGCAGCCGATCCGAATGCGCCAGTCGATCCGAACGCGGCACCGGTCCAGCAGCAGGCGCAGCCGCAACAGCAGCAGCTCCAGAACAGCCTGTTCTGACGCGCCGGCAGCGGCCGCACCCGAAAAGCCCCTACCAAGGGGCTTTTTCTTTTTAGCGATCAATTGACCACAAATACAGTGCACTTAGGGGAAATTAACCCAAGGTTGTGGGCCTGATCCTACAAGGATGGCCGGGCACATCCTATTTTGAACACCCATGGCCAACCCCATCATGGCGTCATTCACCAACATACGGAGAAGATCATGAAAAAATACCAAGGCGTTCTCATCGGTAGTCTGATGGCACTGAGCCTGGCGGCATGCAGCTCCACCGGCACCTCCAGCGACACCGGCGGCTCCTCGCCGAGCGCCACCTCGAGCAGCTCGGGCGAAGGCAGCTCCAGCGGCAGCAGCTCGACCGGCACTTCGAACTCCGGCACCATGGGCACCTCCGGCAACGGCGCTTCGGGCACTTCCAGCTCGGGCACCTCGGGCAGCACCGGCACCTCGGGACGCGGCGACTGGGGTACCTCGGGCAGCGGCACTTCCGGTTCGAGCACCTCCGGCTCCGGCACTTCCAGCAGCGGCACCTCCGGCTCGGGCACCTCGGGCACCACCACTTCCGGCACCTCGGGTACCGGCACCCGTTAAGAGCGCATCATGAAACCCATCCAAAGCCTCCTGATCGGCGCGCTGATGGCCGTCTCGCTGGCAGCTTGCAGCAAATCCGGCGACAGCGCCAACAGCAGCGATGGCGGCAACGCCTCGTCGGGCGCCGCCGCGACCGGCAGCAGCGGTTCCAGCGGTTCCAGCGGTGCTACGGGCTCCAGCGGCTCCGGCGGCGCCACCGGTTCGAGCGGCTCCAGCGGCTCCATGGGCTCGAGCGGCGCTGCGGGCGCCAGCGGATCGAGCGGCACAAGCGGTTCCAGCGGCTCGAACGATGCCGCAGGTTCGAGCGGCACCACCGGCACCGGCAGCACCGCCACCCCGAAAGGCACGGCCGGCACCAGCGGCTCGAGCGGCGGCGGCGGTCAGAGCGACCGCAAGGGCAGCCCGCCCTACTAAGCAACATCCCCCCACTGCTTCACACGAAACAGGACCATAAGGAGAACAGCATGAAAACCATCCAGACCGTACTCGTCGGCGCCGCACTGGCGTTCAGCCTGGCAGCCTGCAGCTCCACCGGCACCAATTCCGATACCAGCTCCGGCTCCAGCATGTCCAGCGGCAGCTCGTCCAGCGGCTCGTCGTCCGGTTCTTCCACCGGCACCGACGCGACCGGCATGCCGGTTAGCAGCGGCAACTCGAACGCGACCGGCACCGGCCAATCGGGCGGCGTGGGCGCGGGCACCGGCACTGGCGGCGGCTCGACCAGCGGCAGCAGCAGCGGCACGGGCACCAGCGGCCAGGCCGGCGCCGGCAGCGCAGGCAGCACCAACGGCCAGTAAGTCCCCCTCTGCCGCCGCGCTCGACGCATGGCGGCAGCCCGGCTTGTTTCCGTCCCTCGGGTAAAATGGCCCCTCGTATATTCGAGGGACGGGAGCAATGAAAAACTGGATCGCGCGGCTGTTCGGCGGCGGAGAAGCAAGTGCGCCGGCGACGCCCGCGCCTGTCGATCCGGCACCGCCCGCATCGTCCGGCCCTACCCCAGCGCCCGGCAATACTGCAACGCGCGAACCCGATCCCATCCTCGATTTCTGGCACTGGCTGACGGCCGGCGCCGCGGCCGCCGCACCCACGCCGCAAGCCGCAACGCACGCCCAACTGGTACTGGCCGAGCTGGACCGGCTGATCGATGCCCCGCTCGATGCCGCCGGCCTGGTGCCGCGCGTCCCCGAAGTCATCCCCCAACTGCTGCGCAGCCTGCGCGACGAAGGCGCGTCCAGCGCCGACCTGGCACGCCAGGTGGCGCGCGATCCGGCCCTGGTGGCGGAACTCATCCGTGAAGCCAACACCCCCTACTACCGCGCCGCCGCCCAGGTACGCACCATCGACGCCGCCCTGCTGGTGCTGGGCCGCAATGGCCTGCGCATGCTGCTGGCGCGCGCCGCCTTCCGGCCGCTGGCCGGCACCCAGGGCGGCCGTCACACGCGCCAGGCCGCGCCGCGCATCTGGCGCCATACCGAAAAAACCGCGCTGGCGGCCAGCCTGCGTGCCCCCGCCATGGGGGCCGATCCCTTTGAAGCCTACCTCGCCGGCCTGATGGCCGACCTCGGGCTGATCGTGGCCCTGCGCCTGTTCGACGGCATGCTGGAGACCGACGCCCTGCCCCAGGATCCCGCTTTCGTGTCCGCCCTGCTGGGGCGCACGCGCGCGCTGGCCGCCCATATCGCCATGCAGTGGGAGCTGCCGCCGCCGATCGCCGCCGCGATCCTGGGTGCGCCCGGCAGCGGGCCGTCCGCCGTCCAGCCGCTGGCCGCCGCGCTCGGCCAGGCCGAACGCCTGGTCCTGCTGCGTCTGCTGGTCGACAGCGGCGCGCTGGCGCAGGACGATCCGGCCGTGACCGGCCTTGCGCCTGCCTGCGCACGGGTATTCGAACGCCTCGCCCCGGCTGAGGGCAGCGCTTGACATATAATTCCCCTATGCCTTTCGACCTGAAAAAACACCTCCCCAAGCCCGGACAACGCTTCGCCCTGCCGCACCTGCACGGTTCGTCCGACGCCTATGCGCTGGCGCTCGCCGCCCTCGAGCTGAAGGCCAACAAGCAGATGCTGACCGTGATCGTGGCCAACGCCAGCGACGGCCAGCGCCTGCTGGACGAAATCCCCTGGTTCGCCGAGGGCAAGCTGGCCTGCCACCTGCTGCCGGACTGGGAAACCCTGCCCTACGATGCCTTCTCGCCGCACCAGGACCTGGTGTCGGAACGCCTGGCCACGCTGCACGAGATCCGCAACGGCCAGTGCGACGTGCTGGTGGTGCCCGCCACCACCGCGCTGGTGCGCCTGGCGCCGCCGTCCTTCCTGGCCGCCTATACCTTCTTCTTCCGCCAGGGCGAGAAACTGGACGAGGCGAAGCTGAAGGCGCAGCTGACCCTGGCCGGCTACAGCCACGTGACCCAGGTGATGTCGCCGGGCGAATACTCGGTGCGGGGCGGCCTGATCGACCTGTTCCCGATGGGCTCCGCGCTGCCCTATCGCCTCGACCTGTTCGGCGACGAGATCGAAACCATCCGCACCTTCGACGCCGACACCCAGCGCTCGCTGTACCCGGTCAAGGAAGTGCGCCTGCTGCCGGGCCGCGAATTCCCGATGGACGAAGCGGCCCGCACCGCCTTCCGCGGCCGCTGGCGCGAGCGCTTCGAGGGCGACCCGAGCCGCTCTCCGGTCTACAAGGACATCGGCAGCGGCATCGCCTCGGCCGGCATCGAGTACTACCTGCCGCTGTTCTTCGACGAGACGGCCACGCTGTTCGACTACCTGCCGGAGGAATCGCCGCTGGCCCTGGTCGGCGACATCGAAGCCGCGATCGCGCGCTTCTGGGCCGACACCGAATCGCGCTACAAATTCCTGAAGGCCGACCGCGAACGCCCGATCCTGGAACCGAAGGAAATCTTCCTCGGCGCCGAGGACTTTTTCGTACGCGCCAAGCCGCACGGGCGCTGGGCGATCGGACGCGATGCCGGTGCCGGCGCTTCGGAAGTCTCGGCGCCGATTCCGGACATCGCCGTCAACCGCCGCCTCGACGATCCGCTGACCAACCTGCGCGCCTTCCTCGCCCATACGGACGCCAAGGTGATGATCTGCGCCGATTCGAACGGCCGCCGCGAGACCCTGCAGCAGTACTTCAACGAATACAAGCTGGACCTGACGCCGGTCGAGGGCTATGCGGGCCTGTGCGCCTCGGAAGCGAAGGCGATGCTGGGGGTGGCGCCGCTGCAGGCCGGATTCGAGCTGATGGACGCCAAGTGCGGCCATCTGGTGTTCATCACCGAGACCGAGCTGTATGCAGGGACCGGCCGGCGCGCCGGCAAGAAGAAGCAGGAAGCCAGCTCGCAGGTCGAGTCGATGGTGCGCGACCTGTCGGAGCTGAAGATCGGCGACCCGGTGGTGCACATCAACCACGGCATCGGCCGCTACATGGGCCTGATCAGCATGGACCTGGGCGAAGGCGACACCGAATTCCTGCACCTGGAGTACGCCAAGGAGACCAAGCTCTACGTGCCGGTGTCGCAGCTGCACGTGATCTCGCGCTACTCCGGCGCCTCGCCGGAAGACGCGCCGCTGCACACCCTCGGCTCCGGCCAGTGGGACAAGGCCAAGAGAAAAGCCGCCGAGCAGGTGCGCGATACCGCCGCTGAATTACTCAATCTTTATGCCCGCCGCGCCGCGCGCCAGGGCCACAGCTTCGAGTATTCGAGCATCGACTACGAGAACTTCGCCCAGAGCTTCGGCTTCGACGAGACGCCGGACCAGGCCGAGGCCATCGCCAACGTGATCAAGGACATGACCTCGGGCCGGCCGATGGACCGTCTGGTGTGCGGCGACGTCGGCTTCGGCAAGACCGAGGTCGCGCTGCGCGCCGCCTTCATCGCCGTCATGGGCGGCAAGCAGGTGGCGATCCTGGCCCCGACCACCCTGCTGGCCGAGCAGCACGCCCAGACCTTCGCCAACCGCTTTGCCGACTGGCCGGTCAAGATCGCCGAGCTGTCGCGCTTCCGCACCGGCAAGGAGATCAACAACGCGATCAAGGGCATGGCCGACGGCACCGTCGACATCGTGATCGGCACCCATAAACTGCTGTCGCCGGACGTGAAGTTCACGCGCTTAGGACTCGTCATCATCGACGAGGAGCACCGCTTCGGCGTGCGCCAGAAGGAGGCGCTGAAGGCGCTGCGCGCCGAGGTCGACGTGCTCACGCTCACCGCGACGCCGATCCCGCGTACCCTGGGCATGGCGCTGGAAGGCCTGCGCGACTTTTCGGTCATCGCCACCGCGCCGCAAAAGCGCCTGGCGATCAAGACTTTTGTCCGCAGCGAGGACGGTTCCGTCATCCGCGAAGCCGTGCTGCGCGAACTCAAGCGCGGCGGCCAGGTCTACTTCCTGCACAACGAGGTCGAGACCATCGAGAACCGCCATTCGATGCTGCGCGAACTGCTGCCCGAGGCGCGCATCGGCGTGGCGCACGGCCAGATGCACGAGCGCGACCTGGAAAAGGTGATGCGCGACTTCGTGGCCCAGCGCTTCAACATCCTGCTGTGCACGACCATCATCGAGACCGGCATCGACGTGCCGACCGCGAACACCATCATCATGCACCGCGCCGATAAATTCGGCCTGGCCCAGCTACACCAGCTGCGCGGCCGCGTCGGCCGTTCGCACCACCAGGCCTATGCCTACCTGCTGGTGAACGACGCGCTGAACATGACCAAGCAGGCGCAGCGCCGCCTCGACGCGATCCAGGCGATGGAAGAACTGGGCAGCGGCTTCTACCTGGCGATGCACGACCTCGAGATCCGCGGCGCCGGCGAGGTGCTGGGCGAGAACCAGTCCGGCGAGATGCTGGAGGTCGGGTTCCAGCTGTATTCGGATATGCTGAACGAGGCCGTGAAGGCGCTGAAGGCCGGCCGCGAGCCGGACCTGGCGGCCCCGCTGTCCTCCACCACCGAGATCAACCTGCACGTGCCGGCCCTGCTGCCGTCCGACTTCTGCGGCGACGTCCACGAGCGCCTGTCGATCTACAAGCGCCTGGCCAATTGCGAGACCCAGGACCGCATCGACGACATGCAGGAAGAGCTGATCGACCGCTTCGGCAAACTGCCGGACGCGGTCAAGGCGTTGATCGAAACCCATCGCCTGCGCATCTCGGCCAAGCAGGTCGGCATCGTCAAGATCGACGCCCATGCGGAAGCCGCCAACCTGCAGTTCATGGAAAAGCCGCCGATCGATCCGATCAGGATCATCACGCTGATCCAGAAGAACCGCCAGATCAAACTGGCCGGCCAGGACAAGCTGCGCATCACGGCCGCGATGCCGGATCTGCAGGCGCGCGTGAACCAGGTCAAGCAAACCATCCGACAATTATTAGCCTGAGCCCCACATGTCCAAGAAACTGATTCTGCAAGGTCCGCAGGCCGGCCAGCAAGCGCTCGCGCAGGTCGCCGCGCTGGCCTCCCCGCGCAGCGCCACGGCCATCCACGAGCACGCGCTGCGCTGCGACGGCTTCGACTTCACGCCCGCGCTGAAGGCCGACATCGAGGCGGCGGCCGAACGCGCCGGCATCGACGCCACCTTCATCGATGCCGGACGCACCCTCGCCGACTTCAAGCTGGTGGCGATGGACATGGACTCGACCCTGATCACGATCGAGTGCATCGACGAGATCGCCGACATGCAGGGCCTGAAGCCGCAGGTCGCGGCCATCACCGAAGCGGCGATGCGCGGCGAGCTCGATTTCGCCGAAAGCCTGACCCGCCGCGTGGCCCTGCTGGAAGGCTTGGCGGTGGCGGCACTGGGACGCGTGTACGAGGAGCGCCTGCGCATCTCGCCGGGCGGCGAAGCGATGCTGAAAAGCGTGCAGGCGGCCGGCCTGAAGACCCTGCTGGTGTCGGGCGGCTTCACTTTCTTTACCGAGCGCCTGCAGGCCCGTCTCGGGCTCGACTACGTGCACGCCAACCTGCTGGAAGAGCGGGATGGCAAGCTGACCGGGCGCGTGGTCGGCGGCATCGTCGACGCCGAGGAAAAGATGCGCACCGTGCAGCGCGTCTGCGCCGGGCTCGGCGTCGATTCGCGCCAGGCCATCGTGATGGGCGACGGCGCCAACGACCTCAAGATGATGGGCATTGCCGGCCTGTCGGTGGCTTTCCGCGCCAAGCCGGTGGTGCGCGCGCAGGCTGACGTCGCCTTGAATTTCACCGGGCTGGATGGCTTGCTGGCCGTCCTCGCCTGAGTTGCTTGATGCGGCTCATTGCTGACATTCGTCGGGCAATGAGCCGATAAGGCGTCGTCACGGTCTAACGCTCGTCCATAACAAGGAGATGAGCATGATTCCGACTGACGACAACGCGCCACCCTCCCAGCCGCGCCGCGGCTTCCTGCGCAGCGGGCCGCTGCTGGCTGCCGCGCTGAGCCTTCCCGCACTGCCGGCCCAGGCCGCCGACCGCTGGACCGCCACCTGGGGCGCGGCCCCGGCCGGCCCGCCGCCCACGGCGCCGACGCTGGGCCTGTCCGGCCAGACCCTGCGCCTGGTCGTGCATGCGAGCGTCGCCGGCAGCCGGGTGCGCATCCGCATCTCGAACGAAATGGGCAGCGTGCCGCTGAACATCGGCGTCGCGCGCATCGCCCTGCGCAGCAGCGGCGCCGTCACGGTGGCCGGCACCGACCGCCAGCTGCTGTTCGGCGGGCGCAGCGCCGTCACGATTCCGGCCGGGGCCGCCGTGCTGTCGGACGGGGCGAACTTCAATGTCCCGCCCTTTGCCGACCTGGCCGTCAGCCTCTACCTGCCGGGAACGGTACGCCTCACCACCCTGCACAATGCCGCCCTGCAGACCAGCTATGTGTCGAGCGCCGGCGACCGGACCGCGCTGCAAAGCCTGCCAATCCAGCGCAGCATCGCTTATTGGCCCTTCCTCACCGAGGTCGACGTCAGCGGCCCCTACTCCGGCCTGTCCGCAACGAACGCGGTGGTGGCGCTGGGCGACTCGCTCACCGATGGCCAGGCCAGCAGCGCCAACGCCAACCGCCGCTGGCCGGACATGCTGGCGCGGCGCCTGCAGCTGGAGCTGGGCGTGGCCGGCAGCATCGGCGTGGCCAACCGTGGCATCAGCGCCAACTCGCTGCTGAAGGACTACCCGGATGCGATGCTGGCCGGCCAGCGTGCGCTGCTGCGCTTCGAGCGCGACGTGGCGGCCACGAGCGGGGTGCGCTGGATGGTGGTGCTGATCGGGATTAACGACATCGTTTACAGCTCAGGATCGAACCCGATCCCGGTCGACAGCCTGGTCAACGGCCACCTGCAGCTGATCGCCAAGGCCCGCGCGCGCGGTATCCGGCCGATCGGCGCGACCCTTCCGCCGTTCGAAGGCCACACGTACTACACGGCGGCGCGCGAAAACGTCCGCAAACGCTTCAACGATTGGCTACGCAGCAGCGGTGCCTACGACGCGGTCATCGACTTCGACCTGGCCCTGCGCGACCCGGCCCGGCCGACGCGCCTGAGAGCGTCCTACGATAGCGGCGACCACCTGCATCCGAACGATGCCGGCTACGGGGCGATGGCGCAGGCGGTGCCGCTGAACCTGTTCGCGGCCGGCTAAGCGGCGACGTCGGCCAGCAGTTCGACCAGCCGGTGCACGTCGACCGGCTTGACCAGATGATGGTCGAAGCCGGCCGCCAGCGCCTGCTCGCGGTCCTGCGGGCGGCCGTAACCGGTCACGGCGATCAGCAGCGCCTCCTCGGTCCCGGACTGGCGCCGCAAGCGCCGCGCCAGCTCGTTGCCGTCCATGTCGGGCAAGCCGATGTCGAGAATGCAGACCTCCGGCACGCACGCGGCGGCCACCGCCAACGCGCTGTGCGGATCATGCTCGACCAGCACCTCGTAGCCCAGATTCTCGAGCACCATGGCCAGCAGCTGGGCGGCGTCGACGTTGTCGTCGACCACCAGCACCCGGCGCCTGGACGGCGCTGCCGGCAGGGGCGCCTGCGGCGTGCGCGGCTCGGCATCGCCCTTGTCGAGGACGCGGCGCTCGCGCATGCGCGGCAGCTGGCCCGTGAAGCGGCTGCCGGTGCCCGGTCCGTCGCTGTACGCCGTCACGGCGCCGCCGTGCAGCTCGACCAGGCTTTTCACCAATGCCAGGCCGATCCCCAGCCCGCCCTGCGAACGGTCGGGCGTGCGCTCGGCCTGGGTGAACAGCTCGAAGGCGGCATCGCGCACCGCCGGCGTCATGCCGATCCCGCTGTCGGTCACGGACAGGGTCACCAGCGCCGGGTCGCCGGCGTCGGCCTGCATCTCCAGCACGATGCGGCCGCCCTCGGGCGTGTACTTGGCGGCGTTGCCCAGCAGGTTGGCCAGCACCTGGACCAGGCGCTTGCGGTCGCCCTCGACCAGCGCATGCTCGGGCGCCAGGTGCACTTCCAGGCGGTGCCGGCGCGCCTCGATCAGCGGCCGCACCTGTTCGACGGCATCGGCCACCGTCGCCTTGACGTCCACCGGTTCGCGCTCGAGCGTGACCAGCCCGCGCGTGACGCGCGAGACGTCCAGCAGGTCGTCGATCAGGCTGGTCATGTGGCGGACCTGGCGCGTGATGATGGCGCTGGTGCGTCGCATCCGGGCCGGGTCCAGGCCGCCCATCACCAGCAGGTCGGCGGCGGCGCCGATCGGCGCCAGCGGATTGCGCAGCTCGTGGGCCAGCATCGCCAGGAACTCGTCCTTGCGGTGCGCTTCCAGGCGCAGCTGGTCTTCGGCGTTGCGGCGCGCCGTGATGTCGCGGAAGAAGATCGCCAGGTCGTCGTGCATGGCCGGGAACACCCTGACCTCCATCCAGCGCACGCCGCCCTGCGGCAGCGCGTACGGATATTCGACGCCGCCGGCCTGCCCGCCGTGCCGCACGCCGCGGACGATCCCTTCGAGCTCGGTGCCGCTCACCTCCGGGAACACCTCCCAGTGGTTGTGCCCGACCACCTCTTCGGCGCTGCGCCCGACCAGCTGCAGGCCGGTCGCGTTCATGCGCACGATGGTCCAGTCGCGGTCGGCCACGGCGAAGCCCTCGGTCATGGTGTCGAAGATGTACTGCGACTGGTCGCGCTCGGCGCGCAGTTCGGCCTGGGCGCGCGCCGTCTCGACCGCCGCCCAGGTCCGTTCGGCCATGTCCTGGGCCATCCGCAATTCGTCCAGCGTCCAGTTGCGCGGCGCCGTGTCGTGCAGGCTCAGCACCGCGCGCACGCGGCCGTCCTTGGTCAGCGGGATGGTCAGGTGCGAGCGCACGCCGAGCGCGGCGTAGGCCTCGGTCTGTTCGGCCGTGCGCTCGTCGCGCGCCACGTCCTGCACCAGCACGTTGCGTCCGAGCCGCAGCTCGCCCGCCATGCCGGCGCCGAAGTCGTCGAGCGTGCCCTGGATGCCGGCGACGCTGACCATGCCCGCGCGGCACCAGTCGCGCCGCACGGTCATCGCCAGCCCGTCCGGCGCGATCTCGGCGAAGGCCACGCGCGCCAGCCCGAGGTAGCGGCCCAGCAGCTGGCTGGCGGCGCCGATCACGGCTTCGCTCGATGCCAGCGGACGCAGGCGGTCGGCCAGTTCGAGCTGGAAGCCGAGCCGCCGCTCGGCACGCTGCAGCTCCTGGAGCTGCTCCTCGACCAGGGCGCGCGCCAGGTGCTGCTCGGTGACGTCCGAGCCTTCGACGAAGATGCCGGTCACCGCGCCATCCTCGACGATGGGCTGGTAGATCAGGTTGATGAAGTGCTGGGCGCTGCCGCCGTCCGCGCGCTGCAGCAGCACCGGCAGGCCGTAGCCGACGAATTCCTGGCCGCTCGCATACACCCGGCCGAGGCGCTCGAACACGCCCTGCGCCTCCAGCTCCGGCAGCGCTTCGCGCAACGGCTTGCCGACGTAGTCGCGCCGCCCCAGCAGCGCATGCAGGGCATCGTTGGCGAATTCGCAGACATGCCGCGGCCCGCGCAGCACGGCCATGAAGCCGGGCGCCTTCTGGAACAGCGGGGTGAGGCGGTCGACGCCGGCCTGCAGGGACTGCTGCACCAGCTCGACCTCGCCTTCCGCGCCCGGCACCGGGGTATGGCTGACGTTCCAGTAGCGCGTCTCGACGCCGCCGCCCTCGTGCGCGGCACGCCGGATATCGAAGCGCAGCTGTGCCAGCGTATCCGGCTGCCCGGTACGGATCACGCGCTCGATGGAGGCCAAGGACTGGCGTTCGGTTTCCGGATCGGTGGGGAAGGCGTCGTGGAAGCGGCGCCCCACGATCTCGTCGAGCCGGCGCCGGGTCGCGGCCAGGTAGGCCCGGTTGGCGCTGACGATATGCAGCTGACGGTCGAGGACGAGGCAGGGATTCGGGGAGGCGTCGAAGAGGCGCCGGTGGACGTCATCGGAGATCGGCATCCGGCCATTCTACTCTCATGGATTCACCGAAGGCGAGCGCTTCAGGCAGCGCAACGCGAAAGTCGAGCGGGTATGGCGCACGCCGGGCAGCTTGTACAGCTTCTGGCGCAGGAAGTTTTCGTAGCCTTCGGTGCCGGCCACCGCCACCTTGATCAGGTAATCGTATTCGCCGGACAGCAGATAGGCTTCGGTCACTTCCGGCAGCCCTGCCAGCGCGTCCGAGAAGGCCTTGAAGATCTCGTCGTCGTGGCGGTCCACCGTGACCTCGATGATCACGGTGTCCGGCACGCCCATGCGGCGCTGGTCGAACACCGCGGCGTAGCCGGTGATGTAGCCGGCTTCTTCGAGCGCCTTGACGCGGTGCCAGCACGGCGTGGGCGAGAGGTTCACGGTATCGGCCAGCTTCTGGTTGCTGATGCGGCCGTCGCGGCTGAGGGTACGCAGGATGTGGCGGTCGATCTCGTCGAGCTGGCCGTCCTTCATGGTAGGGCTTCCTTGTCTATACAGGTGAAGTGAAAGATAGTTCTTTCGCATTTTAGCCGATACGAGGAAGAATCTTCCATACACCATGCATAAGCCGGGCTGAACAGAAGCACATTTTTTGTGCGCTGCAGTATGATTCCCGTGCGTTTCATAGAAGGAGATTTTTTAGTGTCGGAAGCAGTATCCCGCGGCGGACTTGGGGTCCAGAACGCCGCCCTCAGTGCCGAATTGCCGCTCATGCTGATCACGCCCGCCCTGTTCGCTGCGAACCTGGTGGTGGCGCGCTGGGCGCAAGGCGCCGAGATTCCTCCCGTGTTCCTGGCCTTCGGCCGCTGGGCCCTGGCCTTCCTGATCCTGCTGCCGTCCGTCAGCCCGCGCATGTGGGCGCTGCGCGGTACCCTGCGCGCCAACTGGCCGCGCCTGCTGCTGCTGTCGACGCTGGGCATGGCGCTGGCTGTTGCACCGCAATACATCGGCGCGCGCCATACCGGCGCCGCCAACGTCGCCATCATCCTTGCCGCCAGCCCGGCACTGGTGACCCTGATCGAACGCCTGGTCTGGAAGGCGCCGCTGGGCCGCCGCCAGGGCTGGGGCCTGCTGGTTGCGATCGCCGGCGTGCTGGTGGTGCTGTCGAAGGGCGACCTGGCCGCGCTTGGTCAGCTGGAATTCGGCAGCGGCGACCTGTGGGTGGTGCTGGCCGCCATCGGCTGGTCGCTGTACACGGTGTTCAACAAGCGCCTCGCGCTGCCGCCGCTGCCCGGCACGGTCAAGCTGGCGGCCCTGATCGGCGGCGGCGCACTGGTGCTGGCACCGTTCGCGGCCTTCGAAGCGATCCAGGGCGATGTCCCTTCGTTCGGCGACAGCCGCCTGTACGTGGCGCTGGCCTTCCTGGCCATCGTCCCCAGCCTGGGCGCCTACTTCTGCTTCGACCGCCTGGTGACGGTGGCCGGTCCGGCGCGCGCCAGCATGTCGGTCTACCTGATTCCGCTGTTCGCGACGCTGGCAGCCTGGCCGCTGCTGGGCGAGGCGCCGCACCTGTACCACGCGACCGGTTTCGGCATGATCCTGGTGGCGGTGGCGCTGTCCAGCCGGCGCCGGCGCGCCTGAGCTTTTCGGCGCCGTATGCATCGACGTTTCCGTTAAGTGCGCACCTGTAACAGCCTGTAAATCCGGAAGCGTTCGTCTGCGAAATCGCTATAGTAGACAGGTGAGGAGAACCGCCATGAAAAAACTCGCCATCATTCTTGCAGTTGCCGCCCTGAGCGGCTGCGCGACCCAGTATCCGGGTCCCGCCAACTACGGCACCCGCGCCTATGCGCAGGCGCCTGACGCCAACGGCTGGCAAGTGGTCTCGGTGACCCCGGTCCCGAACGGTACCGCCGCCCAAGCCGCCGCATCGGGCGACGCCGGCCGCGTCACGACTTCGGACGTCGTCACCTACAGCCCTGCACCGTCCAGCACCACCTACGTGACCCAGCCGGTCTACGTGCCGGCGCCGGTGTATGCGCCGGCCCCGATCTACGCGCCGGCCCCGGTCTACGATCCGTTCTGGACCCCGCCGATCTCGATCGGCCTCGGCTTCAGCTGGAGCAATTGGGGTCACGGCCACCGTGGCTACCACGGCGGCGGACGCTGGCGCGGTCATCGCTAAAATCAGATAGTTGCACTAAAATGGGGAGGTCGCACGCTGTGCGGCCTCCTTTTTTTTCGCCCGTCCATACACCCCCTTCCTTACGTTTTTCTTACGTATTTGCATGAATGACGCATGGTGCATCGCGTCACATGAATCGTTTGCTGTTGCTCAATTGCCATCCTACAATGGCCCGACGATGGGTCTGCGCCAGCCGATCCGCCCCGGTACCGGCGCCCACCGGCGCACGGCAAAAACGAAGTCAATAACGGAGACAGCAATGGATTTCAAATTGAAAGCATTGGTTGCAGGGGTTGCACTGGGTTTGTCGATGTCCGCCATGGCCGCCGAGCCGATCAAGATCGGCGTGTCCGGTCCCTTCACCGCGGGCTCGGCGCCGATGGGCGTGTCGATGCGCGACGGCGTGCGCCTCGCGGCGGCGGAAATCAATGCCAAGGGCGGCGTGCTGGGACGCCAGCTGCAATTGGTCGAGCGCGACGATGAAGCCAAGCCGGAACGCGGCGTGCAGATCGCCCAGGAGCTGATCAACAAGGAAAAGGTCGTGGCCACCGTCGGCTACATCAACACCGGCGTGGCGCTGGCCTCGCAGCGCTTCTACCAGCAGGCCAAGATCCCGGTGATGAACAACGTCGCCACCGGCTCGATCATCACCAAGCAGTTCGCCAACCAGCCGGAAAACTACGTCTTCCGCAACTCCGCCAACGACACCATCCAGTCGACCATGATCGCCGAGGAAGCGATCCGCCGCGGCTTCAAGAAGCCCGCGATCCTGGCCGATTCGACCAACTACGGCCAGCTGGGCCGCGAAGACCTCGAGAAGGTGCTGGCAACGAAAAACGTGAAGCCGGTCTCGATCGAGAAGTACAACATCGGCGACGTCGACATGACCGCCCAGCTGCTGCGCGCCAAGCAGGCTGGCGCCGACGTCGTGCTCACCTACGGCATCGGCCCGGAACTGGCGCAGATCGCCAACGGCATGCAGAAGCTGGGCTGGAAGGTGCCGATCGTCGGCAGCTGGACCCTGGCGATGGCCAACTTCATCGACAACGCCGGCGCCAACGGCAACGGCACCCGCATGCCGCAGACCTTCATCCAGAACCCGGACACGCCCAAGCGCAAGGCCTTCATCGACGCCTACGTCAAGGCCTACAACCCGCCGAACGGCCGCATGCCGTCGGCGGTGTCGGCCGCCCAGGGCTACGACTCGATCTACCTGCTGGCCGCAGCGATCCAGCAGGCCGGCAGCACGGAAGGACCGAAGATCGCCGCCGCGCTGGAAAACCTGAAGACCCCGATCGAAGGCGTGGTCACCACCTACAACAAGCCCTACAGCAAGACCGACCACGAGGCCATCAACTTCGAGAACACCAAGTTCGGCGAAGTGCAGAATGGGCGCGTGGTGCCGGTGAAGTAAGCCCGCGTAGAGCAAACGCTCGCGTATCACCCCGTCATTCCCGCGGAAGCGGGAATCCATGCCGAGCCGATCGAAGTCACTCAGCATGGGTTCCCGCTTTCGCGGGAACGACGGTTCACATTACTTGCGCCGTACGGGTTAATTATGGACATCCTCCTTCAGCTGGTCGTCTCCGGGATCGCGCTCGGCATGATCTATGCCGTCATCGCGTTCGGCTATCAACTCACTTTCGCCACCTCCGGCACTCTGAACTTCGGCCAGGGCGAGGCCCTGATGCTGGGCGCGCTGGTCGGGCTGTCCTTGGTCGGCACCATCCACGGCGGCCCCTACATCAGCTACTGGCTGATGATCCCGCTGGTGATGGTGTTCGGCGCCATCCAGGGCATGTTCGTCGAGTGGATCGGCGTGCGCCCGGCGATCCGCATCAAGTCCGAATTCGGCTGGATCATGTCCACCATCGCGCTGGCCATCATCTTCAAGAACGTGGCCGAGAACATCTGGGGCAAGGACGTTCTGCCCTTCCCCTCCCCGATCTCGTCCGAACCGTTCACGGTGATGGGCGCGAACGTGCAGCCGATGCAGGTGGCGGTGATCATCGGCGCCGTCGCCATCATGCTGGCGGTCGAGATCTTCAACCGCAAGTCGATCTACGGCAAGGCGGTGGTCGCCACCTCGAACGACCGCGACGCGGCCGGCCTCATGGGCATCAACACACGCATGGTGATCACCTTCTCGTATGCGCTGTCCTCGGCGACGGCGGCCTTCGCGGGCGCCCTGATCGCGCCGCTCACCCTCACCTCGGCCAACATGGGCGCCTCGCTGGGCCTGAAGGCCTTCGCGGTGGCGATCATCGGCGGCCTGACCTCGGGCGTGGGCGCGATCGTCGGCGGCATCATCCTCGGCATCGCCGAAACCGCCACCGGCTTCTACCTGTCCACCGGCTACAAGGAAGTGCCGGGACTGGTGTTGCTGCTGCTGGTGCTGGCGGTGAAACCTTCCGGCCTGTTCGGCAAGGCCGCGATCAAGAAAGTCTGACGATGAAGAAGAATCCCACTCTGCTGGCCGCCATCGTCGCGGGGATCGTCCTGGTCCTGGCCTACCCGCTGCTGTTCACCAATCCCTACTATGTGCACCTGGCCGAGACCATCCTGATCTACGCGATCCTGTTATATGGTCTCGACATCGTGGTCGGCTACACCGGCCAGGTCTCGCTGGGCCACGCCGGCCTGTTCGGCATCGGCTCCTACGCCACCGGCATCCTGGTGTTGAAACTCGGCGCGCCCTGGTTCGTCGCGGTCCCGGCCAGCATCGCCTTCGCCGCGCTGTTCGGCGCCATCCTGGCGCTGCCGGCCCTGCGCGTGACCGGGCCCTATCTGGCGATGGTGACGCTGGCCTTCGGCACCATCGTGCAGATCCTGATCAACGAGATGACCTTCCTGACCGAAGGCCCGCTCGGCATCCAGCTGCAAAAGCCCAGCGTGTTCGGACGCGAGCTGACCGAGGTCGAGTACTACTACGCGGTGGCCGGCTTCATGCTGCTCTCGCTGCTGCTGGTACACCGCCTGCTGCGCTCGCACGTCGGGCGCGCCTTCGAGGCCTTGCGCGACAGCCCGATCGCCTCGGATTGCATGGGCGTCTCGGTCTACCGCTACAAGGTGTACGCCTTCGTGATCAGCGCCGGCTTCGCAGGCCTGGCCGGCAGTTTGTACGCCTATTCGGAACAGTACATCTCGCCGAACAGCTACAACTTCGAGCTGACCATCCTGTTCCTGCTGGCCGTGATCATGGGTGGACGCAAGAGCCGCCTGGGTTCCCTGATCGGCGCCACCATCGTGGTCATGCTTCCCAGCCTGCTGTCCGACATCGAGGTGTTCCGCAAGATCGCGGTGACGGCGGCGGTCGTTGCCGTGATCGTCGCCGCACTGATGATCGCGAAGCGCCGCACCACCGTCGGCCGCGCGGCGGTGCCGGTGCTGGCGACGCTGGCGCTGGCCGTGGTCGCCTACAAACTCGAGAGCATGGTCGACTGGCGCCTGACCATCTTCGGCCTGATGACCCTGTTCGTGGTCTACTACCTGCAGGACGGTATCGTCGGCTTCTTCAAGAGCCTGATGGGACGTGGGCGCTCGCACGTGGTGGCGAGCGAAGGCGCCGGCGCGGCCGACCCGTTTGCCGGCATCCGCGCCGACGCGGGCGACGCCAAGGGCGAACTGCTGCGCGTGGAACAGGTGCTGATGCAGTTCGGCGGCCTGAAGGCGCTGAACATGGTCGACCTGAATATCGCGCGCGGCACCGTGCACGGCCTGATCGGCCCGAACGGCTCGGGCAAGAGCACGATGATGAACGTCCTGACCGGCATCTACAAACCGACCGCCGGCGCCGTCGTGTATGCCGGCCAGCCCATCGCCGGCCGCACGCCCTCGCAGATCGCGCTGGGCGGCATCGCGCGCACCTTCCAGAACGTGCAGCTGTTCGGCGAGATGACGGCGCTGGAAAACGTGCTGGTCGGCCTGCACCACAGCTTCCGCGCGACCTGGCTGGACGTAATGCTGTCGACCCCGCGCTACCGCCGCGAGGAGCTGGCGGCGCGTGCGCGCGCGGCCGCGATCCTGGACTTCATCGGCCTGGCGGAACTGGCCAACGAGGAAGCGCGCAACCTCCCCTACGGCAAGCAGCGCCTGCTCGAGATCGGCCGCGCGCTGGCGCTCGACCCGCGCCTGCTGCTGCTGGACGAACCGGCCGCCGGCCTGACCGCGCCCGACATCCGCGAGCTGATGGCGATCATCCGCAAGATCCGCGACCACGGCATCACTATCGTGCTGATCGAGCACCACATGGACGTCGTGATGTCGATCTCGGACACCGTCACGGTACTCGACTTCGGCCAGAAGATCGCCGAAGGCACACCGGGCAAGGTGCAGTCCGATCCGCGGGTCATCGACGCCTACCTTGGCGGCGCCGCCGAGACCACGCCGCCGCAACCGGCGGCACTGTAAAGGAGAACCCGGCATGTTAGCGATCCAGAACCTGCACGCCGCCTACGGCAAGGTCGAAGTCCTGCACGGGATCTCGCTCGAAGTCCCGAAGGGCAAACTGGTCACCCTCATCGGCAGCAACGGCGCCGGCAAGACCACCACCATGCGCGCCATCTCGGGCATGATCAAGCCGAAGAGCGGCAGCGTGCAACTCGACGGCCGCGACATCACCGGCCTCGATTCGCACCGCATCGCGCGCGCCGGCCTGGCGCATTCGCCGGAAGGCCGGCGCGTGTTCGCGACCATGAGCGTGACCGACAACCTGCTGCTCGGCGCCTTCCCGCGCTTCACGCGCGCGCGGCCCAAGGGCGACGTCCAGCACGACCTCGAACGCGCGCTGGAACTGTTCCCGCGCCTGAAGGAACGCCGCACCCAGCTGGCCGGCACCCTTTCCGGCGGCGAGCAGCAGATGCTGGCGATGGCGCGCGCCGTGATGCTCAATCCCGAGGTGATCCTGCTCGACGAACCGTCGATGGGCCTGGCGCCCATCTTAGTGGACGAAGTCTTCCGCATCATCGCGCGCCTGAAATCCGAAGGCGTGACCATGCTGCTGGTCGAGCAGTTCGCGCAGGCGGCGCTGAACGTGGCCGATTATGGTTATGTGCTGGAGAACGGCAGCATTGCCGTGCATGGGCCGGCGGCGAGTCTCAAGACCGATCCGAAGGTGGTGGCGGCTTATCTGGGCGGCGGCCACGCCCATTGATTCAGGCGGGCGCGTGGCGCTCGAAATGCAGGCGGTCATACCACCGCCCCTGCAATTCGAAGCTGCGCCGCGAGCGCCCGTACTGCACGAAGCCGTTGCGCTCCAGGACGCGGATCGAGCCGGCGTTTTCGATGCTGGCGTCGGCCTCGATGCGTTTCAGGCCGAGCCGGCCGAAAGCGATTGCCAGTACCTGCCGCACCGCTGCGCTGGCGACGCCGCGACCGCCGGCGGACTGGCCGATGCGGTAGCCCAGCACACCGGAATGGAAGTGGGCGCGTTTGATGCCGCTGAGATTGACGCGTCCGAGTAGTTCCCCTTGTGCTGACTTCACCAGGAACTGGTAGCCGCGGTCGTTTGCCGCGTCTTCGATGGCGGCGCCGATTGCGCGGGCCACGCCTTCGCGCGAATAGTAGGCTGGCGGACGGGCATTGATCGTGGCTTCGAAGAAGGCGCGGTTCGCCAGTTCGAAGGCGAGCAGCGCGTCGAGGTCAGCATGGGCTGGCGGTATGAGAGCGATGGTGTCCATGGGCGGTTATGATATTGGTTTCCGAACAACCCGTGGGAGCCCGCCATGATGCATCTGCCTGTAGCCGCGGCCTGCGACGACGAAGAATTCTGGCGCACCGTAGGCGCCCAGTATGCGCCCTCGCCGGACTTCATCAACCTGGAAAACGGCTACTTCGGCATGCCGGCAGAACCGGTGCGCGCCGCGCTGCGCCGCTACCAGGACGAGGTCGACCGCGAAGGTGCCTGGTTCCTGCGCGTGCGCTATCCCGAGCGCCACCGCCGGGTGCTGCAGGCACTGGCCGATTTCTGCGGCGTGTCCGCGGACGAGATTGTGCTGACCCGCAGCGCGGTCGAGTCTTTCAACATCCTGATCCAGGGCTACCCGTTCGAAGCCGGCGACGAGGTCCTGCTCGCCGGCCACGATTACGACAGCGTGATCGCCACCCTTGGCATGCTGGAGGCGCGCAAGGGCATCCGCCTGCGCATCGTCCAGGCGCCGCTCGACCCAGCCAGCGACGACGAGATCGTATCCTTGTACGAACGCGCAATCGGCCCGCGCACGCGCGCCGTGGTGCTGACCCACGTCGTGCACCGTACCGGACAGATCATGCCAGTGGCACGCATCGCCGCGATGGTGCGCCGCCATGGCGTCGATGCCATCGTCGACGCCGCCCACTCGCTGGCGCTGCTGGACTACAAGGTGCCGGAACTGGGCGCGCCCTTCGGCGTGTTCAACCTGCACAAATGGGTGGGCGCCCCGCTCGGCCTCGGCATGCTCTACATCGCGCGCGAGCGCATCGCCGGGATCGCCCCGCTGTACGGCGACGTGTCGCATGCGCCAGGCGACATCGCCAAGCTGGCGCACTTCGGCGTGGTGCCGCCTGCGCCGATTCTCGCCGTCGAGGATGCGCTGGCGTTCTGCCGGCGCGTCGGCGTGCCCAACAAGGAGGCGCGCCTGCGCTACCTGAGCCACTACTGGATGGAGCAGGTACGCGATCTGCCCGGGGTGCGGGTCCTGAGCCCGCGCGACCCGCAGCGCTATTGCGCGCTCGGCGCCTTCGCCATCGACGGCATGCCCGCCGAGGCCGTGGCGCAGCGCTTGATGGCGCGGCACCGGATCTTCACCGTCGTGCGCAAACTGAGCGAGTCGGCAGGGGCCAGCGATTGCGTGCGGGTCACGCCGCATCTGTACACCACGACCGCGGAGCTCGATGCGCTGGTCGCGGCGATCCGCGAACTCGCAGCCGGGTAGCGCAGCACGATACCGGCGGTCGCAAGCCACGGGCTGCCGCGTTCTTCTGTGTAATCCGCCATGCAGCAATGTCATCATGCCCAAGTCGGCCATCCCGGCCTCTCTCGAAAGGCATGCATGACGCGCTTCCTCACCCTCTTCTGCGTACTCGCCCTGCTCACGCTGGCGGGCTGCGCCTCGACCTTCGAGCATGGCGGCAAGCGCCAGGCCGGCAGCATCGTCGACTATCTCTACCCCGACGCCAAGGAAGCACCGAAAATGGAGCCGACCGTCACCCATCTACGCCTGCCGGTGCGGGTCGGCATCGCCTTCGTGCCGGGCGCTGGCCATGGCGCCGGACCGGAGGAAGCGGCGAAGACGCAGCTGCTGGAACGGGTCAAGGGCGCCTTCACGCAATATGACTATATCGGCAGCATCGAAGTCATCCCCAGCGCCTACCTGCGTCCGCGCGGCGGCTTCGCCAACCTCGACCAGGTCGCACGCATGTTCAACCTCGACGTGATCGCGCTGGTCTCCTACGACCAGGTCCGTTTCAACGACACCAACCGCCTCGCAGTGCTGTACTGGACGTTGGTCGGCGCCTACCTGATCAAGGGCGACCAGTACGACGTGCAGACCATGGTCGATGCCGCCGTGTTCGATGTGCGCAGCCGCAAGCTGCTGTTCCGGGCGCCGGGCACCAGCCAGGTCAAGGGCTCGGCCACCTTGGCGGGCTACGGCAAGGAAGTGCGCGGCGCGCAAGCGGATGGCTACGCGCAGGCGGTCGAGCAGATGATCCCGCAATTACAGACCCGGCTCGCCGGCTTCAAGGAGCGCGCCAGGTCCGATCCGGGCATCCAGGTCGAGCGGCGCGATGGCAGGCAGGGTGCGGGCGGCATCGGCTGGGCGGCGGCGCTGCTGCTGATGGTTGTGGCCTGGGCCATCGGACGGCGCCATGCTTAGGCGCGCTCCGGTCAGCTTCACCATCGGCGCGATCTGCCTGCTGCTGGCCTGCGCCGGCGAGCCTGTCACCGCCGGACTCGAATGGGAGCGAATGGCGATCCTGCACGGCGAGGTCTGGCGCCTGCTCAGCGGCCATGTCGTGCACTTCTCGCTGTCGCATGCTGGCGCCGATGCGCTGGGCCTGATCGCGGCGGGGCTGGTGGCGGAACCCTTGATCGGCTCGCGCCGCTTCGCGCTGATACTGGGCGGCGGCGCGCTTCTGGTCTCGCTCGGACTGCTGGCGCTGGCGCCCGGCCTGTTCGAGTACCGCGGCGCCTCCGGCCTGGCGATGCTGGCCGCCGTGCTGGGCGGCGTGCTGGCCTGGCGCCGTCATCCCGCCAGCCGCGCGATACTGGCCTGCGCCGGCCTGGCGTTGGCAAGCAAGACCTTGTGGGAAGCCTGCGCCCATACCGCCGCCTTCACCGAGCTGCCTGCCGGGGTGGCGGTCGCGTGGCAGGCGCACCTCCTGGGTGCGGTTCTGGGTGCCTGGGTGGCCCACGCCCTCCAATCGTCAGCATCGGGAGAAAACCATGTTTGGCATCGGCGTCGTACCTGAGAGCGGGCTGGCGCAAGTGCGGGCCTTCTACGGACAGGCCGGCTATGGCGGCGGCGTGTCGGCGCTCGATACCGTGCTGGCCGCATCGGCCGGCGATCGCGTGCTCGGCGCGGTGCGCTTGTGCGAGGAACATGGCGTGATTGTCCTGCGCGGCATGTTCGTCGCAGCGGACGCGCAGCGCCAGGGCATCGGCCTTGCGCTGCTGGCCGCCTGCCTGCCCTGGCTGGATCGTGGCGAGAGCTTCTGCCTGCCTTACGATCATCTGGTCGGCTTCTACAGCGCGGCGGGCTTCGAACCGGTGCCGGCAGAGATGCTGCCGCCCTTCCTGCACGCACGGCTCACGTCGTATCTGGAAAAGGGCCAGCGGGTGCTTGGCATGCGCCGCGCGGGCCGCGGCTACATGCCGAACAAATCGTTGGCGTCGAGGATCGCGTAAGTAATCTCGGGATGGCGTTCGAGCGCCTTACGCACTGCCGCCGGGATCGATTGCCGGACCTTCTTGCACAGGCCGGGCCGGTCTTCGAGCAGGATGACGATGCCGCGCAGGGTGCGCACCTCGTTCGGCCCCGGCGCGATCTTCAGTTCGACGCCGAGGTTGCTGCGGATGCGCTCCTGCAGGCGCTTGAGCTCTTCATAGCTGGCGATGCCTTCGATGCGGTCGATCAGCTTCTGCTCTTCCATGCGCGTCAGGCGCAGCGGGCGCAGGTCGGCATCGGGCTCGGCGAGCAGGCGATCGCGCTCGCAGACGCAGGCGCCTGGCGGGCATTCGGTACGGAGGGGGAAGCTTACCTGTTGCAACATGCTCTCACGCTGTCGGGCAAAGGATCGTCATAGTGTACATCACCGTTTTGTTCAGGCATTGTGCGAAGCGCGCGCCAGCATGCCGCGCATGCGTTCCCAGTGCGAGCCCTGCCAGTAGACGCGCCCGCAGACGTCGCAGGTGTTGAATGCCTCCTGGGTGGCCGCGACCTGCGGGGGCAGCCGCGCCAGCACTTCGGCCTTGCTCACGCTGCGCAGCGCCGCGTTGTCATGCAGGCAGCGCGTGAACGGGCGCGCCCGCTCGGCCAGCCCCAGGCGCTCGAAGACTTCGCGCAGCTGGTCCTGGGCTTTCAGGGCGCGCACGTAGCAGCCGTATTCGATGGTCCGGCGCTTCAGCAGTTCGCGGTCGCGGGTCAGGACCACCCGCTCTTCTTCCACCGCCAGCACCTCGATCTGGTCGTCGCGCAGGCCGTTGTCGTAGATGGTGTCGAACCCGGCCATTCGCAAGAGGCGCGCGAGGCCGCCCAGGTGGGCATCGGCGACGAAGCGCAGGCGTCCCGGCGGCAGCGCGGGCAGAGGCGCGAGATCGGTGACGTCGAAGCGGGTAAAGCGCGGGTAGACCGCGACGCGGTCGCCTTCCTCCAGCAGCAGGTCGAGGCCGGCGGCCTGCCCGTTCACCAGCACCAGCTCGACCTCGGTATGCGGCACGCCGAGCGCCTCGATCATGTGCTTGGTCGTGGCCATGCGCGCGCACGGGGTGTCGATGTCGCGGCCGCGCCGCTCGCGCGGCAGGAAGTCGTTCAACTCGCCGTAGAAGCGGAAGGTAGCGCAGACCATGATCCATCCAGCGCCTTGAGGACCTCGAGCGCGTTCGGCACCGCGGCGAAGGCGGCCGTGTTATCGAAGATGCACCAGCAATCCGCGCCGCCTGCCGTCAAGGCGGCGATGCGCTGCTCGACCTCGGCCAGGAATTCGGGCGGATAGCTCGAGTAATACACCCTGGGGGTGCCGTGCAGGCGGATATAGCTGGCGGCGGTCACCGGCACGTGGGGCCCGGGCTGGCCGGCGGGCGGATCGGCCATCACGCGGGTGACGCCGTGCTCGCGCAGGACGGCGCTGGCAGCCTCGGAAAACCAGGTCGGGTGGCGCGCCTCCAGCGCCAGCATGCAGCCGACCCGTTGCCGCAGTCGCGGCAGGAAATCGCGCGCCGCCTCTTCGTCGAACACGCCCTTGGGCGGCAGCTGGACCAGCACGCAGCCGAGCTTGGGGCCCAGGTGATTCACCTCGCCGGCGAAGCGGTCCAGCAAGGCGTCGGCATCGCGCAGGCGCGCCTGGTGGCTGATCGCCTTGGGCAGCTTGACGGAAAAGCGGAAGTCCGGCGGCACGCTGGCGGCCCAGCGCGCATAGGTCGAGGGCTGGTGCGGGCGGTAGAAGGAAGAATTGATCTCGACGGCCGGGAATACGGCCGCATAACGCTCCAGGTGGCTGCCCTCCTCCGGGAACTCGGCCGCCACGTCCTTGTGGAGGCTCCAGCCGGCGCAACCGATCAGGCGCGCGCCGCGGGTGCCCGAATGCGTGCCGGCTTGCTTGCTTGTACTGTCGCTCATGGGCAGATTCTATGCCGGGAGCGGCCGGACACGTCGCACGGCCGTGGCGGCACCCGGCGCGCGACGGCCTTACAATATGAACAATCAATATTCGCAGGAGCACTCCATGGCCGATCCGCTGCACATCGTCTGTCCCCATTGCGACGCCGTCAACCGCGTCGCCAACGAACGTCTCGCCGACCAACCGGTCTGCGGCAAGTGCACCAGGGCGCTGTTCGAAGGCAAGCCCCTGGACGTGAACAGTGCGCGCTTCACGCGCCACATCAGCCGCAACGACATTCCGGTGCTGGTCGATTTCTGGGCCGCCTGGTGCGGTCCCTGCCGCATGATGGCGCCGGCCTACGCCCAGGCCGCCGGTCGCCTCGAACCGCGGGTGCGCCTGCTGAAACTCGACACCGAGGCATCGCAGGACATCGCCGGCCTGTTCGGCATCCGCAGCATCCCGACGATTGCACTGTTCCAGGGCGGCCAGGAGCTGGCGCGCCAGGCAGGAGCGATGGATGCCGGCAGCATTATTTCTTGGGTACAATCCCGCATGCGCGCCGCTTGAGCGCGCGATCCGCTATCGTCGAAGCGACGCCATCCACTTACCCAGCAAGGAGCAAGTCATGTCCCAGGAACTCGTCTACGAACGCGGTCTGGAAGATGCAAAACAGTTTGCCCGCATCATGTACATCGCCCACGCGGCGACCTTCTTCTTTTCGCTCGGGATGCTGTCGGTCCTGGTCCTGATCGTCAACTACATCCGCCGTCCGGAAACGGCCGGGACCATGGTGTATTCCCACCATACCTGGATGATCCGCTCGTTCTGGTGGTACCTGGTCTGGATGGCGGTGGCGATCTTCCTGGCCATTACCATCATCGGCATTCCGCTGGCCTGGCTGGTGGGCGTGGTGGCCTGGGTGTGGATGGCCTACCGCATCATCCGCGGTTTCCTGGACCTGAACAACAACCGCCCGATGCCGGTGTAAGGCCGGCTCAGAGCTTCGCGAAGGCCTGCGCGAGATCGGCGATCAGGTCGTCCGTGTCTTCCAGGCCGATATTGAAGCGCACCAGGATCCCGGCATCCGGCCAGCTGCGGCGCATGGCCTGGATCCGGTAAGGCATGACCAGGCTGTTCGCGCCGCCCCAGCTGTAGCCGATGCCGAACAGCTTCAAGGCATCGACGAAGCGGTCGGTCTGGGCTTCCGTGTAGCGTGGGTCGAACAGCACCGAGAACAGGCCGCCGGCGCCGCTGAAGTCGCGTTTGAAGAATTCGTGGCCTGGGCAGTCCTCGAAGGCCGGGTGCAGCACTTTCGTGATTTCCGGTCGCTGCTTTAGCCAGGCCGCGACCTTGCGCGCCGCCGCGTCGTGCGCTTCGAAGCGCAGCTTCATGGTCGGCAGGCCGCGCATCACCAGATAGGCATCGTCGGCGCTGACGCCCATGCCGAGCCGCATGTGGGCCAGGGCGATGCGCTCGATCAGCGCCTGGTCGCGCGTGATCACCGCGCCCATCAGCACGTCCGAACCGCCGGACTGGTACTTGGTCAGGGCCTGCATGACGATGTCGACGCCCAGGTCGAAGGCGCGCAGCGCCAGGCCTGCGGACCAGGTGTTGTCGAGCGCGACCAGCGCGCCCCGCTCCTTCGCCGCGGCGCAGATCGCGCGCAGGTCCGGCACTTCCATCGACACCGAGCCCGGCGCCTCGGTCCAGATCAGCTTCGTGTTCGGCTGGATCAGCTCGGCAATGCCGGCGCCGATCAGCGGATCGTAGTAGCGCGCGGTGATGCCGAAATCGGCGCTCAGCCAGCGTCCCAGCTCGCGGTTCGGGTTGTAGACGTTATCGGGCAGCAGGACGTCGTCGCCGCTTTTCAGCAGCGCGAGGTCGACCATCGAGATCGCGGCCAGGCCGGACGGCGCCAGCAGGCAGTGCTTGCCGCCCTCGATCTCTGCCAGGCGCGCTTCCAGCGTGAAGGTGGTCGGGGTGCCGTGCAGGCCGTAGGTATAGGCGTTCTTGTTCTTCCAGTCGCCGCTGCGCATGCTGGCGACGTCCTTGAACAGGACCGTCGAGGCGTGGTGGATGGCACTGGGGAAGGCGGCGAAGCCTTCGGGGGCGACGTAGTCGGAGTGGATCAGCGTGGTCTGGAGGGTCTTCTTGGTCATTTGTGATTCCCAGTCATCAATTCGGCACCGCTAAAAGCGTCGTTCCCGCGGAAGCGGGAACCCATACTGAGCATCTTTAGCCAACTCAGTATGGGTTCCCGCCTGCGCGGGAACGACGAGCTATGAGCTAAATCTCAGGCGACGGTCGCCCACAGGTCGTGCGCATCCGCCTTGGTGACGATCACCTCGATGAACTCGCCGACCGCCGGCTTGGCCTTGCCCGGCGTGAGCGCGCGCTTGATGTGCACGACGCCGTCGATTTCCGGCGCATCCGCGGCCGAGCGCCCGATCGCTTCGCGCGGGCCGACTTCGTCGACCAGCACGCGGATCCGCTTGCCGACCTTGGCCTGCATGCGCTTGAGCGAGATCTCTTCCTGCAGCAGCATCACGCGCGCACGGCGTTCCTCGCGCACGGCCTGCGGCACCGGGTTGGCCAGCTCGTTGGCGGTAGCGCCTTCGACCGGCGAGTAGGCGAAGCAGCCGAGACGGTCGATCTGCGCCTCGCGCAGGAAGTCCAGCAGGTATTCGAATTCCTCTTCGGTCTCGCCCGGGAAGCCGGCGATGAAGGTCGAGCGGATCACCAGGTCCGGATTCATCTTGCGCCAGGCCAGGATGCGGTCCAGGTTCTTTTCGCCGCTGGCCGGACGCTTCATGCGCTTCAGGACGTCCGGGTGGGCATGCTGCAGCGGAATGTCCAGGTAAGGCACGAGGTTCTCGCCCATCAGCGGAATCACCTGGTCGACGTGCGGGTACGGATAGACGTAGTGCATGCGGACCCAGGCGCCGTACTGCCTGGCCATCTCGCCCAGCGCTTCGGCGAGCTGGGTCATGTGGGTCTTGATCGGACGGCCGTTCCAGAAACCGGTACGGAATTTCACATCGACGCCGTAGGCGCTGGTGTCCTGCGAAATCACCAGCAGTTCCTTGACGCCGGATTTGAACAGGTTTTCCGCTTCCTTCAGCACCTCGTGGATCGGGCGCGAGACCAGGTCGCCGCGCATCGACGGGATGATGCAGAAGCTGCAGCGGTGGTTGCAGCCTTCCGAAATCTTCAGGTAGGCGTAGTGCTTCGGGGTCAGCTTGATGCCATGGTCCGGCACCAGGTCGACGAAGGGATCGTGCGGCTTGGGCAGGTGCTGATGGACCGACTGCATCACTTCGGTGACGGCGTGCGGACCGGTCACGGCCAGCACCTTCGGGTGCACCTTGGTGATGATGTCGTCGCCCGCCGCATCCTTCTTGGCGCCCAGGCAGCCGGTCACGATCACTTTGCCGTTCTCGGCCAGGGCTTCGCCGATGGCATCCAGCGATTCCTGCACGGCAGCGTCGATGAAGCCGCAGGTGTTGACGATCACGAGGTCGGCGCCGTCATAGGAGTTCGCGGTCTCGTAACCTTCCGCGCGCAGCTGGGTCAGGATCTGCTCGGAGTCGACCAGCGCCTTCGGGCAGCCGAGCGAGACGAAGCCGACCTTGGGTGCGGCGACGCCGGCGGCCGGCGGCGGAATCACGACCGGGCTCGGCGCGGGCGCCTCGGCGACGGCGACTGCGGAATCTTGGGAAGCGGAAAGCGGATTGCGGCGGAGTTCAGGCATGTGGATTGCGGCGGAAAATTCTGGGCAATCCGCGATTGTACAGGATGTGGGGAGGGAGGAAAACCAAGGGGGTGAAAATGCGGCTGTCGCGTCGCGCGATGGCTGCGCTATGTGGTCAGCTTGAAAACGTCATTCCCGCGGAGGCGGGAATCCAAGCTGGACGCGCCGTCGATACGCCGCAGGAACTTGGGTCCCCGCCTCCGCGGGGACGACGCACTCAATTACTTCTTGGTATCCGTCGGCACCCCAAACGGGAAAGCCCCGAACATCGCCTTGCTCTGGCTCTGCATCTGCTCCTGCATCTGCAGGAACAAATTCTTGCTCTGGTCGATGTAGTTGTTCATCATGCCCTGCATCATCGGGCCCTGGATGTTCATGAACTGCGTCCACATCTCGGTCGACAGCGGCTTGCCCTCGAGCGCGCCGGCGGTCGAGCCGACGAACTTGTTCTGGATGTCGGTGAAGGCCTGGACGTTCTTTTCCAGGTAGGAGCCCATCATGCCCTGCATCGCATGGCCGTAGTAGCGGATGATCTGGGACAGCACGGCGCTGGAGAACATCGGCGCGCCATGCGCTTCTTCTTCCAGGATGATCTGCAGCAGGATGCTGCGGGTCAGGTCTTCGCTGGTCTTGGCATCGACCACCGTGAATTCATCGGCGTCGAGCACCAGTTGCTTGACATCGGAGAGGGTGATGTAGGAGCTGGTCTGGGTGTCGTATAACCGGCGGTTGGGGTACTTCTTGATCAGGCGTTCGCTGCTCTTTTTTCCACTGCTCATCTCAGGTTCCAAATATTGCGCCGCAGCGCTCTGTTATGCGGTCCGTCGGGTAAAGCGCCAGCCCCACGGTGTCTCCGAATCCAAGAGGATAAGCGCTAAAAATACCACGTTGCGAACGCAGGCGCAGCAATTATTCGGCAGGCAACTCGATTATTTTTCTGGCAAGCTGCCTGACCGAAGGGAAATTACTCGGCGCGGGCTTTCACATATCGGCCGGGCGCCGGCTCGATGGCCCGGTACTTGTCAGTGCCGGGCTGGGTCGGCGGCGGCACGTCGGCGCCACCGTTTTCGGCCAGAAACTTTGCCCATTCCGGCCACCAGCTACCCTTGACCTCATTGGCGGCGGCGAACCACTCGGCCGGCGTCTTCGGCCGGTTCTTGCCGTTCCCGGCCTGGGCCACCCAGTAGCTGCGCTTGTTCTTCGACGCCGGGTTGATGACGCCGGCGATGTGGCCGGAAGCGCCCAGCACGAAGCGGTTCTGTTTCGCCTTCTTCGGATTCAGCAGATTCATCGAGGCGAACGCCGCTTCCCAGGGCACGATGTGGTCTTCCTTCGAGCCGTAGACGAAGACCGGGCAGTCGATCTTGCCGAGGTCGACCTTCACGCCGGCGACCGTCAGCGCGCCCGGCACCTTCAGCTTGTTCTCCAGATAGGTATTGCGCAGGTACCAGCAGAACATCGGGCCCGGCAGGTTGGTGCTGTCGGCGTTCCAGTACAACAGGTCGAAGGCCGGCGGCGTCTTGCCCTTCAGGTAGTTCTGCTGGACATAGTTCCACACCAGGTCGTTCGGACGCAGCGAGGAGAAGGTCGTGGCCAGGTCGCGGCCCGGCATCAGGCCGCCGCGCGCCAGTTGCTGCTCGCGCTGCGCGACCTGGGTCTCGTCGACGAAGACGTCGAGTACGCCGTTGTCGGAAAAGTCCAGCAGGGTCGTGAACAGCGACAGGCTGTTCGCCGGCTGGCGGCCGCGCGCCGCCTCGACCGCCAGCGCGGTGGCGGCAATCGTCCCGCCGACGCAGAAGCCGAACACGTTGACCTTCTCTTTCCCGGAAATCTCGCGCGCGACGTTCAGCGCCTGGATCGCGCCCTGCTCGACGAAATCGTCCCAGGTCTTGTCGCCCATTGTCTGGTCCGGGTTACGCCAGGACATCATGAACACGGTGTTGCCCTGCTCTACCAGATAGCGCACCAGCGAATTTTCCGGCTGGAGGTCGAGGATGTAGAACTTGTTGATGCACGGCGGCACCATCAGCAGCGGCACCTCGTGCACGGTGGGCGTGACCGGGGTGTACTGGATCAGCTGGAACAGCTCGTTCTCGAACACCACCGTGCCCGGCGTGATGCCGACGTTACGGCCGACTTCGAAGGCGCTCTCGTCGGATTGCGAGATGCGGCCTTTCTGCATGTCGGCCAGCATGTTCTGCAGACCCTTGCTCAGGCTCTCGCCCTTGGTGTCGATCAGTTTCTGCTGGGCTTCCGGGTTCGTCGCCAAGAAATTGGCCGGCGACAGCGCGTCGACGATCTGCTGCACTGCGAAGCGGATCTTGTGCCGCATCTTCTCTTGATTGTGCGCCGGCAGCTCGACCGCTTCGGCCATCGCCATCAGGAATTCGGCATTCAACAGATAGGACGCGGCGCTGAAAGCCGACATCGGATTCGCGGTCCATTCGGGCGCCGAAAAACGCTTGTCCTTGAGCTCGGGCGTCTTGCCGCTCATGACGTCCTGCCACAGCTGCATGGCTTTCTGCAGGTAGTCGTTACGCAGCGCGTCCAGTTTGGCCTGCGGCAGGCCGGCGCCGAAATCGCCCAGCATGCGCATCACCGGCGCCGCCTGCTGCGCCATGCCGCCGCCAAATTGGCCAACCAGGTTCGAGGGGTCGGCGAGCTTCATCCAGGATTGCATCCACGCAGCGCCTTGCTGCAGAGTAGCTTCGGGCGTATTCATATCGGCGTCCATTGTTTAGAATCGGGTATTCAAGCGTGCAACCAGGGAAGAACCATGTGGATCGTAGCCATCGGATGGATGTATGTCGTGACCCTGATGGCGGCCACCGAGCCTTCCGTGGTGGCCGGCCTCATGACCTTCCTGTTTTACGGCGTGTTGCCATTATCGCTCGTTTTGTACCTGACGGGAGCATGGCGACGTGGCCGTGCGCGCAAGCGGAAAGGACAAGAGCCTACCGGCGGCGACTCCCCAGTTACTTGATCCAGATCAGAGTCGCCTGACGTCCACTGCCGGCACCGTCCCGGCGATAGGAATAGAAGCGATCGCCTTCCGTGAATGTGCAGCGGGTGCCGCCATACACGCGGGTGATGCCTTCGCCGGCCAGCATGCGCCGCGCCAGCAGCGCCATGTCTGCCAGATACTTGCCGTCGCGCCCGGGATAAGGCCGGAAGCCGTCGTCCGCAGCGCCATCCGGCAGCGCGGCGCGGAAGGCGTCCAGCACGTCCGGGCCGACTTCGAAGGCGTCCGGGCCGATCGCGGGTCCGAGCCAGGCCGTGATCTCGCCGGCGCCCTGCGCGCGCATCTGCGCCACTGTGGCTTGCAGCACGCCGCCCGCCAGCCCGCGCCAGCCGGCATGCGCCGCGCCGACCACCTTCCCTTCCAGATCGGCGAACAGCACCGGCAGGCAATCGGCGGTCAGGATCGCGCACACCACGCCGGGTTCGAACGCCGTGCCGGCATCGCCGGTCTGCACCGGCGCGCCGGGCTGCACCAGGCGCGCATCGACGACCTCCCTGCCGTGCACCTGCGCGATCCAGGCCGGACGCCCCGGCAGCAAGGCCTGCAGGCGCGCACGGTTTTCGCGCACCGCTTCCGGATCATCCTTCACGTGCAGGCCGAGGTTCAAACCGCCGCCGCCCGCGCCATCGTCGAAGGGCGCCGCGCTGACGCCGCCGCGGCGGGTGGTCGCCAGCGCGCCGACGTTCGCCGGCAGGTCCGGCCAGTCCGGCCACAGGACCTGCGCAGGATCGAGACCCACCACGCGTTCCGGCATCAGGCCGCTTCCGGCTCTTCGATGCCGGCGCGCGCCAGCAGCTCGGCGAAGTCGGCGGCCAGCGGCACGACCCACTCCATGTGCTCGCCGGTGACCGGGTGGCTCAGGCCCAGGCGGCGTGCCTGCAGGGCCTGGCGGTGGAAGAAGGACAGCAGGTGGGTCTTGCCGTAGACGGTGTCGCCCACCAGGCTGTAGCCCAGCGACTGCATGTGCACGCGGATCTGGTGGGTGCGGCCGGTCTCGAGGCGGCATTGCACCAGGCTGACCGGTCGGCGGTCCAGCTCGCCCTTGGCCAGCAGCTCGTAATGCGTGATCGCCGGCTTGGCCATCGGCGCGTTCGAGACGGCCATCTTGGTGCGCTCGGTCGGGTGGCGGCTGATCGGCGAATCGACGGTGCCGGACAGGCGCGGCGTGCCCCACACCAGCGCAAAGTATTCGCGCTTGACGGTGCGCGCGGCCAGCTGGCGTACCAGGTCGGTCTGCGCTTCGAGGGTCTTGCCGACCACCATCAGGCCGCTGGTGTCCTTGTCCAGGCGGTGCACGATGCCGGCGCGCGGCACCGACACCAGCTGCGGGCAGTAATGCAGCAGGCCGTTCAGCAGCGTGCCGGACCAGTTGCCCGAGCCCGGGTGCACGACCAGGCCGGCCGGCTTGTTGATCACCATGATCGCGTCGTCTTCATAGACGATGTTCAGCGCCATCGGCTCCGGCGTGAAGGCCGTGTCTTCCGGTGCCGGCTGCGGCTCGACGTGGATGGTCTCGTCGCCGTAGGCGGTGGCCTTGCCCTTGGCCGGCTTGCCGTCGACCAGGATGTGGCCTTCGTCGAACCATTGCTGCAGGCGGCTGCGCGAGAATTGCGGCACCAGGCCGGCGACGACCTTGTCGAGGCGCTGGCCGCAGTGGGACGGGTCCAGGGTCAAGGTAATCGGCGAAAAATCGACACCGCCCGCACCAGGTGCGAACTCCGCGTCCAGGTCGTCGTCCAAATCGGGGTTAGAAAGCATTTCCGCCGAATTCGGCGCAGCATTTAATATCACGTTGTTCCCATCGGCTATAATCAGCCGTTCGTTGAATCTCGGTAAAAACTTTCTTGCAAAAAGCTCATGCAAAAAAAATTGTCTGTATTGGTCGTGACGTGTGCCCTGCTCAGTTTGTCAGCTTGCGGTTTGTTCCCGAAGGCTTCGGACGATAGCAAGAACGTGTCAGCGTCGAAATTATACGCTGAGGCGCGTGAGGAAATGGATGGCGCCCACTACGAAGCCGCCATCAAGCTGTTCCAGAAGCTGGAAACCAACTATCCCTTCGGCACCTACGCCACACAGGCGCAGATGGAAATCGCCTACGCCCACTACAAGGCCCAGGACCAGGCCGAGGCACTGGCGGCGGTGGAACGCTTCATCAAGCTGCACCCGAACCACCCGCAGGTCGACTACATGTACTACCTGCGCGGCCTGATCAATTTCAACGATCAGATCGGCTTCATGAGCTTCATCTACTCGCAGGACCCGACCGAGCGCGATCCGAAGGCGACCCGCGAAGCCTTCGCCGCCTTCAAGGAACTGGTCGACAAGTTCCCGAACAGCAAATACGCGCCGGACTCGATCCAGCGCATGAACTACCTGATCAACGCGATGGCTTCCTACGAAGTCCATGTGGCGAACTATTACTATCGCCGCGGCGCCTACCTGGCCTCGCTGAACCGCGCCCAGGAAGCCGTGACCAACTTCCCGACCTCGCCGGCCCGCGAGGAAGCGCTGTTCATCATGATCCGCGCCTACGACAAGCTGGGCATGTTCGACCTGCGCGACGACACCCAGCGCGTGTTCCAGGCCAACTACCCGAACAGCCACTTCCTGGGTGGCAAGGGCGACGGCGATGCGCCGTGGTGGAAGTTCTGGGCGAAATCGGGGCCGCGTCCGGCGCCGAAGGATGCCGTGCAATAAGTAAAACGCCCGCTCGATGCGGGCGTTTTTCATTGCGCGCCGCTCAGGCTTCGACGCGCCGGCGGAACACCCACTCGCGCTCTTTCGACGCAGCCGGGTCGAAGGCATAGCCGTCCACATCGAAATCCTTCAGCTGCTGCGGATCGGTCACCCCGTTCTCTGCCGCATAACGCGCCATCATCCCGCGCGCCCGCTTGGCGAAGAAGGAGATGATCTTGTACTTGCCGTTCTTCCAGTCCTCGAACACCGGCGTCATCACCGGCACGTCCAGCAGCTTGGGTTTCACGGACTTGAAGTACTCCTCCGACGCCAGGTTCACCAGCGCCGTCGCGCCGTTGGCAGCCAGGGCTTCGTTCAGCGCCCCTGTCACCGTCTCGCCCCAGAACGCGTACAAATCCTTGCCGCGCGGGTTGGCCAGTTTCGTCCCCATCTCCAGGCGGTACGGATGCATCTGGTCCAGCGGCCGCAGCACGCCGTAGAGGCCGGACAGGATGCGCAGGTGGCGCTGCAGGTAGTCGATACCCTTTGCGTCCAGGCTGCGCGCGTCCAGGCCGGTGTAGACGTCGCCGTCGAAGGCCATCACCGCCTGGCGCGCCGCGCCATGGTCCGGATGCCAGTCGGCGTAGCGGGTCACGTTCAGCGCGGCCAGCGGGTCGGAGATGTGCATCAGCTCGCCCACCTGCGCGGGCGAAAATTCCTTCAGCACGCGGATCAGTTCCGCGGCGCGGTCGATGAATTGCGGGGTGCTGCGAAGGTCGGTGGTCGGTGGGGTGTCGAGGTCGAGCGATTTGGCGGGGGAGATAACGATCAGCATAGGTAAAAAACGGGTGCAACGCGTAGAATTGCCGACATGATACCTGCTCCAAAGAAAACCATCGTCATCGATACCAATGTCTGCCTCGACCTCTTCGTTTTCCGCGACCCGCGCTGGGCCAGTCTGCTCACCGCGCTGGAATCCGGCGCGGTCGAAGCGGTAACCCGCGCCGACTGCCGCGACGAATACCTGTTCGTGCTGCACTACCCGCACCTGCCGCTCGACGAAGCCACCCGGCCCGCTGCGGCGGCCCGCTTCGACGCCCTGATCCGCGTGGTCGCGCCCGACAGCCGCGCCGTGCGCCTGCCGGTCTGCACCGACCGCGACGACCAGAAATTCCTGGAGATCGCGCGCGACGCCGGCGCCGACATCCTCGTCACCAAGGACAAGGCCCTGCTCAAGCTGGCGAAGAAGACCACGCGCGAGAATCTGTTCCGCATCATGACGCCCGAGGTCTGGGTCAAGACCGAAGCGCTATAATCTTCACACCATGTCCACGCCCATTTTGAAGTCACGCCTGCCGGCCGTCGGCACCACCGTGTTCACCCTGATGTCCGCCCTCGCCGCCGAGCACGGCGCGGTCAACCTCGGCCAGGGCTTTCCCGATTTCGGCTGCGACCCGCGCCTGCTCGACCTCGTCGACGAGGCCATGCGCGCCGGCCTGAACCAGTACCCGCCGATGACCGGGGTGCCGCTGCTGCGCCAGACGATCGCCGCCAAGATCGCCGCGCTGTACGGCCATGCCTACGACGCCGACACCGAAATCACGGTGACCGCCGGCGCCACCCAGGCCCTGACCACCGCCATCCTGTGCGCCGTGCATCCCGGCGACGAAGTCATCATCATCGAACCGGCCTACGACAGCTATCTACCGACCGTGCAGCTGGCGGGCGGCGTGCCGGTCACGGTATCGATGCGGGTCGACGACAAGGGCTACAGCGTGCCCTGGGACGAGGTTGCCGCCGCGGTCTCCCCGCGCACCCGGATGATCGTCATTAATACCCCGCACAACCCGACCGGGACCATCCTGCGCCAGAGCGACCTCGATACGCTGGCCGGCATCGTCGCCGGCACCGACATCCTGATCCTGTCGGACGAGGTCTACGAGCACATGGTCTACGACGGGCAGCAGCATGCGTCGGTCAGCCGCCACCCGGCGCTGGCGGAGCGCGCCTTCGTCGTCTCGAGCTTCGGCAAGACCTATCACGTGACCGGCTGGAAGGTCGGCTACGTGGCGGCGCCGGCCAGCCTCATGGCCGAGTTCCGCAAGGTCCACCAGTACAACGTGTTCACCGTGAACACGCCGATGCAGCACGGCCTGGCCGGCTACATGCAGGACCCGGCGCCCTACCTGGCGCTGCCGGCCTTCTACCAGAAGAAACGCGACCTGTTCCGCGACGGCCTGGCGCAGACCCGCTTCACGCTGCTGCCGGCCGACGGCACCTACTTCCAGTGCGTACGCTACGACGGGATTTCGGATCTGAGCGAAGCCGAGTTCGCGCAGTGGCTGACGCGCGAGATCAAGGTGGCGGCGATTCCGGTGTCGGCCTTCTACAGCCGCGGCAAGGAGTCCGGCATCGTCCGCTTCTGTTTTGCGAAGCAGGACGCGACGCTGCAGCTGGCGCTGGAGCGCCTGGCCAGAATCTGACGTCATTTCTGCGAAGCGTCCGCCGTCATCCCCGCGCAGGCGGGGATCCAAGTATGCATTGCGTCGACAGAAAGTACTTGGGTTCCCGCCTGCGCGGGAACGACGATTTGGCTTACCGGCCCAGCTGCTGCAGCCGGCGTTCGACGAACGCCTGCAGTTCCGCCGACAGCGCGCCGCTCGCACGCGCACGCTGGAAGGCGTCCAGCGCCTCGGCATTGCGCCGTTCGGCCTGCAGCGACATGCCCAGGCCCATCCACCACACACCATTGCCGGGCGCAGCGCGCAGCGCGGCCTGGTACTGCTCGGCCGCCTCGCGGTGACGCTGTGCGCGTTGCAAGGCGCCGGCCAGGAAGGCGTGGTAGTCGGCGTTGTGACCGGCATAGGGCAGCGTGCGCAGCAGCGTGTCGATGCCATTGCCGCCGCCTTCGATTTGCAGGCGCGCCAGCAGCATCGCCAGCGCCGGTTGGCGCGGGTCCAGGGCCAGGCCGGCCTGCAGGTAGCGGATCGCTTCCTCGCTGTGCTTCGCTTCGATCAGCAGACCGACCAGGGTCTGGCGCGCGGCGTCGTGGGTCGGATCGAGCTTCAGGGCCTGCTCCAGGGCGGCGACGGCTTCCGTCATGCGTCCGTCCTGCAGCGCGCTCAAGGCGTGGCGGTACTCGCCTTCGGCGCGCTGCGCGCCCGATTCCTGGCGGCCCTGGATGGCGCGTTTATCCTTGGCGCCGCTGGCCGTACCGGCACCGGCAGCGGGTGCCGCCTTCGCCGCCTTGGCCTGCCCGGCTTCCTTCAGCGCGCGTGCGTCGGCCAGCTTGCGACGCCTGGCCTCGCGCTTCGATTCCTGGCGCAATGCCGGCTGCTGCACACGGGTCGGTGCCATGCGCGACTGCAGTTCCGCCATGATGGCCTGACGCGCGGCGCGCGCTTCCTCGCTGTCCGGCTCGTAGCCGGCGACGGTTTTCGGTGCGGGTACAAACCCGGCTGCCGGTGCCGGTGCCGGCACGTGCATCGGCGTCACAGGCGGCGCATCGAAATGGTCGGTGTGCTGTGCGGCCGCGGATGCAGGCAGCTCGGCAGCAGGCGCCGGCTGCGGCTTGGCGGCGACGCCGGATGCGGGCCCCATCGTGATGGTGCTGCTCATGCCTTGCGCCGGCTTCGCGGCCGCGGGTTCGCCCTTGAGCGGCGCCGCCGGCGCGGCTGCAATCGCGGCCGCGGCCTGCGTCTGCCTGACATGGCCCCAGCCGAACCATACGGCCAGCGCGACGGCGCAGGCCGCGGCAGTTCCGCCGAGGACCAGCGCGGCGGTGCGGCCGCCGACACGGTCGGCCAGGGCGGCACGCTCGCGCGCAACCGGACGGACCTGGGATGGGAGTGCGTCCGCGCCGGCGGTGCCGCGGGCGTCCAGGTCCTGGAGCATCTTGTTAATCAGGCTCATCGCAGACTCTTCATCTTGTCATGGCCCAGCCGACACTGGCGGCGGCGCCGGCCAGCAGCGCACCGAGCGCGGCCCAGGGCAAGAGGCGCCGGGACTTGCGGCTGGTCGCCATGGTATCGCGCGCCGCCGCCTCGATGTGCGTGCGCGAGACCGAGTGGCCGCCTTCGCCGTAGCACAGCATCAACGCCTTGTGCGCCAGGATGTTCACCAGGCGCGGCACGCCGCCGCTGGCCTTGTACAGCCGGGCCACGGCGCCGCCCGAGAACAGGCGCGCGCCCGTGAAGCCGGCCACGCGCAGGCGGTGCGCGACGTAGAAGTCGAGGTCGTCGCGGCTCAGCGGTCCGAGGTGGTAGTGGAAAGTGATGCGCTGGGCCAGCTGGCGGATCGATTCCAGTTCCAGCTTGCGGTTCAGTTCCGGCTGGCCGAACAGCACGATCTGCAGCAGCTTGCGCTTTTCGGTTTCCAGATTGGTCAGCAGGCGCAGCGCCTCCATGCTCTCGACCGGGATCGCCTGCGCCTCGTCGATGCACAGCACCACCCGCTTGCCCTGCCCCGCCAGGCCCAGCAGGCGCTCCATGATGGCCTTCAGCAGGCGGTGCTGGTCGACGTCCTTGTCGAGCGCGATCTCGAGTTCGTCGGCCAGCGCCAGCATCAGCGTGCGCGCTTCCAGGAAAGGGTTCGGGATGTAGGCGGTGACGAAGCCCTCGCCCAGGGTCGCCATGAACTTGCGGCACAACAGGGTCTTGCCGGTGCCGACTTCGCCGGTGATCTTGATGAAGCCCTCGCCGTTGCGCGTCGCCACCAGCAGCGTGTTCAGGGCTTCCTGCGAACGCGGGCTGCCGAAGAAGTAGCTGGTGTCGGGCGTGATGCCGAACGGCGCTTCGCGCAAGCCGAAGTGGGCGGCGTACATTACTGCATTCCTCGCGGCGACAGGCGCTCGATGCGGCGGCCGGCGTCGAGCAGGTCGTCGTTCCAGTTGGCGCCGCCCTCGACGATGGTCGGCTTGATCAGCACCACCAGTTCGCGCTTCTGGTTGACGCGCTTCTTGGCGCCGAACAGGTTGCCCAGCACCGGCACGTTGCCGGCGCCCGGCACCTGCGAATTGTCGGCGGTCGAGGACTGGCGCATCAGGCCGCCGATCGCCACCACCTGGCCATTCGAGCCGCGCACGATGCTGTCCAGCTCCGAGGTCGCCGATGCCGCCAGCGGCAGGTTCAGGCTGCCGGCCGAGCCCAGGTTCACGGTCTTGTTGACGGTCGAGACCTGGCTCACCGACGGGTGCACGTGCAGCAGGATGTTGCCCTTCTCGTCGATCTGCGGGGTTACGTCCAGCACCACGCCCGAAAAGAAGGCCTGCAGGGTCACGCTCGGCGTGGTCGTGCTGCCGGCCGCGGTGGTGTTGGTATTGGTGGTCACACCGGTCACGAAGAATTCGTCGGTGCCGATCTTCAGCACCGCCTTCTGGTTGTTGACCGCGGCCACGCGCGGGCTGGACAGGACGTGCACCGTGCCCTGGGTCTCGAGGAAGGAGATCAGGGCCGCGAAATTACTGGTCTGGACGGCCAGGCCGAACATCGAGCCGGCCACGTTGGCAGCGCTCGACAGCGAGAAGCCGGAGCTCGCCGACAGGCCGGAACCCGGATCGGTGATGACCGCCGGCTGGCCGCCGTTGAAAGGCAGCGGGGTCAGGCTCGCGCCCGGACCGATCAGGCCGCCGGAGACGCGGTTGTCGTGGCTGCTCTTGATCGAGGCGAAGGACGCCCAGTTCACGCCGCTCTGGAAGCTGTCGTTCAGTTCGACTTCGAGGATCTTCGCTTCCAGCACCACCTGGCGGTCCACCGCCAGCTGGGTGGCTTTCAGGTAGGCGTCGACGTTGCGCAGTTCGTCCGGCATGGCGCGGATCACGATCACGCCCGATTGCGGGCTGACCACCACGCTGCGTCCGCCGTCCTTGCTGCCGACGATGGCTTCGATCGAGGTCTTCAGGTCGGCCCAGAAATCGGTGCTCGAGGTCGTGCTGACGTCGGTGCTTTCGAGCTGGCTCTGCTGGCCGTTCTGCCCGTTCTGGTTGTTCTGGTTGCCCTGGTTGTTCTGATTCAGCTGGTTGTTACCCTGGGTGCCGTTCTGGTTGGTGACGGCGTTCGACACCGAGGTCGAGGACACGCGCACGTTGGACACGCCGCGGCGGTTGCCGACCAGGTAGTTCACGCGGAACATCTTGGTCTGCATGGTCAGCGGCTTGATCGAGATGCGGGTACCCTCGATCCTGTAGTCGTAGCCGTACATCTCGCGCACCGCTTCCAGGGTTTCCTGCAGGGTCACGTCCTTCAGGTTCGCGGTGATGGAGCCGCTGACGTCCGGATGCACCAGGATGTTGTAGCGGGTGCCGGACACGATCGAGCGGAAGAACTGCTGGGCCGGAACGTTGTTGAAGGAGACGTTGAAGCGCTCTTCCAGCGCCGGGCGCGCCTTCGGCAGCTGGCTGGCCAGGCTGGTCGCAGGGGGCAGCAACGCGTTGGCGACGGCGTCATCCACCGCCGGTGCGCTCTTCGCGCGGCTTGCCGCGGCGCCGGCGACGTCGCTCCGGATCTGGTCGTAGGTGCCGGTGTTCGGCGCGGTCGAGCAGCCTGCCAGCAGCACTGCCGCCATCGCCGCCATCGGGAAAATGTGTCGCATGTCTTGGTCCTCTTCTCGGGCTTTCAGCGGCGCGCCGGGGCCGGAGCCGCCGCGCGGGCGCGAACCGGGGTCATGCCGCCGGCTTCCTGGGGGTACAGGCGCAATACCTGGCGCTCGGCGCCGCGCACCAGTTCGACGTCGTCGGCGCCGATGCGGGCCACGCGCGCGCCATGGAACTGCTCGCCCGGACGCACGGTTTCGCCGTCGATCACCGCCAGTCGGCGGCCGCCCGCTTCGCGCGCGACCAGGATGCTCTGCAGGCGCGGACCGGTGGTCAGCGCACCCGGCTGGGCCAGCACGGCACCGGCGGCGGCCGGCGGGCGGGTCGGGTCCTGCAGCACTTCGGCCTGTGCAGCCGTGGCGGCAAAGATCAGGGCAAGCGCCGCGGCTTTGGTCAGGGTCACAGCTTCATCCATTTTTCGTCCAGGCTCAGGGTGTACAGGGTCAGGGTCAGGCGCACGCTCGGGTATTCCTCGACCTCGAGCTGGGCCTTGCCCCAGAACAGCTGGGCCGGCAGCTTTTCCAGTGCGCTCATGTAGTCGACCATGTCCAGGTAGCTGCCGCGCACGGTGACTTCGACGCCGTGGCGGAACAGCAGCTCGCGCCTGGCCTTTGGTTTCGGCTCGGCCGCGCCGGCGCCGGCGCCCGGCTGGCTGTCGTGCTTCCTGGCGCCGATGTCGCTCAGCGGCTCGACCGGCAGCGTGCGCACCGACACCATCTTCAGGCGCCCGTTGGCGCGCAGGATCGACTCCAGCAAGGGCGCCACGCGCTCGGGCGCCACCAGGCCCTGCTGCATCGCGCGCAGGGTCTCGCCCAGGCGCGCGGATTCGTCGCGCACCGCGGCCAGGCGCGCACGCACCGGCGCGTCCGGATCGGCGGCGGCTTCGCGCAGCTTTTGCGCGATCTGCTCGTTGAGGCCGACGATGTTGTTCTGCTGCTGCATGACCTGGCTGCTCAGCAGTGCCTGCTTGCGCAGCAGCGGACCGATCACGGCGATGTAAGCGACGAAGGCCAGCGCCGCCACAGTGGCGACGAAACTCAGGATGCGTTCGCGCTGGCTCAGCGCGTCAATGCGCGCAGCCAGCTGTTGCCATTGCTGCTTCACGGCTTGTCTCCCGGTGCGCCAGGCGGCGTCGATTGCAGGCTGAATTCGACGTAAGGCGCCGGCGCACTGCTTTCCTTGCCGTCCTTGAGCACCTTCAGCGCGGCGGCCTCGCCGATCTGCAGGCTGCCCACCGGCTTGCCCTGCATGACGCGCTCGTTGCGCAGGCGACCGAGGAAGCCCGGGACCATCGCCGGGTCCATCGCGCGGCCGCGCACGCCGATCTCGAGGCCTGCACCGGCGATGCTCACGCCGGTCAGCCACAATCCTTCGCTGCTCTGGCGTGCCAGTGCGCGGAAATATTCCGCATAGCCCTGGGTATCGCCCAGCTCGCCGCGCTCGATGACATCGGCGACTTCCTTCAGCCCCACCAGCTCGTTCTGGGCGATGGACAGCTCCTCGGCCAGGCGCGGGTCTTCCTTGCGCGGGACGAATTCGGCGCTCACGCTGTCGAGCCGCTTCTGGGTCTTGTCCAGTTGGGCGGCGCCGCTGTCGGCCTGCGCCTGCAGGCTGTCCGCGCGCAGCTTGGCGGCGATGCCGAGGCCGAGCAGGCCGGTCGCCAACACACCCAGCGCCAGCGCCATGGTGGTGGCGGTGAAGATCTTCTTCTGCTGCAGGAACTCGGGGTTGAACAGATTGATCTGCTGGCTCATGCCGCCGCCTCCTCGCGCAGCGCCGCGCCAATGGCGACGAAGAAGCGCTGCTGGCGCGCCGCGCCTTCCAGCTCGGGCACGCCTTGCAGGTCCAGCACCTGGGTCAGGTCGAGGGTCTCGACCCGCGTGTACAGGTTGCCGGCCAGGTAGTCCTGCAGGCCCTCGGCGCCAGTCGGCGCCAGCACCAGTTTGGCCACGCTGATGAAGGAGAACTGGCGCTCGAAATTGTCGAGCGAACGCTGGAGCTCCAGGGTGATCTTGTCGAAACTGGCGTGACGGCGCTCCTGGTCGGCCTCGAGCAGCTGGGCCAGGGTGACGTCGATGCGGCGCGACAGGTAAAGCTCCGCGCGCCAGGACACGGTCAACAGGCCGCCGTCCTCGCCGAACGAGAGCATGGCCAGGCCGCGGCCTTCCGGCTCGAGCAGGGCCGAGACGTTACGCTGGGCCATTTCAGGAATATCGATGGTGCGCAGGCGGATCTTCGCTTGTGTGAACAGCTTCTGGCGCGCCTGGATCACGCTGTTGCGCGCGGCCACCGCGAAAATGCTCTGCTGCGGGCGCGCCGCGGCGTTCGCATCGAGCGGAATATCGAGCACGTCGTAAGTCGCCTCCATAACCGGGAAGTCGAGCACGTCCTTCAGGCGCCAGCGCATCGCGGTCTTGAGTTCCGCGCGCGGCACATTCGGCGCTTCGACGCTCATGAACTGGTACTCGCCGCCGCCCAGCACCGTGGTGCAGCGGTAGTTGGCCGCATGCAGGTCCTTGCCAGCCTTTTCGAGCGCATCCGCGTTCACGGCACCGGCAGCGAACAAGGCCAGCGTCACTGCCGGCTTGCCGACGGGCGGACGGCGCACGCTGGCGGCGGCGATGCCGTCGCGCTGGGGGACGATCGCGAGCCAGGCTCCGGTCTGTGATGCTTTCCTAAAAAGACGCATTCGGGGGCGGTGAACTTCTGTGAGTTTTGAGCTGTTGCGCTAGACCCTTGATTATATTCATCTTGTGTGAAAAGCCGATACCATTTTTTCACTCAGGAAAAATATTTCCGGTTGCCACCACGCTTTTTTGCTGCTGAGCGTTGTCAATACACCTCACGCAGGTAGATCAAAGGACTGCGATAAATGCCAAAAGTCGCCCGTGCTTGCGTGCTGGGCAGCCAGGGCGCGGCGCTGTTCTCGAACGTGTAGTCGACGCCGCCCACGGTGCCGCGCACCGGTGCCGCCAGCGTCAGCGTGCCCTTGCCGTCCGTGAGCCGCAGCGGATAAGTGCCGGCCAGCGCCAGCGGCGTGGCTGACTTGCAGGTGCCGGTCACGTCCACGGCGAAGGCCTGGCGGCAGCTTTTGGCGACCGGCTTGATCGCCGAGCCCACCGTACTGTCGTCGTCGAAGTCGCCGAGCGTCCAGGCGCTACCGTTCCAGTACTGGACACTCACGGCCACCGGCAGGCGCATCAGGTCGGAGCCGAACACGTTCGGCACGAACATGCGTCCTGCCACCACCATCAGGCCGCCCTCGTACTGGGTGTCGGCCGCGGCGCCGGCCGGGGTCAAGGAGCTGACGGTGACCTTGGTGGACGAGGTGCCGGCACCGCGGAATTCGTCCATGGCGGCGCGCAGATAAACCGCGGTCGGCGCGCCCCAGGTGGTGCTGGCGCTGCGCTTGGCCGGATCGTAGGGCGCGCCCAGGCGCCAGGTGGCGGTGCCGCCCAGGTCCGGGAAGTCGTTGGCGGCGGCGCCCGTCGGCCATCCCAGCTGCGTGCCGGGATCGGTGACGAAGGCGCCGACGCCAGGGGCCTGCGACAGGTTCGGCGCCTTCGATGCGGTCAGCGTCAGCGGCCGCGGCTTGGCGGGGTCGATGATGATATTCTGGTACAGCGCCAGCGGTGTCGGTCCGCCGCCGCCGGGCTTCGGCAGGCCGAAGGCCTTGACCGCGAACGTGAAGGGTTGCATCGAGTAGGTGCCGCCGTTGTTGACCGATGCACCGGCCGCCGCCGGACAATTCATCGACGCCGGGCAGACGAAATTCCCGGTGGCCGTGGTCTCGAAATGGTCCGGATAAAAGCGGCCGACGACGCGCGTGCCGGCCATGAAGGAACCCATTGGGCTGGTGCTGGGACCGCCGACCTGGCCAGTACCGAGGTAATCCTCGAGCCAGGGGGTGATCGCGAGGTTGCCGGCTTCGAAATAGCGGGCCGTGACTTCGAACATATTGGTGAGGCCTGCCTTGGTGCTGCGCCTGAAGTCCTGGCCGGCCGCATCCTTGTCGAGTACCAGGGCATCCTGCACCACGCCGGCCAGCGTATCGGTATTGGCGAACAGGCCCACTTTGGGCGAACCCTTCAGGTTGACGGCGAAGTAATCCAGTTCGAAGTCGAGATCGAGGCTTTCCGCCGGCAGCACGCCCTTGAGCGCCGCGGCCTCGTTGCCGAAGCTTGGGGCCCATTTGCCGTCGGCCATCATCGCCCCGACCCGCATCAGGAAGGGTTCGCCGGCGACCGCGAAGCCGATGTCCGGCTTGGCCCAGTTGGTGCTACCAGACAGGCCACCCGGATCCTGGTAGTCGTCGCTGACGCGCACGATGTCGCGGAAGCGGATCTCGGACGGCTTCGAAATGAAGTTCACCGTACCCATCAGGGTGCCGTAGACCCGCATCGACAGGGATACGCGGCCGACGTCGGCATAGAAGAACGGCCCCAGCACGCCGTTGTCGGCCAACACGCCGGTCGCCTTGTTGGCCGGCAGCTTGACGTTCACGGTCTTCGGGTTGCCGGCGCAATCGAAATTGGTCAGGCCCGCATAGCTGATGGGCACATTGCCGGCATTCGGCAGGCAGCTGAAGCGCAGTTCGATCGGCAGCGTATTGTCCTTGGTGTCGAGCGCGGTCGCCACCTGCGCGCCGTCTTTGACCGTGACCGCGGTGATGTAGATCCTGGTATTGGTGTCGGCCGCCACCACCGGCCCGATGAACTTGTGGCAGCCGGCATCCGTCGGCACGGTCACGATCTTCTGGCCGGGCGTGCAGGATTCCTTGGTGAAGGCGACGCTGGCCCCGTAATAGTCGGTCGAGGAAGACGTGTTGCTCGCGCTGTTGTTCTTGCTGTTGTCGTCGCCGGTCACGCCCGACACGACCGCCGAATTGGTGTAGCTGGTGGTTTCGGCCGGCGTCACCGCGATGACCAGCGGCGTCATCTTCGCGCCCGGCTTGACCGGACCGTTCTGGGTACAGGTGACCACGGTCTGGCCGGAAGTCTGCACGGCCGAGGTGCAATACCAGTTGGTGCCGCTGGTGCTCACCAGCTTCAGGCCGGCCGGCAGCGTGTCCACCACTTTCACCGGACCCACTTCGGCGTCGATGCCGACGTTGGTCACGGTCAGCGTGTAGTCGGTCGAGCTGCCCACCGTCAGGTCGCCGCTGCGGGTCATCGAGAGCGCCAGATCGGCGTTCGCGACATAGGGCATGGCGACGATTTCGGCGCTCAGGATCACCAGGTCCTGGCCGGACTGATAGACCGATGTGCCGGTGATCTGCCCCGGCTGGATCACCGGCGACTTGAGCGTATAGACGTCGAAGTCGACGCCGTAGGAGTATTTGTCGTTCCTGATATTGCTGGCGGAATTGAACTGGTTGCCCTTCGGGTTGAGCGAATCCGTCATCTCGTAGCCGTTGAACAGCAGGTCCTCGCCGCCCTGCGACAGGGTCGAGTCGCCTTCCCAGGTGATGTGGCCGACGCGGCCGGTGACATTGGCCGGCAAGGGATTCGGCACCTTGAAGTCGCCGAGGTCGATCTTCAGGCTGGAATTCTGGAAGTCCTTGAAACCCTCGTACAGGTTGAGCATGCGGAAGGGTTCGTCCGGATGCGAATAAATCACCACCAGCGCAAAGCCGCCGACCACGCCCTGCACCGTGCACCATGGGCGGCCATTGTCGACCTTCAGGTCGTTGAAGGTATACGTGCCGTTGCCCTTATTCTTCACGATGGCGGTCACGTCGGCGGCGCCGCTGAAGTAGGTGTAGGTGGTGTAGTTGGCGTAGGACGTCGCCACATAGCGGCGCGTGATCGTGGTCGCGGACTTGACCGGCGCCTCGACCGTGTTGCCGTTCAGGGTCACGCTGTAGTCCGGTGTCGTGCCCGAACCGGCCCAGTACAGTTGCGCACTCAGGATGGTGGCGCCGCTGGGGATGCCGGACAGCGAAGCGCTGACGGCGGTGCCGGTGGCGACCAGGCTGCAGGGATTGTTGTTGTTATTGTTGCGCAGGACGGCTTCGGTGCCGGTGAAGTTGACGGTGCCGCGGAAGCTCTGGAACAGCGAGATGGGCGTGTCGGCATGCGCCGCCGGCGCGGCGCCGAGCAGGATCATCGCCAGCAGCACCAGCGCATGCACGACATGGCGCTGCATCATAGTTCGGCCTCCAGGGTGCGGCTGACCGATTCGGCCTTGCTCACGTTGACGCAATTGCCGTTAGCGTCGGGCATGTTGCAGGACACGGAGCGGATCAGGAAACGGGCCAGGTCGCCGCTGCCGAGCGTGGTGCAGCTGACGTTGACGGTGAAGCTCGACAGCGAGGTCCCGGCCGGCATCGGAAATGTGCTCATGGCCACGCAGCTGTTGTTGCGCTTGCGCTGGAATATGCCCCATTCGAGGCCGGCGCGCGCGGCCTGGTAGGCTTGCGCCCCCATCAGGTCGAGGTTGGCGCTGCTCTGCTGGCTGGTATAGATGCCGACCATTGCCACCCCGAGAGCGGACAGCACGACCAGCAGGAAGATGGCGGTAACGATGCCGACGCCGGCCTGGCGCCGCAAGCGGAGGATGCGATTCATGGCGTATTGTCGACGTGGACCTGGTGCACCAGGCGGACAGTGGCGGGATTGTCGTTACGGCCGCGCAGTTCGAGCGCGATCCGGACCAGGCCGGTGCGCTGCGACGCCGCGCTGCCGTAGCTGAAGATGTCCTTGCAGTTCTTGAGATTGGTGGCCACCAGGGCCCGCTTCGCACTGGCGGGCGGCGGCGCCTGGTCCTTCACGATCGGGTAGTTCCAGGCGCGCCACAGGTCGGCGCGGCCGTTGTTGACGGTGCAGTAGAAGCTGACCGGACCGCTCACGACCTGGAAGCGCTGCAGCGGCGACTGCAGCGGCGTGTCCTGCCAGGCGAAGGGATTGGTCGCGAGCGTGATCCGGTAGCCGCTGACCGTCACGCCGTTGATCGTATCGCTGTAGCTGGCGATGCCGGTGATGCAGGCGATGTTGCCGGCCCCGCTGGCGGCGCCGGCGCAGGGCGTGTTGACGCTCACCCCGGTATCGGCCAGCGCATAGGCATTGGCCGGCTCGAAGCCCTGGCCGAGGTTGTAGACCACCACGAAGTCGCCGGGGCGTACACTCGAGAACGAGGATGGCGGACCGGCGGCGATGAAGTCGAGGTCGGCCTTGTCCTCGAAGCTGAGCACGACGTTGCCCGGCACGCCATCGTCGGTGGACAGGTAGCGCGCGCCCGAGCGGGTCTGCAGCAGTTCGAGCTGGCTGCCGTCCGCGCTCACGCGCACGCTGTTCGGCAGCGCCAGGCGGATGTCGCGCGCAATGCGGCGCAGCGCGAGGTCGGCCTGGTCGGTCAGTTCGGCGCGGTCGACGGCGTCGCGATAGCTGAGGATGGGCGCGCGGATGAACACCGCGACCATGCCGGCCACGATCCCGATGATCACGATCGTCAGGACCACCTCGACCAGGGTGAAGCCGCGGCTGCGGGCAGGAAGTGCGAAACGGCGCATCATAGGTGGTTGGGCGCGTAGCGCGTGCGGTAGCCGTCCAGCGCCAGGGTCTGGCCATCGAAGCTGACCTCGACGGTGATGCGCAGCACCTCGGTATCGGCCGAACTGCCCGGCGCGCCGATGCCGTTCAGGGCCACCGGCTGGATCATGAGGCGCGCCGTATAGCCGGTCACGTCGAGCGGCGTACCGTTGGCGTCGACCAGCACATTGCCCGCATTGTCGAAGGCGGCAGTGCGCACACCGGGCGCGGCGACGTAATCGTTGACGTTGTCGAAGGGCCGGCCGTTGGTGGCGCCGGTCGGTTCGGGACTGAGCTGGCCCCAGGCTTCGGGAATGCTACAGTTCGCCGTCGCGGTGACGGCATCGGCGTCGCCGGCGTTCGGATCGGCCGGGTCGCAATAGGTGAATCCGGCCAGTTCGACTTCTTCGAGCAGGCCTTCGGCGATGATCAGCGCCTGCTTGCGGCGCACCGGGTCGACGCTGCCGCGGTTGGTCAGGTTCATGACCGTCAAAATGCCGCCGACGGCAATCGCGACGATGACCAGAAAGAGAATGAGCTCGATCAGCGTCACCCCGCGCTGGCGCAGCGAGGGACGGTCAATAGACATAGCCGGTTTCCTGGTCGACGGCGATGGTGCGGCTGACGCCGTCGCCGGCGACCGTCATTTTGAGGCCGGCGAAGCTGCTGTCGCCGCTGTCGGTGGCGAGGTAGGGACGGCCCAGACCATTGAAATAGAAACCGCCGGCCGCAACCGGATTCAGGGTCAGGGTGGCGCCGGACGGGACGCCTTCGCAATGCCAGGCCTCCACGTACGCGCCGCCGGCGGTGCAGAAAGCGCGCGTGCCGGCACTGCCGCTATTGCTGCCGGAGGGCGCGGCGATACGATCGGTGCAGGGATTGGTGGCGCTGTAGCAGAGGCGGATGCCGCCGCTGCCGGCCTGCACGTAGACCGGGCGGTTCTGCGCGACCGCGAGCTTCTGGGCGTAGCGCAGCATGGCGGCGCCCTGGTCGGCGAAGCTGGCGGCGTCGAAGCCGGTGCGGTTGAAATAACGCGCGCCGGCGACGCTGGCGAGGATGCCGGTCAGGACCAGGACGACGATGAGTTCGACCAGCGTGAAGCCGGCTGAGTGGAGGACTTCGCGAGCGCGACGTAGCGTTTGCCTTTTGTCAGGTTCCGGCATCCGTCGTGCTCCTGAATCGCTCAGTTGCAGTTCGATGCGTCGATCGTGATGACCGGCGGCGTCGTTGCCGAAGTAGCTGCCTTGTAGGTAACGCGGCAGTTAGCGATGTTTGCGGCGGTCACGCCGGTCGGCGAAACAGTCATGTCGGTCGTAACGACATTGCCGCCGGTCGAGGCGGTAGGCGAAATCGTGTAGTCGGCATCGCTCAGGCCAGCAGCAACGGCCAGGTTGCCGCTTACCGACGGGTAGCCGTTCACCATCGGCACAGGCTGGCCTTCCATGGTGACGCTCGTTGCCGCACCGGCTTGACCGACCAAGAACTGGCCATGTGCCATGGCCGATACGGACGCCAGAGAAGCTTTCGCGGCCTGCAGCTTGGCAGCGCGCGCCTCGCCGCTCAGGTTAGCAAACTTCGGCAGCGCAGTCGCAGCCAGAATGCCCAGGATAACGATCACGACGATCAGTTCGATCAGGGTGAAACCGCCCTGTGCCTGGACCTTGAAATTCTTGTTCATCAAATTCTCCGAAAAAAGTGAAGTGGGTGCGGAATGGACGCCGCTTGTGGTAATAACGACCGCCTATCCGCTGACTTGATTCAGGGCCAGGCTCTTGCTATCTGTGCGTACAAATTCTACCTTGAATCTCAGCAACTTCGATGCACTGAAAGTAAAACTTTTAGTGTTTTTGGGCAAATAAATAAGGGTTTTGTCGCGTGGGTCAAACACCCAGCCGGACTGCCCGATCTGCTCCGGTTCGGGCGCGTAGTACTCGCCCAGGTAGTTCGCCGGTTTCCAGGACAGGAGCTTGATCGGATTGTCGGCGGCGAGCCGCCGCAGGTCCTGTTCGCGGCCCTTCGATGCCAGTTGTCCGGCCCGTACCGCGAGCGAGGTGCGGAGCGCCGCCACGACATGGTTCGCAGCCGTGATCTCGGCCTGCTCGCGATAGTATTCGACGCGGTTCAGCATGACCGCGCTGACGATGCTGGACACCAGCACCACCACCGAAAACTCCAGCAGCGTGAAGCCGCCCTGCCCTTTGTTGCGCATGATGCTTTTCATTTGTTGTGCAGGGCAGCCTTGCCCATGTCCCAGATCGGCAGGAAGATACCCAGCGCCAGCACCAGCACCATCGCACCCAGGAAGGTGATCAGGATCGGTTCGATCTGGCTCGACAGGGTCTTCAGTTCGTAGTCCACTTCGCGCTCGTACATCATCGCGATCTCGTCCATCAGGTCGTCGAGCGAGCCGGCTTCTTCGCCCACCGCGATCATCTGCAGCACGATGGGCGTGAACACGTGGGCGTTGCCGGCGGTGCGCAGGATGCTTTCGCCGCGCTCGACGCCGTCGCGCATCTGCTCGATGCGCATCGACAGGTAGGCGTTGTCGGCGGTCTGCGACACCACGGTCAGCGCCTGCACGATCGGCACGCCGCTGCGGATCGACAGCGCGAAACTGCGCGCGAAGCGGGCCATGGTGGCCTTGTGGATGATCTTGCCGGCGATCGGCAGCTTGAGCTTGTAGCGGTCCCAGGTCAGGCGGCCGGCCGTGGTGCGCGTCCAGGCGCGGAAACCGAAGAAGGCCGCGCCGGCGCCGGTGGCGAACGCCGGCCACCAGGCGACCGTGAAGCGCGAAAAGCCGATCAGCATCTGCGTCACCATCGGCAGCTCGGCGTGAAAACTCTTGAACACGGTTTCGAACTGCGGGATCACGAACACGTTCACCACGACCATCGCGGCGATCATCGCGATCACGACGAAGGTCGGATAGCGCAGCGCCGTCTTCACGCGCTCGCGCATGTCGCGGTCGAATTCGAGGTGGTCGAACAGGCGGAGGAAGACTTCTTCCAGGCGGCCGGTCATCTCGCCGACCCGCACCATCGCCAGGTAGAAGGGGCTGAACACGTCGGTATGGCGGCGCATCGCACTCGACAGTTCGCGGCCGGCGTCCAGCGATTCGCGCAGGTCGCGCAGCACCGCGCCGAAGCTCTTGTTGACGGCCGACTCCTGCAGGCCGGCCAGGCCGCGCATGATCGGCACGCCCGACTTCAGCAGGGTGTAGATCTGGCGGCTGAACAGCTGCACGTCGAGCGAGGTCACCTTCTTCCGGAACAGGCGCTCGCGCAGGCTTTCCTTGCTGCCGCTGCCGGCGGCGCCGGAGGTCGCCTTGCGCGTGGTCGGGCTGATGTCGAGCGGGGTCACGCCGCTGCCGAACAGCTGGTCGGCGATGGCGCCGGGGTCGACGCCTTCCAGCACGCCGGCCACCAGTTCGCCGCTGCCATTGCGGCCTTTGTAGGCAAAGAACGGCACCGCTCAATCCTCCAGCTGGTTACTGACGCGCATGGCTTCCTGCACCGTGGTCCGGCCCTGGACCGCCAGCCGCACCGCGCTGCGGCGCAGGGTCTCGCCGCGCATCTCGGCGTGGGCCGCCTTCAGGAAGTGACCCGGGTCCGGGTGGTTGATCGCCTCGTGCACGGCGCGGGTCATCTCCAGCAGCTCGTAGACGCCGGTACGGCCGCGGTAGCCGGTGCCGTTGCAGTGCGAGCAGCCGCGCCCGTGGAACAGCGGCACGCTGTCGGCCTTGTCGCCGAGTTCGGCGCGCAGCCAGGCGCGTTCCGGCGCCGGCACCGCGTGCGGCTGGGTGCAGCTTTCGCAGATCACGCGCACCAGGCGCTGGGCCAGCACGGCCTGCAGCGAGCCGCCGACCATGTAGCGCGGCACGCCCATGTCCATCAGGCGCAGCGGCGTCGAGGCCGCATCGTTGGTGTGCAGGGTCGACAGCACCAGGTGGCCGGTCATGGCGGCGCGCAGGCCGATCTGGGCGGTTTCCTGGTCGCGCATCTCGCCGACCAGCACGATGTCCGGGTCCTGGCGCAGCGCGCTGCGCAGCACGCGCGCGAAATTCAGTTCGATCTTGTCGTTGACCTGCACCTGGTTGATGCCGGGCAGGCGGTATTCGACCGGGTCCTCGACCGTAATCAGCTTCTTCTCGACCGAGTTCAGTTCGGCCAGTGCGCTGTACAGGGTCGTGGTCTTGCCGGAACCGGTGGGCCCGGTCACCAGCACCAGGCCGTTCGGACGCTGGACGATGGCGCGGAAACGCTCGACCAGGCGCGGGTGCATGCCGATCGCGTCCAGGCGCAGATTCATGCCGACCTGGTTCAGGAGACGCATGACCACCGATTCGCCGTACTGGGTCGGCATGGTCGAGATACGCACGTCGATGCGCTGGTTGCGCACCTTGACTGCGAAGCGGCCGTCCTGCGGCAAACGCTTTTCGGAGATGTCGAGGTCGGCCATCAGCTTCAGGCGCAGCGCCAGCGGGGTCGCGATCTTGATGTCGGCCTCGGTCTGCAGGTGCAGCACGCCGTCGATGCGGAAGCGGATCTGCAGCCGGCCGTCCTGCGGTTCGATGTGGATGTCCGAGGCACGCACCTGGGCGGCATCGTCGAACACCGACTGCAGCAGCTTGACGACCGGCGCTTCTTCGAGGCCGGAGTTGGAGGCCAGCGCGCCGAAGTCGACGGACGTGGTGTCGCCCAAGTCCTGCTCCAGCTCGCGCGCCAGGCCGGTGATCTCGCCGGTGCGGCGGTAGATGCGGTCGATCGCCTGCAAGACCTCGGTCTCGTTGACGACCGCCAGCTCGACGCCCTTCTTCAGCAGGCGCGCGATCTCGTCGTAGGCGAACAGGTCGGTCGGATCGGACACGCCGACCAGCACGGTTTCACGGCGGTCTTCCAGCACCAGCGCGCGGAAACGCCGCGCCTGGGTCTCGGGCAGCAGCCGGACCACGTCCTGGTTGATGTTATAAAACTTGAGGTTGATGTAAGGGATGCCCATCTGGCGCGCCAGCGCGCCCGAGATCTGCTCCTCGGTGACATAGCTGTTCTCGACGAACACGCGGCCCAGCTTGCGGCCGGTACGCTTCTGGTCGGCCAGTGCCGCATTCAGCTGCTCTTCCGAGAGCAGCTTCTGTTGCACCAGGATTTCCCCGAGCCGGACTTTTTCTGGCCTCGCCATGACACCCTTTAACGTTTTGTAGGACTAGTCCTTCAATTGTAAAACAGAAACTGAGTAAATTGACGTACGGAATTAGTTTCTGTCGTCCATACGTAACGTCAAGCCCGTTCACCATGTAAGATGACCAACATCAAACCGGGATCAGACACCAAATTTTGGCAACATACCTTGAGAAATTGCCAATTTTCGGTGTCTGACCCCGGTTTGAGAGAACGCAAATGGAGACAGCATGACAACTTGCCGCCGCCGGATTTTCTTGATGCGCCATGGCAGCGTGACCTATTTCGATGAGGCCGGTAAGCCGTATTTGCCGGAATCGGTGCCGCTGAACGCGGATGGGCGCATGCAGGCCGATGCCGCCGGCCATGCTTTCGCCGCGGCCGGCGTGCGCTTCGACCGGGTGATCGTCTCGGGGCTGCCGCGCACCGTCGAGACGGCGGCGCGGGTGCTGGCCGTGACCGGGCAGGCCATCCAGCCCGAGGTGTGGCCGGAACTCGAGGAGATCCGCGGCGGGCGACTGTCGACGATTCCGACCGCGGAACTGAAACGCGCCTTCACCGGCGCCTTCGAGGGCCTGGTGCCGGCCGAACAACGCTTCCTGGGCGGCGAATCGGTGGGCGAGCTGATGGACCGGGTCCACCCCGCCATCGCCCGCCTGCGCGCCGACCCCGGCTGGGACACGGTGCTGCTGGTGCTGCATGGCGGCGTCAACTGCGCGATCCTGTCGCTCGCCCTCACCGGCCAGCGCCTGTTCCTGGGCGGTCTGGCGCAGGCGCCGGGATGCATCAATGCGCTCGACGTCGGCGTCGATGAGCGCGACTGGGTGGTGCGCAGCGTGAACCACAGCCCGCCGGACCCGCTGCAGCCGGGCGCGCGCGCGACCACGATGGAGCTGCTGTTCGAACAGTACCGCAAGTCGCGCTGAAAAAAAGCACGCTCGTTCGTGCTGCTGCGATCTTGCGCTATGATGGAACGACAAAAAAGAACCGAGGAGACACGATGTTCGAAGAAATGATGGGCACCAAGCCCGTATCCGAGCGCCAGCGTTTCGATGCCGAAGCCCTCGGCGCCTGGATGCGGCAGCATGTCGACGGCTACCCCGGCGGCACACCGACCGTCGAGCAGTTCAAGGGCGGCCAGTCGAACCCGACCTTCAAGCTGTCGAGCGGGGCCAGCAGCTATGTACTCAGAGCCAAGCCAGGCCCCGCCGCCAAGCTGCTGCCGTCCGCCCACGCCATCGACCGCGAGTTCCGCGTGATGGACGCCCTGCACAAGGCCGGCTTCCCGGTGGCGCGACAGTACGCGCTGTGCCTCGATGAAGCCGTGATCGGGCGTGCCTTCTTCATCATGGAATACGTCGAAGGCCGCGTGCTGTGGGACCAGTCGCTGCCGGGCATGACGCCTGGCGAACGCGGCGCGATCTACGACGAACTGAATCGCGTGATCGCCCAGCTGCACACGGTGGACTATGCGGCGATCGGCCTGGCCGATTATGGCAAGCCCGGCAACTACTTCGCGCGCCAGATCGAGCGCTGGACCAAGCAGTACCAGGCCTCGCAAACCGAGACCATCGAGGCGATGGACCAGCTGATCGCCTGGCTGCCGCAGAATATCCCGCCAGGGGACGACACCGCCATCGTGCACGGCGACTACCGCCTCGACAACATGATCTTCCATCCGACCGAGCCGCGCATCCTGGCGGTGCTGGACTGGGAGCTGTCGACGCTGGGCCATCCGGCCGCCGATTTTTCCTACCACTGCCTGAGCTGGCATATCCCGCCGGGCAAATTCCGCGGCATCGCCGGCCTCGACCTGGCGGCGCTGGGCATCCCCGACGAAGACGCCTACATCGCCGCCTACAGCCGCCGCACCGGGCGCACGCTCCGGCGCGAGGACTTCAACTTCTACCTGGCCTACAACCTGTTCCGCCTGGCCGGCATCATGCAGGGCATCATGAAGCGCTATGTGGACGGCACTGCGGCAAGCAGCCAGGCGCTCGAAAACGGCAAGGCCGCGCGTCCGATGGCCGAGATGGCATGGCGGTTCGCCCAACGCGCCCAGCCGGGCGCGGGCGCTTGAAACGAGGCAAACGACATGAACTTCGATTATTCCGACCGCTGCAAGGTGCTGCAGGCAAAACTGCTCGCCTTCATGGACGAGCACATCTACCCGAACGAAAAGGCGTTCAAGCAAGAAGTCGACCGCAACGGCGCCAGCGGCAACCGCTGGGTGCCGACCGAACTGGTCGAACGCCTGAAGCCGCTCGCCCGCCAGCAGGGCCTGTGGAACCTGTTCCTGCCGCGCTCCGCGCGCGCGCCCGAGGGCCTGTCGAATCTCGACTACGCGCCGCTGTGCGAAATCATGGGCCGCGTCGCCTGGGCGCCCGAGGTCTTCAACTGCTCGGCGCCCGACACCGGCAACATGGAGACGATCGAACGCTACGGCCTCGAAGAACACAAACAGCGGTGGCTGGAGCCGCTCCTGCGGGGCGAGATCCGCAGCGCCTTCGCGATGACGGAGCCGGACGTCGCCTCCTCCGACGCCACCAACGTCGCGACCCGCATCGAAGCCAAGGGCGACGAATACCTCATCAACGGCCACAAATGGTGGATCTCCGGCGCCGGCGACCCGCGCTGCAAGCTGTTCATCGTGATGGGCAAGACCGATCCGAACGCCGTCCGCCACCGGCAGCAGTCGATGATCCTGGTGCCCAGCGATACCCCCGGCATCACGATCAAGCGCCCGCTGCCCGTGTTCGGCTACGACGACGCTCCGCACGGCCATTGCGAGATCCTGTTCGAGAACGTGCGCGTGCCGGCCTCCAACATCCTGCTGGGCGAAGGGCGCGGCTTCGAGATCGCCCAGGGGCGCCTGGGACCGGGCCGCATCCACCACTGCATGCGCGCGATCGGCGTGGCGGAGCGCGCGCTGGCGCTGATGTGCCGGCGCCTCGACAGCCGGGTCGCCTTCGGCCGCAAGATTTCGGAACAGGGCGTGTGGCGCGAACGGATTGCCGAAAGCCGCATCCGGATCGACACCGCGCGCCTGCTGACCCTGAAGACCGCCTGGCTGATGGACACGGTCGGCAACAAGCAGGCGCAGTCCGAGATCGCGATGATCAAGGTGCTGGCGCCCAACGTGGCCCAGCAGGTGCTCGACTGGGCGATCCAGGCGCATGGCGCGGCCGGCGTCTCCGACGACTTCCCGCTGGCCTACCAGTGGGCCGGCAACCGCACGCTGCGCCTGGCGGACGGGCCGGACGAGGTCCACCGCAACGCCATCGCCAAGCTGGAACTGGCCAGATATAGTTGAAGGCGCCTCCAGATCGCGCGCTCGAGTAACATGCACCATCGCGGCGCACTTGCCTCGCGATGGTAGCCGGAGCGTGCAGTGCAGCTGTTTCAAAGACCTTTTCATCCCTCGATCCGATCGCGGCTGATCGCCCTGGTGTTCGCCTGCGCCCTGCCGATCCTGCTCGGCTATCTCGCCTTCGCGCGCGACGCCGACCTGCGCGAAGCCCAGCACGTGGCGCAGGATGCGCAGATGATCGCGCGGGCCCTGGCAGCGGCGGTCGACCGCGACCTCGACAACGGCGAGACCGCCGCCCGCGCCCTGGCCAGCGAGCCGGGGCTGGTATCCGGCAACCTGGCAGCCTTCCACGCCGTCGCCCGCCGGCTGCTGCGTCCCGGCTTCCCGGCCTATGCGTTCGTGCTCAGCGGCGCCGACGGCCGCGACCTGCTCGACACCCGGCAGCCCTGGGGCACCGCGCTCGGCTCCAGCGGCAACGAAGCCGACATCCGGCGCGTGTTCGCGACAGGCGAGGCCGTCACTTCCGGTCTGCACCGCGGTAACCCGGCCCAGCCCTGGGTGATCTCGATCGCGGTGCCGGTCTGGCGCGAGGGCCAGGTCGCCTATGCGCTGTCGGTCGAGCAGCGTCCGCGCCGTCTCGCCGAACTGCTGGCCGGCCAGCAGCTGCCCGAGCGCTGGGGGGCCCAGGTCTACGACAACCACGGCCGCCTGGTCGCACGCAGCGGCGAACCGGTGCAGAGCATCGGTACGCCGATTCCTGCCGGGCTGGGTGCGGCCCTGGCGCGCAGCCCGAGCGGCGAGGCCACGCTGGCGCGCCCCGGCCGCGAGAGCGTCAGCGCGGCCTACGCGAGCACGCCGACGCACGGCTGGACCGTCGTCATCGGCTTTCCGCGCCACGCCGCGCGCGACCTGCTCGGACGCTCGCCGGGCATGACCCTGGCCGGCATCGGAAGCCTGCTGGCGATCAGCCTGCTGCTGGCATGGGGCATCGGCGGCGCGATCGCGCGCGACGTCCGCGCCCTGACCGAGCCGGCGGCCGCGCTCGGACGCGGCCAGCCGCTGCGGATTCCCCCGCTGCACATCAAGGAAGCGGCCGCGGTCGCGCGCGCGCTGCGCAAGGTCGAAGGCGACCTGCTGCAGTACCGCACCCGGCTCGAAGCGCTGGTGGCGGCGCGCACCGCCGAGCTGCAGCGCTCCAACGCCCTGCTCTCCACCGTCTACGGGACCGCGCCGGTGGGCCTGGCCTTCCTCGACCGCGAGCTGCGCGTGGTGATGGTCAACGACTACCTGGCGGCGATCAACGCGATTCCGGCCGAGCAGCACATCGGCCGTACCCTGCCCGAGCTGCTGGGCGAGCGCGGCATGGCGATCGAACAGCCTTACCGGCGCGTGCTGGCCAGCGGCCGCCCGCTGATCGAAGTCGAGGACAGCGGCGATTCGCCGGCCGAACCGGGCGTGATGCGCTACTGGATGTGCAGCTACTACCCGGTGCTTGGCCAGGACCACGAGCTGGTCGGCATCAACGCCGTGGTGCTCGACATCACCGAGCGCCGCGCCCAGGAAGAGCGCAACCGCGACAACGAGGCGCTGTTCCGCGCCCTGTTCGAAGGCTCGAGCGACGCCCACGTGCTGGCCGCCCTCGGCGCCGGCTTCGTCAGCGCCAACCAGGCCGCGGTCGCGCTGTACGGCTGCGCCAGCATGGACGAGCTGCTGCAGCTGTCGCCGCCCACCCTCTCGCCGGAATTCCAGCCCGACGGCCGCCGATCGGGCGAGCTGGCGCACGAACACATGCGGCGCGCCGTCGACGAAGGGAGCTGGCGCTTCGAATGGATCCACATGCGCCGCGACGGCAGCCTGTTCCACGCCGACGTGCTGCTCAACGGCGTCGAGATCGGCGGCAAGGGCATCGTCCACGGCACCGTGCGCGACATCACGGCACGGGTCCAGACCGATGCCGCCCTGCGCGCGGCCAGCCAGCGCCTCGAACAGAACGAGCGCATGATCCGCACCGTCACCGATAACCTGCCGGCGCTGGTCGGCTACTGGGACGCCCAGCTGCGCTGCCAGTTCGCCAACCGGCCCTACCTCGAATGGCTGGGCCGGCCCGCCGGCGAGGTGATCGGCCACACCGTCTGGGAACTGATCGACGAGGCGCAGATGGCGCAGGTGAAGCCTTACGTCGAGCGCCTGCTGGCCGGCGAGCCGCAATTCTTCGAGCGCAGCCTGCAGCGCCGCGCCAGCGGCGAACGCGGCGGCCAGGTCATCCAGGCCTGGGCCAGCTATATCCCCGACTTCGACGAGGAAGGCCGGGTGCGCGGTTTCTACATGCTGCACTCGGACGTGACGGAACTGAAACGCACCCAGTCGCGGCTCGAGGACGCGCTGCGCGCAGCCGAAGCGGCCAGCAGCGCCAAGGGCGAGTTCCTGGCCAACATGAGCCACGAGATCCGCACCCCGATGAACGCCATCATCGGCCTGGCGCGCCTGCTCGAGGAAGCGAAGCTGGACCGGCGCGAACGGGCCTACGTCGCGCGCATGCAGATGGCGGCGCGCTCGCTGCTGGCGATGCTGAACGACGTGCTGGATTATTCGAAGGTCGAGGCCGGGCAGCTGGCGCTGGAGCATACCGTGTTCCGCATCGACGATGTCCTCGCCAGCATCGCCGTGCTGGGCACGGGCAACGCCTGGCACAAGGGCATCGAGCCGGTCTTCGCAGTCGATCCGGCGCTGCCCGGCCGCCTGGTGGGCGACCCGATGCGCCTGCAGCAGGTGCTGCTCAACCTGGTCGGCAACGCCATCAAGTTCACCGAGCGCGGCGAAGTCGTGCTGTCCATCGAGGTGCTGCGGCGCGAGGCGGGCCGGGTCGAACTGGGATTCGCGGTGCGCGATACCGGCATCGGCATCGCGCCCGAGCAGCAGCAGCGCATGTTCGAAGCCTTCTCGCAGGCCGACAGCTCGACCAGCCGCAAGTACGGCGGCACCGGCCTGGGGCTGGCGATCAGCCGGCGCCTGGTCGAGATGATGGGCGGCGACTTGCGCGTCGAGAGCGCCCTCGCCGAAGGCGCGCGCTTCGGCTTTGCGGCCTGGTTCGAGATCGAGGCCGGCACCCTCCCGGCCCTGCCGGCATCCGGCGCCAGCAGGACCGTGCTGGTGGCGGACGACAATGCCAACAGCCGCGCCGCGCTGGCACGTGCGCTCGAAGCGCGCGGCTGGCTGGTGGCGCAGGCGGCCAGCGGCGCCGCAGCCCTGGCCCTGCTGCGCGGCGAACAGCGCTACGACCTGGCCTTCATCGACAGCGCGATGCCCGACCTCGACGGCGCCTCGGTGCTGGCGTTCGCGCGCGCCGACCGCGGCATCGCCATGCCGCGCTGCGCCCTGCTGGCGGCCGACCCGGAGCGCGAGCGCCTGGCCGCGCTGGCCGGCGACCTGCAGGTCGGCGCGGTACTGGCCAAGCCTTTCACCCCGGCCGCCCTGCAGGACGCCCTGGCCGAACTGGAAGGACCGGCACCCGGCGACCTGCACGGCGCGGCGCCGGGTTCTTCGGCGGTGGGCGGGCGCCTGGCCGGGATGCGCGTGCTGGTGGTCGAGGACAACCCGCTGAACCAGGAAGTGGCCAACTACGTCCTGCTGCACGCCGGCGCCGGGGTCGACTTCGCCGACAATGGCCAGCTCGCGCTCAGCATGCTGCTCGACGGCGCCGCCCACTACGACGCCGTGCTGATGGACCTGCAAATGCCGGTGATGGACGGCTTCGAAGCGGCCAGCGCGATCCGGGCGATGGGATACACGACGCTGCCGATCCTGGCGATGACGGCCAATGCGATGGAGGAAGACCGCCGGCGCGCGCAGCAGGCAGGCATGGACGGCTTTTTGGAGAAGCCGATCGACGTCGACGAACTGGTGAATGCCCTGTGCAGCGTCACCGGCCGCGCCGGGTCGGCCACGGAAGATGCCACGGACGCCACGCAGCCGGCGCCGCTGCCGGGCCTGTCGCCGGGCCTGCTCCCCGGCATCGACCTGAAGAGCACGCTGCCTCGCTTCGGCGGCAACTTTGCCAGCTTTGCCGCCGTGTTCAGGCGCTTCGAGCATTCCCAGGGCGGCGTGGTGGACGAAGTGCGCACGCTGCTGGCAGCGGGCGAGCGGGTGCGCGCCGGCCAGCTGATCCACCGCTTGCGCGGCGTTGCCGCCAACCTCGGCGCCGCCGAGCTGGCGGGCCAGGCGCTCGAGCTGGAGCAGGCGCTGCGTTCCGATCCGCAGGCCGCACTGGCGCTGCGCCTGGCGCGGCTCGAGGGCGCCCTGGCCACCGTGCTGGAAACGGCACGCAACCTGCCCGAGGACCCAGCCCTTGCGCCGTCCGGCGCCGGGGCCGGCGTTGCCGGCGGTGAAACTGAACAGCAGCCGATCCGTGACGCGTTGGCGCATTTGCGCGATTTACTACAAAATAACAACATGAAAGCCATGGCCCGGTTCGAAGCGTTGCGTCCTGCGCTCGCGCGCCAGGTCCCGCAGGCCTTGCAGCCGCTGGCGGACGCGGTGGCGACCTTGCGCTTCGATGCGGCGGCAAGCCTGGTCACCGCTTTACTGGCCGAGTCACTGGACGAGAAGGGAGATGCATGAGCTGGACCGATATGGCCGTGGGCGGGCGCATTCTCGTGGTCGACGATGCCATGGAAAACATCCAGATCCTGCATGCGGCGCTGCAGGACGAGCACGAAGTGCTGTTTGCCATGGACGGGCCGCGCGCGCTCGAGATCGCCCGCAAACAGCGGCCCGACCTGATCCTGCTGGATGCGGTCATGCCCGGCATGGATGGCTACGCGGTGTGCAGGGAACTGTTCGCATCGCCCGAAACCGCCGACATTCCGGTCATCTTCGTCACCGCGCTCAAGTCGCCGGAGGACGAGACCCGCGCCCTGGGCGCCGGTGCGGCCGACTTCATCAGCAAACCCGTGAACGCGGCCGTGGTGCGCGCGCGGGTGCGCACCCAGCTGACGGTGAAACGCCAGCGCGACGCCCTGCGCGCCCTGATCCTGCTCGATCCGCTGACCGGCGTCGCCAACCGCCGTGCCTTCGACGAGCGCGTGGAGATGGAGTGGCGGCGCTGCGGACGCGCCCAGCTGGCGGTGTCGCTGCTGATGGTCGACATCGACCACTTCAAGCTCTACAACGACCATTACGGCCACCCGGCCGGCGATGCCACGCTGGTGCAGGTCGCCCGCGCGATGCGCAACGCCGCCGGCCGCAGCCAGGACCTGGTGGCGCGCTACGGCGGCGAAGAGTTCGCGATCCTGCTGCCCCAGCTCGAAGAACAGGGGGCGACCGGCGTCGCGCGGCGCCTGATGCACGAACTGGAGATGCTGGACATCCCGCATGCCGCCTCGCCTACCAGCCAGCGCCTGACGGTCAGCATCGGCATCGCCGCCATGGTGCCGGGCGAGCACAGCCAGCCCGGCGACCTGGTGCAGGTGGCGGACGCCCTGCTCTACCAGGCCAAGGCGGATGGACGCAACCGCTACCGGACCAGCACTGGCTAGATTTCAAGAGCCGCTAACAGAGCGCCCAGGGCAAGGCGCATGGTCGAAGACAGTACGCCAGTACGGCGAGACCATGCAACGCCGCCATGGGCGTTCTGTTAGGGGCGACGCAGGAACATGCCCATGCCGTCGACGGTGCAGACGGTATCACCGTGCTGGTTGATGGCGACCCACTTCGACCACACCACGCCGCGGTCGGGCTTGGAGTTCGAGGCCTTGACCTGGGTGGTCTGGTAGCGCACGTTCAGGGTGTCGCCGGCGCGCACCGGCGCCAGCCAGCGCACGCCGTCCAGCCCGGGCGAACCCATGCTCGAGGATTTCGCCATCAGGCCGTCGACCACCAGCCGCATCATCATGCTGCAGGTATGCCAGCCGCTGGCGATCACCCCGCCGTAGATCGAGGCGGCCGCGGCATCCTTGTCGATGTGGAAGGGCTGCGGATCGAACTGGGTGGCGAAGGCGACGATTTCCTCTTCCGTTACCGTGCGGGTGCCGAGGTCGATCTCCTGGCCCGGGAAGAAGTCTTCGAAATACCATTCCGCGCTGTTCGCGATATTCATGCCGGCGCTCCCGCAAAGCCCGGCTGCGCCATGAAGCGCGCCAGGTGGTGATCCGCATCGCCCAGGGTCAGCTCGATGGTCGTGAGGCGCTTGAAGTAGTGGGCGGCCGGCAGCTCGTCGGTCACCCCCATGCCGCCGTGCAGCTGGACCGCCTGCTGGCCGACGAAACGCGCCGCCTGGCCGACCCGGTACTTTGCCGCGGACACGGTTTGGCGCCGCTCGGCCGCATTGCCCGAGCGCAGGCGCACCGCCGCCAGCATCGCCATCGAGCGTGCCTGTTCGAGGTGGATGTACATGTCGGCCATGCGGTGCTGCAGGGCCTGGAACTTGCCGATCGGGACCCCGAACTGCTGGCGCGTCTTGAGATAGTCCAGCGTGGCGGCGAACAGCGCATCCATCGCGCCGACGGCTTCCGCGCACAGCAGGCCGGCACCGTAGTCGAGCGCCGCCTCCAGGATGGTCCAGCCGGCACCGGCCTGGCCGATCAGCGCGTCCGCACCCAGCTGCACGCCGTCGAAGCGCACATCGGCGGCGCGCTGGCCGTCGAGCATGCGGTAGGCCGTGACGTGCACGCCCGGCGCATCGGCCGGCACCGCGAACAGCGTGATGCCGTCCTCGTCGCGCTGGCCGCCGGCGCTGCGCGCGGACACCACCAGCATGCCGGCCTCGGCGCCGTGCAGCACCACCTTCTTCTCGCCGCTCAGGCGCCAGCCTTCGCCGGTCGGTTCGGCGCGCGCGGCAATGTCGCGCATGTCGTGGCGCGACTGGCGCTCGCCGAGTGCGCAGGCCAGCTTCAACTCGCCGGTCGCGACCCGTTCCAGCAGCGCCGGATGCGCGCCGCCCAGGCGCAGGAACTCGGCACCCAGCACGGTCGCGAAATACGGTTCCACCACCAGGCCGCGGCCCAGCTCCTGCATCACGACGAACATATCGACGGCGTCGCCGGCGAAGCCGCCCTGCTCCTCCGGCACCGGCAGCGCGGTCAGGCCCAGTTCCGTCAACGTCGCCCAGGCCTGTTCGGAGACCCCGGCGCTGGACGCCACGATGGCGCGGCGCGCCTCGAAACCGTAGTCGCGCGCGATCCAGCGCTTGAGGGCGTCGGCCAGCTGCAGCTGCTCTTCCTTGAATTCGAAGTCCATGATGTGCTTTCCTTACAGGCCCAGGATCATCTGAGAGATGATATTGCGCTGAATCTCGTTCGAACCGCCGTAGATCGAGGTCTTGCGGTAATTGAAGTAATGCGCCAGCAGCGGCGCGGCGAAGTCGTCGTCGGCCAGGCTGTGTTCCGTCTCGCCTTCGAGGTAGGCGGCGTCGAAAGGCAGGGCCATCGGGCCGGCCGCTTCGACGATCAGCTCCGTCAGGCGCTGCTGGATCTCGGTGCCGCGCACCTTCAGCACCGAGGCTTCCGGTCCCGGTGCCTTGTGCGCCTGGGCGAGCACGCGCAGCACGGTGGTTTCCAGCGCCATCAGCTCGATCTCCAGTTCCGCGACTTTCGCGCCGAACAGCGGGTCGGCGATCAAGGCCCTGCCGTTCTTCTGCTCGCGGCCGGCCATGCGCTTCAAGCGCGCCAGCTCGCGCTTGGAACGGCCGACTGCCGCGATGCCGGTGCGCTCGTGGCCCAGCAGGTACTTGGCATAGGTCCAGCCGCGGTTCTCCTCGCCTACCAGGTTGGCGACCGGGACGCGCACATTGTCGAAGAAGACCTCGTTCACCTCGTGGTCCTCGTCCAGCATGATGATGGGACGCACGGTGATGCCCGGGGTTTTCATGTCGATCAGGAGGAAGGAAATGCCTTCCTGCTTGCGCACGCCGGGGTCGGTGCGGACCAGGCAGAAGATCATGTCGGCGTGCTGGGCCAGCGTGGTCCAGGTCTTCTGGCCGTTGACGACGTAATGGTCGCCATCCCTGACCGCGCTGGTCTTCAGCGAAGCCAGGTCGGAGCCCGCGCCCGGCTCCGAATAGCCCTGGCACCACCAGTCCTCGCAGGACAGGATGCGCGGCAGGTAGTAATCTTTTTGGGCCTGGCTGCCGAAAGCCATGATCACGGGCGCCACCATGTTGACGCCGAAGGGCATCACCGGTGGCGTCCCGGCGCGCGCGCACTCTTCCTCGAAGATGTGGCGCTGCGCCGCAGTCCAGCCGGGGCCGCCGTATTCTTTCGGCCAGCCCGGCGCGACCCAGCCCTGGCGCGCCAGGATGCGGTGCCAGCGTACGTAGTCGTCCTTGCTCAAGCGCAGGTGGTTGAGCACCTTGTGCTGCAGGTCCTGCGGCAGCTCGGCTTCCAGGAAGGCGCGTACCTGGTCGCGGAAGGCCAGGTCGTCTTCGGTGTAGTTCAGGTCCATTCCGTCTCCTCTTTGTTTTTCTGGCCGAGAAATAAATAGCACGACCGTTCAGAAGATTGTACCTGAAACATAAAAAAAGCGGGCCGTAGCCTAATGCCAGTCACTTAAGGCATTGACCTGGTGGCTGCAAGAGCTAAAACGGATTCGTGTCCAACCATGAATCCGTTTTTTATTATGGCTCTCCAACTTGACCTGGACTATGCAGCTGAGCTGGCAC
>Ga0308160_10000500_pt1 | contig 73256 bp, 62 predicted proteins | sample PhyFR1_FD_201036 | JGI IMG/M metagenome (GOLD analysis project Ga0308160, IMG submission 201036) | Phyllosphere microbial communities from UC Gill Tract Community Farm, Albany, California, United States - DLSLF.R1 | ecosystem: Host-associated > Plants > Phyllosphere > Unclassified | place: USA... | reverse complement strand
GCCCACGCGGTGCTACCGACGCTGGCGCTGGCCAGCGTCTTCATGGCGATCTATGCGCGCCTGACGCGCGCCGCGATGCTGGAAGCCCAGACCCAGGACTACGTGCGCACCGCGCTGGCCAAGGGCCGGCATCCGGCCCGCATCCAGCTGCGCCACGTGCTGCGCAACGCGCTGATCCCGGTGACGACGGTGGCCGGCATCCATCTCGGCAACCTGCTCGGCGGCGCGGTCGTCATCGAGACCGTATTCAGCTGGCCCGGCCTGGGCCGCCTGGCGCTGGAAGCCGTGCAGGGTCGCGACTACGCCGTGTCGCTCGGCGTGCTGCTGCTGTCGTCGTTCATGGTGATCTTCGCCAACCTGCTGATCGACCTGCTGCACGCGTGGCTCGACCCACGCATCCAGGCATGAACAAGGAAACCCACCGATGGACACGACAAAACTGACCTCACCGTTGCACGCCGCCGCGCCGCGCCATCGCCCTGCTGCCCCGCCCTGGTGGCGCCGCCTGCCCGGCGGGCGCCGGCATGGCAGCGAGGCCGCAGCGGCGGCACCGGCCCGCGCCTGGCGCATCTTCCTGCGCAATCCGGCCGCGCTGTGCGGTGCCGTCGTGCTGCTCCTGATTGCGCTGCTGGCCCTGGCCGCGCCTTGGCTGTACCCGGGCGACCCGCTCGACATGGTGGCGCAGCCCTTGCTCTGGCCGGCCCAGGACCCGCACTACCCGCTCGGCACCGATTCGCTCGGGCGCGACCTGGCCGCCGGCATCGCGCACGGGGCGCGCGCGTCGATGCTGATCGGGCTGGCCGCTGCCGGCGTCGGCCTCACGCTCGGCACGCTGCTGGGCGCCAGCGCCGGCTATTTCGGCGGCCGCCTCGATGACGCGATCGGCCGCGTGATCGAGCTGTTCCAGGCTACCCCCTCGTTCCTGTTCATGATCGTGGTGGTGTCGATCGCGCCGCCCACCATCTTCATCATCTCGCTGAGCATCGGCCTGACGGCCTGGCCCACGGTGGCGCGCCTGGTGCGGGCCGAGTTCCGCGCGCTCAAGGAACGCGACTTCGTGCTGGCCGCGCGCAGCCTCGGCTACGGCGATGCGCGCATCATTTTTTCCGAGATCTTGCCGAACGCGCTGCCACCGGTGATCGTCACCACGTCGGTGATGGTGGCGACCGCGATCCTGATGGAATCCGCGCTGTCCTTCCTCGGCCTGGGCGACCCGAACCGCGTCAGCTGGGGCAGCCTGATCGGCAGCGGCCGCGACATGCTGCGCACGGCGTGGTACCTGACCGCGATCCCCGGCGGCGCCATCGTCCTCGCCGTGCTGGCGCTGAACCTGGTCGGCGACGGCTTGAACGAGGCGCTCAGTCCACGCCTGCGGAGGCGCGCATGACGGCGCCGCTGCTGGACGTGCGCGCGCTCGACGTGCGCTTCGGCGCCCACCACGCCGTGCGCGGCCTCGATTTCACCATCGACGCCGGCGAGACGCTGGCCCTGGTCGGCGAATCGGGCTGCGGCAAGTCGAGCACCGCGCTGGCCCTGATGCGCCTGCTCCCGGACAGCGCGGACCTGGGCGGGCGCATCCTGTTCGAGGGCCGCGACCTGGCGACGCTGGCGGCGCCGGAGCTGCGTACCCTGCGCGGCAATGCCGTCTCGATGATCTTCCAGGAGCCGATGACGTCGCTCAATCCGGTCTTGACGATCGGCGCCCAGGTGGTCGAGGTGCTGCGCCGCCACCAGGGGCTGTCCGCGGCGGCGGCGCGGGCGCGCGCGCTCGAGCTGCTCGACCTGGTGCGCATCCCGGAACCGCAGCGGCGCATCGACGACTACCCGCACGCCTTGTCCGGCGGCCAGCGCCAGCGCGTGATGATCGCGATCGCCGTCGCCTGCCGCCCGCGCCTGCTGATCGCCGACGAGCCGACCACCGCGCTCGACGTCACGATCCAGGCGCGCGTGCTGGAACTGCTGGACCTGCTCCGCCGTGAGTTCGACATGGCGCTGCTCTTGATCACGCACGACCTGGGCGTGGTCGGCCAGTGGGCCGATCGCGTCGCCGTCATGCACGACGGCCGCATCGTCGAGCACGGCCCGGCCGAGCGCCTGTTCACCTCGCCGCGCCATCCTTACACGCGCGGGCTGCTGGGCGCTTCGCTGGGCCTGGCCGGTGAGCGCCACTACCGGAGCGAGCGCCTGGCCGAGATCGTGCACGGCCGCGACCCCGCGACCGGCGCGCCGCTGTTCACGCTGGAACGCGGCGCGCCGTTGCCTGCGCCGACGCCGGCGCCGGCCGCCGCGCCGGCGCTGCTGCAACTGGACGGGCTGCGCGTGCGCTATCCCGGCGCGCGCGCCGGCGCCCATGCCGTCGACGGCGTGTCGTTCGAGATCGCGCGCGGCGAGACCGTCGGCCTGGTCGGCGAGTCCGGCTGCGGCAAGTCGACGCTGGGCAAGGCGATCCTGCGCCTGGTCGACCCGGCGGGCGGGCGCATCGTGTTCGACGGCGCGGACGTGACGCAGCTGGCCGGGCGCAAGCTATGGCCGTTCCGGCGCCGCGCCCAGATGGTGTTCCAGGATCCGTACGCCTCGCTCAACCCGCGCCACAGCGTCGCCGCGATCCTGGATGGCGCGCTGCGCGTGCACGGCGTGACCGACCGGCGCGAGCGCGAGCGGCGCAGCCGGCGCATCCTCGACCAGGTCGGCCTGCCGGCGACGGCGCTGGGGCGCCATCCGCACGAATTCTCGGGCGGCCAGCGCCAGCGCATCGGCATCGCGCGCGCGCTGGTGCTCGAGCCGGCGCTGCTGATCTGCGACGAGCCGGTGTCGGCGCTCGACGTCTCGGTCCAAGCGCAGGTGCTGAACCTGCTGGTCGACCTGAAGCGCGAGCTGGGCCTGTCCTACCTGTTCATTTCGCACGACCTGTCGGTGGTGCGCTACATCGCCGACCGCGTGCTGGTGATGCATGGCGGGCGCATCGTCGAGCACGGCGACCACCGCCGCATCTGGCAGCAGCCCACGCACCCGTACACGCAAAGCCTGATCGCCGCCCTGCCGGCGCCCGCGTTCGCCGTCGCGCCGCAGGAGGCATGCGCATGAGCGCCTGGGACGTGATCGTCATCGGCAGCGGCGCCGCCGGGCTGGCGGCCGCCTATCACGCGCAAACCCAGGGCGCCAGCGTGCTGGTGCTGAACAAGAGCCTGGTCGGGCGCAGCGGCGCCACCATCACCTCGGGCGGCGGCGTCTCGCTGGCCGGGGCCAGCGCGCGGGCACTCGGCCTGGACGGCGATCCGGCCGACACCGAGGACGTGTTCCTGCGCGATACGCTGCGCGCCGGCGGCTTCCTCGGCCGCCAGGACCTGGTCGCGGCGATGGTGCACGGCATCGGCCCCGAGATCGGCCGCCTGATGGCCGCCGGCACCAAGGTCAGCGTGACGCCGCGTGCGCCCGGCCACAGCAGCGGGCGCGGCGTGCGCATCCCGGGGCCGACGATGCAAAGCGCGATGACCGCCGCCGCGCTGCGCGCCGGCGTACGCTTTCGCGAAGACTTCCAGAGCGCCGCGCCACTGCTGCGCGACGGCGCGGTGGTCGGCGTGGCCGGCCTGGACCGGCGCAGCGGCGCGCTCGATGCCGTGTACGACCGCAGCGTCGTGCTGGCCAGCGGCGGCTGCACGTCGAATTGGGGACTGCGCACGGCGCCGGAAGAACTCAGCGGCGACGGCCACCTGATCGCGCTGGAGGCTGGCGCCGAACTGATCGACATGGAAATGCTGCAGTTCCTGCCTTGCTGCCTGGTCGGGCCCGACATCTGGCGCGGCCTGCAGCTGCCCTGGATCCTGGGACCGCAGAGCGGCATCCGCGCCTGGCTGCTGAACCGCTACGGCGAGCGTTTCATGGCGCGCTGGGATCCGCTCAACATGGAACTGGCCACGCGCGACGTCGTCGCCGCAGCCAGCGCCAGCGAGGTGCTGGAAGGCCGCGGCAGCCCGAACGGCGGCGTCTACCTGTCATGGGCACACCTGCCGCGCGACATCGTCGACCACTTTCCGAGCTGGTCGAAGAGCGTCGATGCCGACTGGCGCTGGGAAGGCTTCGACATGCGCGCGCTGGTCGAACGCATCCGCGCCGGCCATGCGATCGAGGTGGCGCCGGCCGCGCACTTCTCGCTCGGCGGCGTGCGCATCGACGTGCATGGCGCCACCGGCGTGCCGGGGCTGTATGCCTGCGGCGAAGTGAGCGGCGGCCTGCACGGCGCGAATCGCCTATCCGGCAACGCCGGCGCCCAGGTGCTGGTGCAGGGCAAGGCGGCCGGCCTGGCGGCGGCGCGCGCGGCGGCGGCCGACGGCCGTGCCGCGCCCGACCGCGCCGACGGCCTCGACGCCCTGTTCGCCCGCCTGCGCGCGCCGCTGCTGCACCAGGGCGCGGACGGCATCGCGTCGGCCGAGGTCAAGCGCCGCCTGACGACGCTGGCCGGCAACGCGCTCGGCCCGGTGCGCAACGGCGCCGCGCTGGCGGCGGCACAGGACGAACTGCGCGGCATCGTCGCGGACGCCTTGCCGCGCCTGGCCTGCCGCCAGCGCGACCCGGCCTGGAACCGCGACTGGAGCGTGGCCCTCGAATGCCACGCCGGCGCCGCCGTGCTGGAAGCGGCGCTGCTGGGCGCGCAGGCGCGCACGCAATCGCTGGGGGCGCACCGGCGCCACGATGCGCCGAGCGCTGGACAAGCCACATTGCAGGTCAATGCGCCGGCCGTGCCCCTGCAGCACGGCCTGGTCGCCGGCACGCCGGGCGCGCTGCGCCTGCGCACGCGCGCCGTCGAGTTCACTTTGCTGGCGCCGGCGTGAGGCCACGATGCTGATCCGCCTGCGCCTGGCCCGCCCCGGTCCCGACGAACCGCAATGGCGCGAGTACGCGCTGCCGGCGCCGTCCGCCGCCGGCCTGACTGCGGCCGCCTGGGACGAAACCAGCGTCAGCACCGCGCTGCAATACCTGCAGCGCGCCGTCGACCCGGCGCTGGCCTATTCGCTGTCGTGCCGGCGCGGCCTGTGCAATGTGTGCGCGATGCGCATCGACGGCGAAGTCCGCCCCGCCTGCACGACGCCGATGCGAGACGGCATCGCAGTCGAACCGGCGCACGACAAGCTGCATCTGCGCAACACCGTCTCCGAACTCAGCCTGGTGCGCAAGGCGCGCATCGGCAACGATCCACCCGACCCTACCGGACCACGACCATGACCACCACGCTCGACCAGGCAGCGCCGCAAGCAGCGGCTGCCCCCGTCTTTCCCGCCAGCCCCGCCGACTACCCGGACAGCCCGGTGGCGCGCGCGCTGCGCCAGCCGCTGCTGCTCGGGCTGTTCCTGCCGATCCAGGCCGGCGGCTGGAGCGCGTCGCAGCTGGCGCGCACCACCACCTGGACCTTCGACTACAACCTGGCGCTGGTGCAGCGCGCCGAGGACTTCGGCTTCGACCTGGCGTTCGGCTTGTCGCAATGGCTGCCCAAGGGCGGCTACGGCGGCGTGTTCAATGGCGAGGCGATCGATTCGTTCACGTCGCTTGCCGCGATGACCGCCGCCACCAAATCGATCGTCCTGGTCGCCACCACGCACGTGCTGTACGGTCCGTGGCACCCGCTGCACTTCGCCAAGTACTGCGCAACGCTCGACCACATCTCGAAGGGCCGCTGGGGCATCAACGTCGTCACCGGCCACCGCGCGGTCGAGCACGAGATGTTCGGCTGGCAGCGCATCGAGCACGACCACCGCTATGCGATGGCGGCCGAGTTCCTGGACGCCGCCAAGCGCCTGTGGGCGGCCGAGGACAACCTGTCGATCGCGCCGGCGCTCTCGCCGTGGAAGCTGGACGGCGCCTTCGTCACGCCCAAGCCGCGCTACGGCCGGCCGCTGCTCGTCAACGCCACCGGGTCGGATGCCGGCATCGACTTCGCCGCGCGCCACTCGGACCTGATCTTCATCACCAGCCCGGGCGGCGGCGCCATCGCCGATGCGCTGGCCTCGCTGCCGGCGCACACCGCGCGCGTGAAGGCGGCCGGGGCCGCGCTGGGGCGCAGCCCGCGCACGCTGATCAACCCGATGATCGTGTGCCGCGACACCGAGCGCGAAGCGTGGGAATACCACGACGCCATCGTGGCCCAAGCCGACCCGGTCGCCAGCATGCAGAACTTCAACAGCGACGCCCATGCCTGGCGCGGCCGCAAGGATTTCGGGCAGGACGCGGCGCGCGCCGTGGGCGGCAATATCCGCCTGATCGGCAGCCCGGAACAGATCGTCGACCAGGTGATCGCGCTGAAGGCGGCCGGCGTCGACGGCATCCAGCTCAGCTTCTTCGACTTCCAGCCCGACCTGGAACACTTCGGGCAGCGCGTGCTGCCCTTGCTGAAGCAGGCGGGCCTGCGCCTCTAAAGGCGACGGCCCGGTCCCTTAGTCCGCCACCGGGCCGCCGTGACGCGGCTTGCGGCCGACCACCACGTGGCCGGGATCGTTGAAGCCGGGCGTGGACGGATGGCCGCTGGCCACCAGATTGTCGACCAGCGCCTCGTCCTCGGCCGTGAAGCGGTAGCCGAGCGCCGGCAGGTAGTCGTCCCACTGCGCCTCGGTGCGCGGGCCGGTGATGGCCGACGTGACCAAGCGGTTGTTCAGTACCCAGGCCAGCGCGAACTGGCCGGCGGTGATGCCGCGGCTCTCCGCATGGTGCTTGATTTCCTGTGCCAGGTGCAGCGACTCGGGACGCCACTCGGTCTGCTGCAGGCGCTTGTCGTTGCGCGCCGCGCGCGTGCCTTCCGGCGGCGCCGCGTCGGGTTCGTACTTCCCGGTCAGCACGCCGCGCGCCAGCGGGCTGAACGAGACCACGCCGACGCCGTAGTACTCGGCCGCCGACAGGTGCTCCGCTTCCGGCTGGCGGTTCGCCAGGTTGTAGCACGGCTGCGTCGCGGCCGGACGGTCGACGCCGAGCAGGTCGGCCGTGCGCACGAATTCCGCCAGCTTCCAGGCGCGATGGTTCGACACGCCCCAGTAGCGCAGCTTACCCGCCTTGACCAGGTCGGCCAGCGCGCGCACGGTTTCCTCGGGCCGCGTGTCGTGATCCTCGCGGTGCAGGTAGAACAGATCGATGTAGTCGGTGCCCAGGCGCTTCAGGCTGGCGTCGACCGACTGCACCAGGTTCTTGCGCGACGCGCCGCGCTCGTTGGGCCCCGAGACGCCGGGATTGGGGTTGACGAACTTGGTCGCCAGCACCCAGCGGTCGCGGCGCGGCGCGATCAGCCGGCCGACCACCTCTTCCGACTTGCCGCCGTTGTAGACGTTGGCCGTGTCGATGAAGTTCACGCCCTGCTCGAATGCCTTGTCGGCGATGCGGCGCGCGACCTCGTCGTCGGTCTGGCCGCCGAACATCATGGTGCCGAGGCACAAAGGTGAGACTTTGATGCCGGTCTGGCCGAGATTCCTGTACGTCATGGGTGAGTCCTCCGTGGTTGAGTGATCGTACGAATATAGCGGCGCCCGCGCGCGGCGCGGAACGATTATTTCCACGCTTGCTTATGACGCGTGCGCACCGCCGCCGCGGTGACCGGACGCTATAAGAATATACGGAATGATTCGTTTCCAGAGCGTGGCGGCCAGGCTTACATTGGACGCTTCTTTCTCATCAAGGACATCGCCATGGCCAGCCCGGACCGCACCGCTCCCGCCCCGACCACCCTCTGGTACACCCGCTGCCCGGTGCCGACCACCTCCGGCATCGCGCAGCACTTGCGCTGGCTGCACACCGAGTTCGCGCGCCACGGCATCGCGCTCGAATCGATCCGCGCCTCGAGCGACCCGGCCGTGCGCGAGTCGCACTTCGACCACAGCCAGCCGAACATGTTCCGCGAAGGCGGCAATGCGCCACCGATCTGGGCCCGTGCCGGCGGGCGCGACACGGCGGTCGTCGGCATCACCTGGATCGACGAGGAACAGCTGATCCTGCTGCGCGCCGACAGTCCGCTGCGCACGCTGGCCGACTTGAAAGGCAGCCGCCTGGGCGTGCCGCGCCAGCGCGTGGCCACCCACGTCGACGTCGGCCGCGCGCAAGACCTGCGCGGCTTGCTGACGGCGCTGCGCCTGGCCGGCCTGGCGCGTGACGAAGTCACCTTCGTCGACGTCGACAGCGCCGACGCCGAGCTGCGCGAGCACAGCGAGCCGACCACGCTGAAGCGCCACGCCACCGCCGCGGCGCTGGTGGCCGGCGAAGTCGACGCGATCTACGCCAAGGGCGCCGTCAGCGCCACGCTGGTGGCCGAGCACGGCCTGCGTGCGCTGGTCGACTTCAACACCTACGACGATCCGTCCGTGCGCATCAATGCCGGCACGCCGCGCCCGATCACGGTCGACCGCACGCTGGCGCTGGCGCATCCGGAGATCGTCGCGCGCTACCTCGCGGTGCTGCTGCGCACGGCCGAATGGGCGGCCGGCCATCCGGACGAAGTGGTGGCAGCGATCGCCGCCGAGACCGCCTCGACGCCGGCCGCCGTGCGCCAGGGCTACGGCCCCGAGCTGCACCGTCGCTTCGAGCCGAAGCTGACACACGAGTACATCAGCGCGCTCGAAGCGCAAAAGGACTTCTTCCTGGCCGAGGGTTTCATCGCCAAGGACTTCGACTTCGCGTCCTGGATCGTGCCGGGACCGCTGGCGCTGGCGCGCGAACTGGCGCCGAGGATCGTGCTGGGCGAGGACGCCGCTGCCGACCTCGATGCCGCCCGCGCCGCCCTTGCCGCTTAACGTGCCTGAGGCGCGGCCGGCGCTGGACGGTTTGTTTGGCGCGGGCGCCGGCGCCGCCTTCCTGCGCGCGCACTGGCCCGAGCGCCACCATGCCGTGCACCGCACGCACGCGGCGCTGCCGGCGGCGCTGCGGGTGCCGGCCCGCGCCAGCCTGGACACGCTGGCCGCATGCTACCGCGGCCCCGTCACCTTCGGACGCGGTGCGCACGAGGCACGCACGGCCAAAGGCGACCTCGATGCCGCCCACCTGTTCCGGCTCGGCCTGAGCGTCTACCTGCCCGACGTCGATGCGTGCATCCCGGCGCTGCGTCCCTGGCTGGGGGCGCTCGAGGGCGACCTCGGCCAGCTGCTCGATCTGCTGGCGCGCGCCGGCTACCTGCGCCGGCTGCCGTCTCCAGCCCTGGCCGGCACGGCCTAGGTGCTCACGCGGCCGCGCGCTGCTGGCCGCTCTGCACCCACAGGCGCTGGCCGGGCGCGCTGCGCACGTCGGCCCAGGCGCCATGTGCACTGCCGGCGTGGGCCTGCTCGAACGCGCTGATCGACTTGCGCACGGCATCGAAGCCGTGTTCCAGCATGCGCGCCTCGTAGTCGTGCAAGGCGCCCAGCAAGTCCTTGCGGCCTTCGTGCCAGGCCAGGATCTCGTCCACGAAGAACGCCGCGTCGGCCATCGCCGTGTTGGCGCCAAGTGCCCGGAAATAGGTCATGCTGTGAATCGCATCGCCCAGCAAGGTCACCGGACGCGTTGGCCACGGATCGACCGGCAGCGAGGTGCGGATCGGCAGCACGCCCAGCGTCGACGTATCGGTCAGGTCGAACAGCTGGCGGTACACCGGATGCCAGTTGGCGACGACGCCGTTGATGAAGGCGCGCAGGCGCTCGCCGTCGTAGCCGAACAATTCGTCGTCCGGCGGCAGGTTTTCCGTCAAGCCGCTCAGCGCCCACATGATGTAGCTCTTGGCGTTGTCGAACAGGAGACCGTCGTGCGCCGCCAGCGCCGCGCGGTCTTCGGCGCCGATCGCGCCGAGCGCTTCCTGGCCGGGGCGAAATTCGTGGGTCGTGAAGAACAGGTTGAAGCCGCTGCCGGACTTGACCGACACCGTCTTGCGGTAGAAATCCGCCGGCACCGCGCGGCGCACGGCGTCGGTCAGGTCGATCTTGCCTGCCAGGCGGCGCGCGCCGGTGTCGACCCAGCGCGCGTGCGGCACCAGCTGACGGCGCACGCGCGAGTTGGCGCCGTCCGCGCCGACCAGCACGTCCCCGCGCACGCTGCTGCCGTCGGTGAAATAGGCGACGACGCTGCCGTCGGCCTGCTCTTCGTAGCGCTCGAAGGTCTTGTTGTAGTGGATGACGCCGGCCAAGCCGTCCAGCAGCACCTGGCGCAGCGTGATGCGGCTCACCGATTTTTCACGCTCGCTGTTTTCCAGCTCGGGATCGGTGACGGTGCGCGGCAATCGTTCGTACTGCTCGGACAGCAGCGCGTATTCGTCCGGCGCGCGCGCGTAGGTGGTGGCGAAGGCCTCATACAGGCGGCCCGGCAGGCAGGCGCGCAGCGCCGCGATGCCGCGCGTGCGGATCTGCAGGCGGAAACCCTGCAGATAGTCGGTGCGGGCGGCGTCGCGCTCGTAGACGGCGACGTCGATGCCGTGCTTCCTGAGTCCCTGCGCCAGCAGCAGGCCGCCGGGGCCGGCGCCGATGACGATCACTTTCGGTTCGCGTTGTTGGGTCATGATGGATTCGTGGTCGAAGTTACAGCCGCAGGCCGGCCTGTTTGAGCAGCGGCAGGATGCGCGCGCCGAAGTGTTCCAGGTCGGGCTGGAAGTCGTTGAAGCTCAGTTGCACGCCGTCGATGCCGGTCTTCTTCAGCGCCAGCAGCTGGTCGACCACCTGCTCGGGGCTGCCGATGATCTCGATGTTGCCGCCCACGCCCAGGCCCTGCTTGTGGCGCGCGTCGCCGCGGCCGCGCCACGCGTGGGCGTCGCTGTCGTAGTCGTGCTTGCCAGTGCGGCGCGAGTGCTCGACGATCGCGCGCGCGTGCTCGTGCGCCTCGCGCTCGGTCTCGCGGCACACGATGACCGGATTGATCAGCGTGCGCACGCGCCGTCCCTGGGCGCCGGCCGCCTCGTGCACCTGGCGGATGTGCGCCGGCAGCGTCTCCAGCGCGCTGTCGATGTGGGCGCCGCCGGGACTGGTGACGAACACGATGTCCGAGTACCTGGCGGCGAACTCGATCCCGGCCGGCGAGCCGGTGGCGTTGACCAGCAGCGGCCGGCCGTACTCGGGCTTGGGCGTTACCCAGGCATCCTTCAGGCGCCACGACGACTTGCCTTCATACGAATAATTCTCGGTCTCGCCCCACAGGCGCTGCACGACGTCGAAGAATTCGCCGGCCAGTTCGTAGCGCCGGTCGTGCTCGATGCGCTCGGCGCCGAACATCTCGTGCTCGACGGCGCGGTGGCCGGTGACGATGTTGACGCCCCAGCGCCCTTTCGAGATGTGGTCGAGCGTGGCGCCGAACTTGGCGAAGTGCAGCGGGTGCCAGGGGCCGTACAGCACGTGCACGGTCGAGATCAAAAGAATCGTCTGCGTGATCGCGGCCATCGCGCCCAGTGCGACGAAGGCGTCGAGCGAGGCTTCGCCGTCGTAACCGCCCTTGGGCAGCCACTGGGTGCGGCTGAACGCCAGCTCGAAGCCCAGCGCATCGGCGGTCTTGACGACTTGCGCGTTGTAGTCGAAGGTCCAGGTCGAAGTGTTCGGCAGCGTCGAGCGGCGCATGTCCTGCAGGTTCAGGAACACGCCCAGCATCAGCGGCTGGCGGAACGCGTCGGCGACCGGGCTGCCGGGAATGTCGCCCGGCGCGGTGAGGTTAAAACTCATTCAGGCCGCCAGGCTGGTGAGTTCGGGCAGGCCTTCGTCGGCCGTCTCGAACAGGTGCGCCAGCACGCGGCGCCGGTAGCCGTCGTAGATGCCGGTGACATTGGTCAGGTCGGATTGCCAGGCCCGGCCGGCGTTGGCGATGCGGTGGCGCAGATACGGGTTCAGGCGGCGCTGGAACTCGTCGTCGGCCGCGACCACGCGCGCCACCCAGTCCGCGCGCGCCTGCGCCGTCGGCAGCGCGGCCAGCTGGCGCTTGACCCAGTCGACGATGTTGATGCGGTGGACCAGTTCGTCGTCGGCCTCATTGCCGGCGGCATAGTCGAGCACCTCGTCCGGCTTGCGGCCGTATTTGATGCGCGCCGTACGCCCCTCGGCCTTCAGGCGCCCCTGGATGTGCAGCTCGAAGTGCAGCTGGAACGCCAGGAAGCCATACACGTCGCGGTATGGCAGGTCGCCCAGGGCGTCCCACAGCTCGGTGATGTAGCCTTCGACGACGTCGAGTTGGTCTGCGCCCGTGAGCGTCTTGAGGCGGTGGCGCGCGAGTTCCGCGTGGTGCCCGTCGTCGCCGACCTGGCGCGCCAGCTTCAGGTGGAAGTCGGTGTCGAAGTCGAGGTGGGCGATCGCTTTCGAGACGGCCTGCACGATGAAGGTGTCGTGCGCGGCCAGGCGCGAGGTGAACTCGACGACTTCGGCGATTTCCGCGGCGGTCTGCGGCTCGCGCGTGTTGCCCGGGGGGCTCGCGGGCAGGTGCGGCGCCGCCACGGCAATCACTTCGTTGAACAAGTTGTTCTCGAACGGGGCATCCCATCCGTAACGCGACGATAGTTGGCTCATGCTGCGGTCCTTTCGGTTGCGGTCATTCAGGTCAATGGAAAAACAGGGCTCAGGCGGGCGCCAGCCAGGCGCCGGCGAAGTTGCCCAGCGCGCCGTCGGCCGAGACGATGGCGCCGCGTAGGCGCCGGCTGCCGAGGATAGTCTGGCTGGACGACACCAGCGGCAGCGTCACCGCATCGCGCTCGACGATGCGCTGGAATTGCAGATACAGCGCGCGCCGTTTGGCCGGATCGAGCTCGACCTGGGCGGCGGCCAGCAGCGCGTCGACTTCCGGATTGCTGTAGTGGGCGCCGTTGGAAAACGCAATCCCCTTCTCGAAGTTCTTCGACAGGTAGAAGCGCTGGGCGCCGATGGCCGGATCGGGTCCGGCATTGGCGCCGTAGATCACCGTGTCGAAGTCGCGCCGCGTGTAGACGCGGTTGACGAATTCGCCCGCATCCTGCAGGCGCACATTCAGTTCGACGCCGATGCGGCGCAGGCTGGCGCGCAGGTATTGCGCCGACTGCACGATGGTGCCGATCGGGTACGGGTCGCAGGCCAGTCTGAGGCGCACGCCGCGTGCATCCGGCTTTAGTCCGGCCGCGTCGAGCAGCGCCGTGGCCCGCTTCAGGTCGTACGGGTAAGGCGCCGGCGCGGCGTCGAAGAACCCCGGCTGGGTCGACGGCACCGGCGACACGGCTGCAACGGCATCGCCGAACCAGACGTTCCTGACCAGGAAAGCGCGGTCGATCGCGTGCGCCAGCGCCTGGCGCACGCGCGCGTCGCGCAGCGCCGGACGGTCCAGGTTGAATTCGAACGAGGTGATCACCGAGGTGAAGCCGGTCGGGCGCGTGAGCACCGCCAGCGACGGATTGCGGCCCAGGCGCGCCACGTCGGCCGGGTTGATCGCGGTGGCCAGCTGGATCGCGCCCGTCTCCAGCGCGGCCGCGGCCGCCGCGGCATCCGGCAGGAAGCGAAAAGTGATGCGGTCCAGGTAAGGCTGCTGGCGCTGCCAGTAATCCGGATTGCGTTCGAGCACCAGGTCGCTGCCGCGATTCCAGCGCACGAAACGGAACGGCCCGGTGCCGATCGGCGCATTGTTGGCCGGGTGGGTCAGCACGGCGCGGCCGCGATACAGGTGCGCCGGGATCACTTGCGACTCGGACGATGCCAGCGCGCTGAGAAGGTACGGGGCCGGCTGCGACAGGTGCAAGATCGCGGTCAGCGGGTCGGGCGTGTCGACCTTGACCACGTTGGCGAAGGTGCTGCGGCCGCGGCTGTGATAGACCTTCCACACCTCCAGCAACGAGAACGCGACGTCGTCCGACGTGAACGGCTTGCCGTCGTGCCAGCGCACGCCGGCGCGCAGCGTGAAGGTGATCGTGCGGCCGTCCGGGCTGACGCGCCAGGAGGTCGCCAGCTGCGGCTGCGGGCGGCCCTGAAGGTCGTAGGTGAGCAGTCCGTCGAAGACCTTGGCGGACACCAGCTGGGTGGGACCGGCCGAGGTGATGGCGCTGGTCAGCGTGGTCGGCTCCGGCGTCGCGCCGACCACGAGGTGGCCGCCGCGCTGCGGCGCCCCCGGGGTTCAAGACGGCGCCGAACACGGCGCCAGGCGCGGCCAGCAGGCCGGCGGCGGCGCCGGCGAAGCGGCGGCGCGATGCGTTCGCGAGCGTCATACGTCCCCCTTACCAGCGCACGTCGAGGCGCGCATAGTAGTAACCGCCGTCGATCCCGTACGGCGAGTACCAGCTGTAAGAAGGACTCGTGACGGGAATCGCGAAGTACTTCTTGGCCTCGGCCGTCAGCTCGTTGGGACGCTTGTCGAACAGGTTGTCGGCGCCGATCGACAGGCGCGCGTTGGGCGTGACCGCATAGCCGATATTGAGGTTGGTGATGAAGGCGGCGTCCACGACCTCGTCGCGCGCGGCCGCGATGGCGCTTGCGTTCTCGACCCGCGAGTAACGCGTTTCGCGCAGCGTGGCGTCGAAGCGGCCATGCTTCCAGGTGGCGCTCAGCGAGGTGATGTTCTTCGGGTTGTTGGCGGTGAGCGCGCTGGTCGTGGCGCGGGTGTAGGCGATGCCGCTGTTGGCCAGCACCGCCGGCATGCCGGCCAGGCTGCGCACCGTCGTCACGTTCTGATTGCTGGTCAACAGCCAGTCGACCTTGCCCCAGCCGTCCAACAGCACGCTGCGATGGTCGATCACCAGGTCCAGGCCGCGCGTGCGCGTGCTGGCGGCGTTGGTGAAGTAAGTGACCGAGGTGATCGCCTGCGCCGCCAGGCCTGCCGCATTCAGGATGTTGTTGACCGTCGCGCCCTGCAGCGTCGGCGTCGAGATGATGCGGTTGCGGATGGCGATCTGGTAGGCGTCGAGGCTGACATTGGTGGCCCGCGACGGCTTGAACACCAGGCCGACGCTCTGGTTGACCGAGCGCTGCGGCTGCAGCGGCGTGGCGCCGAGCGCCTGCGCCACCGTGCTCCCGGCCGGCGCCGACAGCGCGAACGACTGGCGCAGCTGGCCGCTGAGCGGATCGGTCGTGTAGCCGCCGACCTTGGTCGTGTAGTACTGCTGCTGCAGCGTCGGCGCCGAGAAGCCGTTGCTGAGGGTGGCGCGCAGCGCTAGGCTGTCGCTGAGCTCGTAGCGCGTCGACAGTTTGCCGCTGCGGACATAGCCGAAATCGTCGTAGCGCTCGTAACGCGCCGCCGCCGCGGCGCTCCAGCGCGCCGTCAAGGCCTGGCTGAAGTCGAGGTACAAGGCATCGTTCCTGCGGTTGTAAGACCCGGTGACGTCGGGCGAGAAGCCGGCCATGCCCGAGGCGCTGGAGTTCGGCCGCTGCCCGGCCAGCGGACCGGACGGGAACGCGTAGCCGCCGTTCGCGTACGACGCCCACTCGCCGCCCTTTTGTTGGAACCTGTCCTGGCGGTGCTCGTAGCCGGCCGACACGCTCAGCGGCTTGTCGAACCAAGCGCTCTGCACGCGCCGCGTCAGGTCCAGATTGGTCACCCATTCGCTCGACGCGAGCGCGCCGTCATAGAAGTCGTGCTGGTTCTGGTAGGCCGGACCGAGCGAGCCGTTGAGGGACTCGAGCGTGTAGATGTCCGCGTTGTCGCGCCCGTAGCTCGTGCTCAGGTCCCAATCCCATCCCAGCAGATCCTTGCCGCGCGCGCCGAACACGGCCTGGTAATCGCTCTCGCGCGTCTGGAATTTGGGGATGAAGCCATCCGGATAGATGTCCACGTAGTTCTGCGGCGAGTTGGCTGGCCGGTAGTAGCCCCAGCCCTGCGAGCGCCGCCGCGCCGCCGTCGCGTACGAATACAGCGTGGTCGACGCGTTCAAGGGCAGCTCGGCGTTGTAGCCGATGTCGTAGGTCTCACCGGCCGGTTTACCGAGGATCATCTTGTAGCGCGACCGGCTGGTCTCGCGCGGGTCGGTGCCGAAATACAGTTTGGTGGTCGACGGGATCGGGCCCTGGTCATTGGTGGCGCGGTGTGCGTCCGCGGTGGCGCTGAGCGAGATGAAGCCGCCGTCATGGCCCAGCTCGAAGCCCTGGTTGAACAGCAGCTGGTTGGTCTTGCCCTTGCCATCGAAGTCGCCCACCGTGTGGCCGTACTGGCCATACAGGTAGCTGGCGCTGCCGCCTTGCGCATTGCTCTTCAGGATGATGTTGATGACGCCGCTGATGGCGTCCGAACCGTATTGCGCCGCGGCGCCGTCGCGCAGCACCTCGACGTGGTCGATGGCGCTCATCGGGATCAGGTCCAGGTCGGTGGGCGACTGGCCGTTGATAATCAAGGGCGTGTGGTGGCGGCGCTTGCCGTTGACCAGCACCAGCACGCTGTTGGCGTCGAGACCGCGCAGCGTCGCGGTGGCGACGGCGATGCCGGTCTGCCCCTTGAAGCCGGGCGTGTTGCTGTACGACGGATACAGCGTGGCGAGCGCATCGCGCAGGTTCTGCTTGCCGGTCGCGGCCAGTTCCTTGGCATCGACCACGTCGATCGGCGACAGGCTCTTGGCGATGCTGCGCGCTTCGCCGCGCGACCCGGTGACGACGACCACTTCGCCGGCCTGGCCCGATGTCGGCGCCGCTGCTGCGCCCGCTGCTGCGCTGTCCATGCTCGGGCCTTGTGCACAGGCGTTGGCGCCGGCGCACAGGGCGCCGACCAGCCAGGCCAGGGTTCGAAGGCGCAGCATGGCCGCGTGGACAGGGTGGTGCTCGTGGGGCGACGCCGGCATTCCAAAACTCCCTTGAAGTCAGTTGATGTGCTGCTGACTTTAGCAACGAAGGGTGCCGCCGATAACGAATGTTTTCGTCGCCCGTTATGACATTTCGTTAAGCGAGCGGACCTTGCGCGCCCATGCGCGGAAAACCGATATGCATGTGCGCAATCGGTCGTTGGATTTTGTAGCGAACGGGCTTAAGGTCGGTGTTCCGTCACTGTCCTGGACCATCATGACCGACACCCTTTCGCCCACCCACGCCGAAGCGCCCTGTCGGCGCCTGTCCGAAGCGCCGGGCGTGCCCGCCCTGCCCATCTACCTGGATTACGCGGCCACCACGCCGGTCGATCCGCGCGTGGCGCAAGCCATGCTCGTGTACATGACCGAGAAGTTCGGCAATCCCGCCAGCACCTCGCACGGTTTCGGCCACGACGCCGCATTCGCGGTCGAGCGCGCCCGCAAGCAGGTCGCCACGCTGATCGGCGCGCCCGCGCGCGACATCGTCTGGACCTCCGGCGCCACCGAATCGAACAACCTGGCCTTGAAAGGCGCGGCGCATGCCAACCGCCAGCGCGGCCGGCACCTGGTCACGGTGGCGACCGAGCACAAGGCCATCCTGGACAGCATGCGCCGGCTCGAGAGCGAAGGCTTCGAGGTGAGCTATCTGCAGCCGCAGCCGAACGGCCTGATCGACCCGGCCGCCTTCGAAGCGGCGCTGCGGCCCGATACCATCCTGGCCTCGGTGATGATGGTGAATAACGAGATCGGCGTGATCCAGCCGATCGCCGACTTTGGACGCATCTGCCGCGCCCACGGCGTGCTGCTGCACGTCGACGCAGCGCAGGCAGCCGGCAAGCTGGCCATCGACGTCGACGCGCTGCAGGTCGACCTGATGTCGCTCAGCGCCCACAAACTGTATGGCCCGAAGGGCATCGGCGCGCTGTACGTGCGCAGCGATCGCGCACTGCAGCTGGAAGCGCAGATGGATGGCGGCGGCCACGAAAAAGGCTTGCGCTCCGGGACCCTGCCGAGCCACCAGATCGTCGGCATGGGCGAGGCATGCGCGCTCGCGCACGCGGACATGGCGAGCGAGTCGGCCCGCGTCAAAGCCCTGCGCGCGCGCCTTCAGGCCGGCCTGGCCGCGCTGCCCGGCGTGCGTTTCAACGGCGACCTGGACCAGCGCGTCCCGCACAACCTGAACGTCAGCTTCGCCGGCGTCGAAGCGCCGGCCGCGCTGCTGCCCGGCGTGGCCGTCTCCGCCGGTTCGGCCTGCAACTCGGCCAGCGCCGCGCCGTCCTACGTGCTGCGCGCGCTCGGCCTGAGCGATGCGCAGGCGCGCAACGCGATGCGCATCTCGCTGGGCCGCTATACCAGCGTCGCCGAGATCGACTATCTGCTCGGGCAGCTGCGGCAGGCGCTGGGCCAATGGCAGTCGAGCGAGGTCAGCCAGGCATGAGATAGGGGCTGCCGCACGCAACGGTCGCCCGGCGCTTCAGCGCGATCGACTCGCCGGAGTTTCAGGACCGGCGCTGATCCGATCGATGAACAAGGAAATCGAAAACCGGATCATCTCGTCGACCGCCACCGGCCAGCGCGCCACCGGTGCGCGCGATCCGAGGATGAGCGTGGCCAATCCATGCTCGACGGCCCAGGCGGCGTGCACGAGCAGGTTGAGCGAGGCATCGGGCCATCGGCAAGTCCGGCCGAAATCGCATACGGCTTGCGCGAACAGATCGAACGAGGCCGTGGTGCTCTGCTTGAGCTCATCGTAAATCCCGGGTTGAATGATTCTCGGGCCGACCATCAGGTCGAACAGCCCCTTGTGCCGCTGCGCAAAGCGGACATACTCTTCCATCATCGCACGCACCCGATCGTCGGGTTTCATACCCGACTCGGCGACTTGCCTGCGAATCTCGGCCAGCTCGGCGAAGCCCTGCGCCGCCATCGCCGCCAGCAAGCCCTCCTTGCCGGCGAAATGACGCGACGGCGCGGCCTCCGAAACGCCCACCGCCTTCGCCACCGAGCGCAGGCTCAACTCGCGAGGTCCGATGTCTTCCAGCGCCGCGCGTCCGGCCGCGATCAGGGCGTTGCGCAAATCGCCATGGTGGTAGGTCGCTGCCGTCTCCTCGCATGGCGCTTGCGCCGCCGCCCCCGCCGTTGAGGAATCGCTTTTCTTTCTGGCGGCAGACGCCGTTTTCGTTTGCTTCATCGAGTCCTCGATCCCATTCACACCCAAATAAATGACTCGCAAGGGCCGCCTTGCGCTCCGCGAAAAACCGTTTGCATTTCAATGTAAACAGCGTTAGCATCATATCAGACTCGATGTTAACACTGTTATCAAGAGCCTGAAAAAGGCCTTTCGGAGACCAATGCGATGTCTATTCCTAGCTATCCGGCTTGCCGCGGATGCGCGCGGCACGATCCACGCCAGCTCCGCTGTCGAAGCTCTCGCTGGCGTCAGCGGCCAGCGCACGCCTGAGCCACGTCAATAAGATCAATCCAAGGAGTCAAAATGAGTCACGTCCATTACGAACAGGACGGTGCCGTCGGCATCGTCACGCTCGCCAAGCCGCCGCACAACCTGATCGACGATGCTTTCCTGCAGGGCATCCAGAGCGCCTACGCCAAGGCGGTCGAGGATGGCTGCCGCTCGATCCTGCTGCGCAGCGGCCAGCGCCACTTCTGCGCCGGCGCCGACGTCAACGGCTTCGCCAACGGCGGCCGGCGCCGCGACCAGGCCAATTTCGAAGCGCTGCTGTCGTCGCTGGAAGACGTGCCGGTGCCGATCGTCGCGGCCGTGCATGGCGCGGCGCTTGGCGGCGGCCTGGAACTTGCGATGACCTGTGACATGGTCATCGCGGCGGACACCGCCTCGTTCGGCATGGCCGAAGCCTCGCTCGGGCTGCTGCCGCTGCTGGGCGGCGTGCAGCGCGTGGTGCAGCGGGTCGGCCCGGCGCGCGCCAAGGAGATGGCGATGTTCGGGCGCCGCAACGATCCGGTCGCGCTGGAGCGCTGGGGCCTAATCAACCTGGTGGTGGCGGAGGCCGAACTGCCGGCGGCGTCGATGTCGTGGGCCAGGCAGCTGGCGGCCGGCCCGACGGTCGCCCTGCGCGGCATCAAGACGCTGGCGAACCTGTCGGCGCGCGGCGGCATCAAGGCGGCCGACGCCAAACAGACCGAAGTCAACAATGCGATGTGGGAGAGCAATGACCAGAAGCGCGGCCTGGCCGCATTCGCCGCCACCGGTCCCGGCTCGGCCATCTTCGAAGGGAACTGATCATGAGTGCACCTCTGGAAGGACTGCGCGTCATCGATTTCACGCGCGTGCTGGCCGGTCCGCATTGCACCAAGACGCTGCGCGACCTGGGAGCGGACGTCACCAAGATCGAACCGCCTTCGGGCGACGTCGGGCGCGCCGGCATGCCGCACATAAATTCGATGTCGCTGTATTACACGCAGCAAAACGCCGGCAAGCGCAACCTGAGCATCGACCTCAACTGGCCCGAGGCGCGCGAGATCGTCAAGGAGATCTGCCGCGGCGCCGACGTGATCGTCGAAAATTTCCGGCCCGGCACCCTGGCCCGCTTCGGCCTCGGCTACGAGCAGGTGCGCGAGTTCAACCCGAGCGTCGTCTACGTGTCGATGACCGGCTACGGCCAGACCGGCGTGTGGAGCAACAGGCCGGCTTTCGCGCCGACCATCCAGGCCGAGACCGGACTGACCGACATCCTCGAACATCACTATGGCGAAGACCTGCTGGAAGCGCGCAACGACGCCTGCAGCCATGCCGACGTCTACACCGGCCTGCACGGCGTGATCGCGGTGCTGGCGGCGCTGCAGCACCGTGACCGCACCGGCGAAGGCCAGCACGTCGACGTGTCGATGGCCGCCACCATGTTGTCGGTGAACGAACGCGCCGGCGCGCAGATGTCGGGCATCGATACCAACGGCGAACCGATCGCCCTGAGCGCGCCCGAATCGCACATCTATCCGCTGCCGGACGGGCGCCAGCTGGTCATCGCCGGCAGTCCGATCTATTCGCCGATGTTCGTGCGCTACTGCTCGATGATGCGGCGCAGCGACCTGCTCAAGGATCCGCGCTTCGCCACGGCGAAGTTGCGGCGCCAGAATTTGAAGGAACTGCTGGCCGAAGTCCAGGCCTGGATCCTGACCTTCACCGACCTCGAACAGCTGCAGGCACAGGTCAGCGAAGCGGCGCTGGCGATCGGCGAAGTGCGTACCACGGGCGAATTCGCCGCCTCCGAATGGGCGCAGCAATGGGGCGCCGTGGTCGACGTCGACGACCGCAACGGCGGCACCGTGCGCATGCCGGGCGCGCCCTGGCGCTTCAGCCAGTCGACGCTGCCGCCGCCGGGCGTGCCCTCGTTCCAGGGCGAGAACAACGCGCAGATCCTGGCCGAATACGACGTGCCGCCCGAGGTCATCGACGACCTGAAGCAACGCCGCGTCGTGCTGAGCCGCCGTAGCCCGCGTGGTGCGTATGATTGAGCTCGACCATACCCACGATGCGGCCGCAGGCAGCTGGGTCGGCGCGGCGCAAGATCCGGACAGCGACTTCCCGATCCAGAACCTGCCCTTCGGCGTCTACCAGGCCGGCAACGCGGCGCCGCGCATCGGCATCGCCATCGGTGACCAGATACTCGATCTCGGCCGCGCCTTCGATGCCGGCCTGCTGGCGCCGGTCGCCGACCTGGAAAGCGCTTGCCGCCAACCGGCCTTGAACGCGCTGATGGCGCTGGGGCGTCCGGCCGCGCGGCGGCTGCGCCATGCACTGTTCGATCTGCTCGAGGCCAGTTCGCCGGCGCGCCTGCAAGGCGACACGCTGCTGACGCCGATGACCCAGGCGCAGCTGTGCCTGCCTGCACGCATCGGCGACTTCACCGACTTCTTCACCTCGATCCACCACGCGCGCCGCACCGGCGAAATGGTCAGGCCCGATACGCCGCTGCAGCCGAACTTCAGGAACCTGCCGGTCGCCTACCATGGCCGCGCGTCGTCCCTCATGCCAAGCGGTGCACCGTGCGTGCGTCCGCTCGGCCAGAGCGGTGCCGGACCGGAAGGTGCGCGCTATGCGCCGACCGAACGGCTCGACTTCGAGCTCGAGGTCGGCTTCTATGTCGGGCCGGGCAACGCGCTCGGCGAGCGGATCACGCTGGCGCAGGCGGAAGCGCAAGTGTTCGGCCTGTGCCTGGTCAACGACTGGTCGGCGCGCGACATCCAGCGCTGGGAAAGCATGCCGCTCGGCCCCTTCCTGGCCAAGAGCTTTATGACGACGGTCTCGCCATGGGTGGTGACGCTGGACGCGCTGACGCCATTCCGGCGCCAGGCCGCCGATCGCGGCGCCGATGCCCCGCCGCTCGCCACCTTCCTGGACAGCGTCGATCACGCCGACCACGGCGGCATCGACATCGCACTGAGCGCCTGGCTGCAGACCGCGCGCATGCGCGCTGCGGGCTTGCCTGCGCAGCCGATCACAAGGCCGCGCTTCGCCGACCAGTACTGGAGCATTTTCCAGATGCTGACCCACCACGCCAGCAATGGCTGCAAGCTGCGCAGCGGCGACCTGCTGTCCAGCGGTACCGTTTCGAACGCAGAGCGCGCGAACAGCGGCTGCCTGCTCGAATTGAACGACAACGGCCGCGCCGCGCTCGCCCTGCCTGGCGGAGAAAGCCGCACCTGGCTCGCGGATGGCGACAGCATCGCCTTGCGCGGCCGCTGCGAGCGCCCCGGCTACCGCACGATCGGCTTCGGCGTCTGCGAAGCGACGGTCAGCCCGGCGCGGGTTTGACAAGGCAAACGAGGAGAACCACATGGCGAAAGACAAAAACAGCTTCGATTGGGAGAGCCCGTTCCTGATCGATACCCAGTTGACGGATTCGGAGCGCATGGTGCGCGATAGCGCCCACGACTACGCGCAAGGACGATTGAAGCCGCGCGTGCTGGAGGCATTCCGCCACGAGCGCACCGACCGCGCGATCTTCGCCGAGATGGGCGAGATCGGCCTGCTCGGACCGACGATTCCGGAAGAATACGGCGGCAGCGGCTTGAATTACGTCTGCTACGGGCTGATCGCGCGCGAGATCGAGCGCGTCGACTCCGGCTACCGCTCGATGATGAGCGTGCAATCGTCGCTGGCGATCGTGCCGATCCACGAGTTCGGCAGCGAGGCGCAAAAGCGCAAGTACCTGCCCAAGCTGGTATCGGGCGAATCGGTCGGCTGCTTCGGCCTGACCGAGCCGAATCACGGTTCCGATCCGGGCTCGATGGTCACGCGCGCGCGCCGCGCCGACGGCGGTTATCTGCTGTCCGGCGCCAAGACCTGGATTACCAATAGCCCGATCGCCGACGTGTTCGTGGTGTGGGCCAAGACCGACGATGACGTGATCCGCGGCTTCATCCTCGAAAAAGGCTGGAAAGGCTTGAGCGCCCCGGCGATCCATGGCAAGGTCGGCCTGCGCGCCTCGATCACCGGCGAAATCGTGATGGACGAGGTGTTCGTCCCCGAGGACAACCTGCTGCCCCACGTGCAGGGTTTGAAGGGCCCGTTCACCTGCCTGAATTCGGCGCGCTTCGGCATCGCCTGGGGCGCGCTGGGCGCCGCCGAAGACTGCTATGCGACGGCGCGCCGCTATGTCCTGGACCGCAAGCAGTTCGGCCGGCCGCTCGCCGCCAACCAGCTGATCCAAAAAAAATTGGCCGACATGATCACCGATATTTCGCTGGGGTTGCAAGGCTGCCTGCAATTGGCGCACATGAAGGACGCCGGCACCGACGCGCCGGAAATCACCTCGATGATGAAGCGTAATTCGTGCGGCCGAGCGCTCGAGATCGCCCGCGTCGCGCGCGACATGTTGGGCGGGAACGGCATCTCGGACGAATTCGGCATCATCCGCCACCTGGTCAACCTGGAGGTGGTGAATACCTACGAAGGCACGCACGACGTGCACGCCCTGATCATCGGCCGCGCGATCACCGGTATTCCGGCCTTCGCCAACTAGGAGGATCCCATGGCAGGCGCACTGTCACATCTCCGCGTGCTCGATCTGTCGCGCATCCTGGCCGGTCCCTGGGCCGGCCAGGCGCTGGCCGACATGGGCGCGGACGTCATCAAGGTCGAGCGTCCCGGGTCCGGCGACGATACGCGCGGCTGGGGGCCGCCCTTCGTCACCGGGGCCGACGGCAATCCAACCGGCGTCGCCACGTATTACCTGAGCGCGAACCGCAACAAGCAATCGATCGCGATCGACATCAGCAGCGAAGCGGGCCAGGCGCTGGTGCGCGACCTGGCCCGCCACAGCGATGTCCTGATCGAGAATTACAAGGTCGGCGGCCTGGCGCAGTACGGCCTGGACTACGCCTCGCTGCGCACGGTCAACCCGAAGCTGGTCTACTGCTCGATCACCGGCTTCGGCCAGACCGGTCCGTACGCGCCGCGCGCCGGCTACGATTTCCTGGTGCAGGGCCTGGGCGGCCTGATGAGCCTGACCGGCGTGCCGGACGGCGAGCCCGGCGCCGGGCCGATGAAGGTCGGCGTCGCCGTGACCGATATCCTGACCGGCCTGTACGCCACCTCGGCGATCCTGGCGGCGCTGGCCCACCGCGACCGCGACGGCTTGCGCAGCGGCGACGGCCAGCACATCGACCTGGCGCTGCTCGACGTGCAGGTCGCCACGCTGGCCAACCAGGCCAGCAGCTACCTGGCCACCGGCGTGTCGCCGACGCGTCTGGGCAACGCCCATCCGAGCATCGTCCCCTACCAGGCGTTTCCGACCGCGGACGGCCACATGATCCTGGCGATCGGCAACGACGGTCAATTCCAGCGCTTCTGCGCCAGCGCCGGCTTCCCGGAACTCGGTGCCGATCCACGCTTCGCCACCAACCGGGCGCGGGTCGAACACCGCGCCGTATTGATTCCGTTGCTGGAACGGGCGACGATGCAAAAATCGACCGCCGCGTGGATCGCCTTGCTCGAATCGAAAAGCGTGCCGTGCGGGCCGATCAATTCGCTGGCCGAGGTGTTTGCCGATGCCCAGGTGCGCGCGCGCGGCATGCGCGTCGAGATGCCGCACACGGACGCCGGCAGCGTGGCGCTGGCGGCCAGCCCGATCAAGTTTTCCGCCACGCCGGTCGAGTACCGGCATGCCCCGCCCGCACTCGGCGAACACGGCGCGGAGATCCTGAGACGCGTGCTCGCACTGGACGAGCGCGCGATCGCGGCCTTACGAAGTTCGAACGTCATCTGAACAAACAGCAGTACAGCCTTTGAAAAAAGCCGGGACAGGCCAGTAGATAATTCAACGAGACGAAAGGCATTCGATCATGAACACTCCGTCCACCAGCGACGCAACTTTACTACGCGCCTATTCGAGATCCGAATGGCGCATCCTGCCGATCCTTTTCATGCTCTGGCTGCTGGCCTGGGTCGATCGCGCCAACATCGCCTTCGCCAAATTGCAGATGCTGTCCGACCTGCACTTCGGCGAAACCGTCTACGGCTTCGGGGCCGGGCTGTTCTTCCTCGGCTACGTGGTGTTCGGCGTGCCCGCTACGATGCTGCAGCAGAAAATCGGCGCCAAGCGGATGATCTCGGCCATCGTCATCGGCTGGAGCCTGACCAGCCTGGCGATGATGAGCGTCACCAGCCGTCCGCTGTTCTACACCTTGCGCTTCCTGCTCGGCATGTTCGAGGCAGGCTTCTACCCGGGCGTGATCCTGTACATGAACACCTGGTTCCCACGCGCGCGCAAGACGCGTAATTTCAGCATCTTCCATTCGGCCGCCATCCTGTCGCCGCTGGTAATCGGGATGACCGGCGGCGCCATCATGAACCACTTGAACGGCGTGTGGTCGCTGGCCGGATGGCGCTGGATGTTCCTGCTGCAGGCGGCGCCGACGCTGCTCATCGGCTGCATCGCGCTGGTGGTCTTGCCGAACGGCCCGGCCAGCGCATCCTGGCTGTCCGAGGACGAACGCATGCGGGTGCTGGCGGACGTGGCGCGCGACGCCGAAGCTGCGCGCGAGGCCGAAGCGCAAGCCGGCGCCGGCGACACCGGCGGCCCCTTGCTGTCGAACCCTGTGATCTGGGCCTTGATCGCCGCCTACTTCTGCATCATCGCCGCCAATTCGGCGCTCGCGTTTTTCATACCGACCATCCTGCGCGAAGTCGGTTTCGGCAGCTACGGCGCGATCGGCAACGCGGTGGCGCTGATCTGCATCTTCGGCGCCGCCGGCAATATCGCCTACTGCACCTTCGCCAGCCGCTTCCCGGCGGCGCGCTATTTCTGCGCCTTCGCCTCGCTGATCGGCGCCGTCAGCCTGTGCTGGCTGGTGTTCATCTGGCACAGCGACAAGAACGCGACCTTCCTCGCGCTGGTGCTGGCGACGGCCGGTACCGGCGCCGGCATCTCGATGTTCTGGCAGATTCCGGTGCGCTACCTGGCGCCCGCCTCGACCACGGTCGGTATCGCCTTCATCAGTTCGGCCGCTAACCTGGCCGGCTTCCTGACGCCATGGTTGATCGGCTACGTGCGCGAAGCGAGCCATACTTACTCGAGCGGCTTCCTGGCCACAGCCGGCGTGCAGGCAACCGCTGCCCTGGCGCTGCTGGTGTTGCTGCCGCTCGCGGCCCGGCGCAAGGCGGCGCGCGCCGCCAGCCCGGCGCCGGGTGCGGAGCGCGGCGCCGTCGCCAGCAAATAGCTGACGACCGATTCGAGGCGACGACGCCAGGCCCGCCCGGCATATGCTGTCTGGCGGGCCTGCGCAGTCAACAGCGAGCGCCGGCCGACATGCGCGCAAAAAAAGGCCTGCTCACGAGCAGGCCGAACTATCTTCATCGGAGGGCAGATAGAAGACCCGATGATGCGTGATCGGATCAACAAGGTCCAATCGCATTTAGTAATACCAATAATTAATTTAACCTATTACAAGCGCCGCGTTCGACGGCGCCGGCCGTTATCCCCAAGTTTTTCGTCGCAGCGCACAAAAATTGTTGACAGACAAATTGCGACTCATATAATCACAATTCAATTGGCGGCCATGCGCCGCGAATTCCAACGTCGCCCCGTTTTGACTTGCGCCTCGGCCGTTGCCGCTCGACGCCTGCCGGACGCCGATCCACATCTAGAAGGAAAGCACATGACTTCAAGTGCCCTGTTGCACCGGCGAACGTTCGCCATTCTCGCCGCCGCCGGCCTGGTATCCGCCCTGTCCGGCTGCGAACGCGCACACAGCCAGACGCCGGCCGCGCCCCAAGGCGCCGTCGTCACCGCCGCCAGCGTCATCTCACGCCAGATCACCGAGACCCAGGAATTCTCCGGCCGCCTGGAAGCCGTCGAACGCGTCGACGTGCGCTCGCGCGTCGGCGGTTACATCGATTCGGTCAACTTCGAACCCGGCGCCATGGTGCACAAGGGACAAGTGCTGTTCGTGATCGACCCGCGTCCCTTCAAGGCCGAGGCCGACCGAGCCGACGCCGCCGCGCGCGCCGCCCAGGCCCGCGCCGACCTCGCCCGCATCGAACTCACGCGCGCCGAACGCCTGCTGGCCGACCGCGCCATCGCCCAGCGCGAATACGACGAGCGCGCCGCCGGCCTGAAGGAGCTCGATGCCAACGCCCGCGCCGCCGCCGCCCAGGCCGACACCGCGCGCCTGAACTTGTCGTATACACGTGTAACTGCACCTATTAATGGAAGAGTGTCGAAAGCCGAGATCACGGTCGGCAACCTGATCGATCCGGCGGCGGTGCTGACTTCGCTGGTGTCGGTCGACGACATCTACGCCAGCTTCGACGGCGACGAAGACACCTACCTGCGCGTGACCGCGCGCGCCCGCAACGGCGCCGCCGTGCCGGTGCGCATCGGCCTGGCCGACGAAACCGGCTTCCCACACGAAGGCAAGCTCGAATTCGTCGACAACCGCCTCGACCCGCAGACCGGCGCGGTGCGCCTGCGCGCCCTGTTCAAGAATACCGACCGCAGCTTGTCACCCGGCCTGTACGCGCGCGTACAGCTCGAAGGCGGCGGCCGCGCCGGCAAGCAGACGAGCGCGCTGCTGATCGACGACCGCGCCGTCGGCACAGACCAGAGCCGCAAGTTCGTGGTGGTGGTCGGCGCCGACGGCAAGGCCGAATTCCGTCCGGTCACCCTGGGCGGCGTCAGCGATGGCCTGCGGGTCGTCAAGTCGGGCCTGCAGCCGGGCGAAAAAATCGTCGTCAACGGCCTGCAGCGCGTGCGCCCTGGCGCGCCACTGGCGCCACAGCTGGTGGCGATGGATGCGGTCACGCAGGCAAAGGGAGGCTGAGATGAATTTTTCCCGCTTCTTCGTCGACAAGACGATCTTCGCCATCGTGCTGTCGGTGATCGTGTTCGTCGGCGGCCTGATCGCGATCTTCCGCCTGCCGATCTCGGAATACCCGGAAGTGGTGCCCCCCTCGGTCGTGGTGCGCGCCCAGTATCCGGGGGCGAACCCGAAAGTGATCGCCGAAACGGTCGCCACGCCGCTCGAGCAGGAGATCAACGGCGTCGAGAACATGATCTACATGTCCTCGCAAAACACCTCGGACGGCGCCCTCAAGCTGACCGTCACCTTCAAGATCGGCACCGACATCGAGCAGGCCGAGACGCAGGTGCAGAACCGCGTCCAGCGCGCCTTGCCGCGCCTGCCCGACGAGGTGCGCCAGATCGGCGTCACCGCGATCAAGAGTTCGCCCAACCTGACCATGGTCGTGCACCTGGTCTCGCCCGGCGGCCAGTACGACGCGCTGTACCTGCGCAACTACGCGGTCCTCAACGTGAAGGACCAGCTGGCGCGCATCCCCGGCATGGGCGACGTCAACCTGCTCGGCTCGGGCGACTACGCGATGCGCGTCTGGCTCGATCCGCAAAAAGTGGCCGCGCGCGACCTGACTGCCGGCGACGTCGTGAACGCCATCCGCGAGCAGAACCTGCAGGTGGCCGCCGGCGCGATCGGCGCTTCGCCCGCCAAGGATAGCCAGTTCCAGCTGACCGTCAACACGCGCGGACGCCTGAAGAACGAAGAGGACTTCGGCCGCATCATCGTCAAGACCAATCCGGACGGCGCCGTGACGCGCCTGAAGGATGTCGCCCGTATCGAACTGGGCAGCGGCGACTATGCGCTGCGCGCCCTGCTCGACAACAAGCCGGCGGTGGCGATGGGCATCTTCTCGCTGCCCGGCGCGAACGACCTGCAACTGTCGAGCGACGTGCGCGACACCATGGACCGGCTGGCCAAGGATTTCCCGAAGGGCGTCGAGTACCGCATCGCCTACGACCCGACCATGTTCGTACGCGATTCGATCAAGGCCGTGATCCACACGCTGCTGGAGGCGATCGCGCTGGTCGTCATCGTCGTGATCGTGTTCCTGCAAACCTGGCGCGCATCGATCATTCCACTGCTGGCGGTGCCGGTGTCGGTGGTCGGCACCTTCGCCGTCATGCTCGGCCTGGGCTTTTCGATCAATACGCTGACGCTGTTCGGACTGGTGCTGGCGATCGGCATCGTGGTCGACGACGCCATCGTGGTGGTCGAGAACGTCGAGCGCAACATCCACAATGGCCTCAGTCCACGCGATGCCACCATTCAGGCGATGAAGGAAGTGTCGGGCCCGATCGTCGCCATCGCGCTGGTGCTGTGCGCGGTGTTCGTGCCGATCGCCTTCGTCTCGGGCCTGACCGGGCAGTTCTACCGCCAGTTCGCGCTGACCATCGCCATCTCGACCGTCATCTCGGCGTTCTGCTCGCTGACGCTGGCGCCGGCCCTGTCGGCCAGCCTGCTGCGCCCGCACCATGCGAAGCCGGATGCGCTCACCCGCATCATGGAGCGCCTGTTCGGCCGCTTCTTCCACTGGTTTAACGAGGTGTTCGGGCGCGCCTCCTACCGCTACGAAAGCGGCGTCAAAGGTATCCTGAAGCGCAAGTCGGCCTCGCTCGGCGTCTACGTGCTGCTGGTGGCCGGCGCCGCGGTCATGTTCAAGCTGGTGCCGGGCGGCTTCGTGCCCTCGCAGGACAAGGGCTACCTGGTCGGCTTCGCGCAACTGCCGGAAGCGGCCTCGCTCGACCGCAGCGAAGCCGTGATCCGGCGCGTGGCCACCATCGCGCTGGGCGTGCCGGGTGCGCGCAACACCGTGCAATTCCCGGGCCTGTCGGTTAACGACTTGACCAACGCGCCGAATTCCGGCATCACCTTCGTGGGCGAGAACGATCCCGACACGCGCCGTACCGCCGAGACCAGCGGTCCCGGCATCGCGGCCGAGATCAACAAGCGCGTCGGCGCGATCCAGGATGCGACCGCGATGGTGTTCCCGCCGCCGCCGGTCAACGGGCTGGGCACCATCGGCGGCTTCAAGCTGATGGTCGAAGACCGCGCCAACCTCGGCTACGACGAACTGTACAAGGCGACCCAGGCGCTGGTCGACAAGGCGCGCCAGGCGCCCGAACTGGCCCAAGTGTTCTCCGGCTACCAGATCAACGTGCCGCAGCTGTACGCCGACATCGACTTCACGCGCGCCAAGCAGCTCGACGTGCCGCTGTCCGCGATCTACCAGGCGCTGCAAGTCAACCTCGGTTCCTACTACGTGAACGACTTCAACCAGTTCGGCCGGACCTTCCAGGTGCGCGTCCAGGCCGACGCGCCGTTCCGCTCCCAGGTCGGCCAGGTCGACCAGATCAAGGTCAGGACCGATAAGGGCGAGATGGTGCCGCTGTCCTCGCTGGTGCGCTTCTCGGACACCTACGGCCCGGACCGCGTCCAGCGCTACAACAACTACCTGGCGGCCGACGTCAACGCCGCCCCCGCCCCCGGTTATTCGACCGGCCAGGCCCAGGCCGCGCTCGAGCGCATCGCGCGCGAGACGCTGCCCAAAGGCGTGACCTACGAATGGACCGAGCTGACCTACCAGGACATCCTGGCCGGTAACACCATGATCTTCGTGTTCCCGCTGTGCGTGCTGCTGGTGTTCCTGGTGCTCGCCGCCCAGTACGAGAGCTGGACGCTGCCACTGGCCGTGATCCTGATCGTGCCGATGTCGATCCTGTGCGCGCTGGTCGGCGTCAAGCTGACCGGCGGCGACAACAACATCTTCACCCAGATCGCCTTGTTCGTGCTGGTCGGCCTGGCGTCAAAAAATGCGATCCTGATCGTCGAGTTCGCGCGCGAGCTGGAAGAGCACGGTCGCAGCGTGGTCGAGGCGGCGCTGGAAGCCTCCCGCCTGCGCTTGCGTCCGATCCTGATGACCTCGATCGCTTTCATCATGGGCGTGCTGCCGCTGGTGTTCTCGCACGGCGCCGGCGCCGAAATGCGCCACGCGATGGGCGTCGCCGTGTTTTCCGGGATGCTCGGCGTGACCTTCTTCGGCCTGTTCCTCACGCCGCTGTTCTACGTGCTGCTGCGTACGCTGGCCAAGCGCGTCGAAGCGCGCCACCCGTCGGTGCCGCACGACGGCCCGCTGCACATCGCCGCCGAATCGGAGAGCGCCGTATGAGCCCGCGCAAGCACATCGCCGGCCTGCCGCTGCTGGCCATGCTGTTGGCCGGCTGCGCCGCGCCGGTCTTCCACCAGCCGCAGGTCGAGGTGCCGGCGGCCTTCAAGGAAGCCGCGGACGGCGTGAAAACCGCGGCCGACGGCACCACCTGGGCCCCGGCCCGCCCGCTCGAGGCGCAGCCGCGCGGCGAATGGTGGCGCGTCTTCGGCGACGCCCAGCTGGACGGCTTCGTCGCCCAGGCGGAGCATGCCAGCCCGACGCTGGACGTGGCGCTCGCGCGCCTGCGCCAGGCGCGCGCGCTCGCGGGCGTGGCGGAAGCCGACCGCAGTCCGCAGCTCGGCGTCGAAGCCGGCGCCCAGCGCGCCCGCGCCGCGCCGCTCGAAGTCGGCTTGCCGCCCGGCTCGCCGTCGGCGCCGGTGACCGCCTACCGCGCGCGCCTGACGGCCAGCTACGAGGTCGACCTGTTCGGCCGCGTATCGTCCAACGTGGCGGCGGCGCGCGCCGATGCCGAAGGCGCCGCCGCCAGCTACCGCTCGGTACTGCTGGCGCTCCAGGCCGACGTGGCCCAGACCTATCTGCACCTGCGCGCGCTCGACGCCGAACAGGCGGCGCTGGACGATGCCGTCGTGCTGCGCGAGGAAAACGTGCGCATCAACGAGCGCCGCTTCACACTCGGCGACATCGGCGAGTTCGACCTGAGCCGGGCGCGCACCGAGCTGGCCACGGCGCGCGCCGAAGCGATCGCGCTGGGGCGCCAGCGCACGGCGTCCGAGCACGCGCTGGCCGTGCTGCTGGGCGAAGCGCCCGCGACGTTCACGCTGGCCGTGCGCCCACTGCAGGATGGCGAGGCGCTGCCGGCGATTCCGGCCGGCCTGCCCTCGACGCTGCTCGAGCGCCGTCCCGACATCGCCGCGGCGCAGCGCGCAATGGAGGCGGCCAACGCCCGCGTCGGCGTGGCGCGGTCTGCAATGTTCCCGGCCCTGAGCATCGGCGCCAACGGCGGCGGCGTGGCCGACACCGTGCACGACATCGGCAGCTACAGCGCGCGCTCGTGGGCGCTGGGCGCGCTGCTGTCGATGCCGATCATCGACGGTGGCCGCAACCGGGCCAACGTCGCGCGCAGCCAGGCGGCGCTGGACGAGGCGGTCGGCAGCTACCGCCAGCGCGTACTGACAGCATTCGGCGAGGTCGAGGACAACCTGGCCGGCGTGCGCGTGCTGGCAGCGCAGGCAGTCGAAATCGACCGCGCGCTGATCTCGGCGCGCCGTTCGGCCGACCTGGCGCGCAAGCTGTATGACGCCGGCCGCTCGAGCTACCTCGACCTGCTCGACGCCCAGCGCGCGCTCACCGGCGTGCAGCGCCAGGCGGCGGTGCTGCGCGGCGAACGCGCGTTGGCGGCGGTGGCCCTGGTGCGGGCGCTGGGCGGCGGTTGGGATGCGCCGGGCGCCGCATCGGTGGCCGTCGCCCTCGCCGATAAGGGCTGACACGCTCGACCATCAACCCGGGCGCCGCCACGTCAAAACAGCGTGGCCGGCGTCCGATCCCTCATCAAGGAAACACCATGCTCTCCACACGTTTGGCACATTCGATGCGCGCGCGCGGCCTGCACTACGCCTGGCTGGTCGCCGCGGTCACCTTCCTGACCGCGTTGACCTCGTCCGCGGCGCTGGGCCTGCCCGGCGCCCTGCTCCAGCCGCTCAGCCGCGAATTCGGCTGGAGCGTGGACCAGATCTCCACCGCGCTGGCGGTCCGCTTCGCGCTGTACGGCCTGATGGGCCCGTTCTCGGCGCTGCTGATGGAACGCTTCGGCTTGCGCAACATCGCCGTCACGGCGCTGGCGCTGATCGCGACCGGGCTTGGCCTGGTGCGCTACGTCAGCGCCTTCTGGCAATTGGTCGCCCTGCTCGGCGTGCTGCTCGGCGCCGGCTCCGGCATGACTGCGCTGGTGCTCAATGCCGTGGTCGCGAACCGCTGGTTCGAGCAGCGGCGCGGCCTGGTCATGGGCTTGCTGACCGCCAGTTCCGCCACCGGCCAGTTGATCTTCCTGCCGATCGGCACCTGGCTGATCGAACACGTCGGCTGGCGCGTGGCGGTGCTGCCGGTGATGGGCAGCTGCATCGTGGTCGCGATCGCGGCGCTGCTGATCATGCGCGATCATCCGCACCAACTCGGCTTGACACCGTATGGCGCCGATCCGGCCACGCTGCCTGCCGCGCCGCAGCGCATCCGGGTATCGATCCGCACGCCGTTCGCGATCCTCGCAAGCGTGCGCGCCGACCGCGTGTTCTGGATCCTGTTCGGCAGCTTCTTCATCTGCGGCCTGTCGACCAGTGGCCTGATCCAGAGCCACTTCATTTCCCTGTGCGGCGACGCCGGCCTCGGTCCGGTCTCCGCCGCCTCGGTGCTGGCGATGATGGGCGCCTTCGACCTGGTCGGCACGATCATGTCGGGCTGGCTGTCCGACCGTTACGACAGCCGCTGGCTACTGTTCTGGTACTACGGCTTGCGCGGCCTGTCGCTGGCCTGGCTGCCCTCGGCCGACTTTACGCTGTACGGCTTGTCCTTCTTCGCGGTGTTCTATGGCCTGGACTGGATCGCCACCGTGCCGCCGACGGTCAAGCTGTGCGCCCAGGCATTCGGCAAGGAGCGCGCCGCCATGGTGTTCGGATGGGTGTTCGCCGGCCACCAGTTGGGCGCCGCGGTCGCCACCTATGGCGCGGGACGTATCCGCACGCTGGCGCTGACCTACAATCCGGCAGTGTACGCGGCGGCGGGCGCATGTCTGGTCGCCGCACTGCTGGTGCTGCTGGCTCGGCATGCGCGCATGGCCGTCAGGCCGATGGAAGGCGAGACCGTCCCGCACTGATGCGGCGGGGCGCGCGTCGAGCCGCCCCGCTTAATGCGACAATAACGCCATGTCCGTCAAAAGCATCCAATTCGCCGTCTGTACCCACATCGCCGCCGTGCTCGGCTTCTGGCATGGCGAGCCGTTTACCTCGTCCCAGATCGCGGACAGCCTGAATGCCGAGCCGAGCTACGTACGCCGCGCGATCGCCAAGCTGACCAGGGCCGGCCTGGTGACGACGACGCGCGGCAAGAGCGGCGCCTCGATGCTCGCGCGCGCGCCTGAGACGATCACCCTGCTCGACATTTACCGGGCCGCCGAGGCGCCGCCCGCCGCGATTGCGCACGCCTACCCGGTGCAGCCGGCCTGTGCGGTCAGCGCGGTGTTCCAGCCGTCGATGGGCAATATGCTGGACCATGCCCAGGCGGCGTTCGAAGCGGCCTTGGCCGAGCGTACCGTCGCCGACCTGGTGGCCGACATCCGCGCCGCGCATGGGGAGGCCGGCGCGCACGGTTTCGTGCGGCCGGCGTAGCGCGGCAATGGGAATGCCGCTCGTGTTTGATCGATGCTCGCGCGCCGGCGCATACCGGCCGGCGCGCTGCGCTAGCCGTCGCTACTCGGCCGCGCCGAACGCCAGCAGTACCTTGCCGCCGTCGACCGCGTGCGCGACCGCCGCCTTGGCCTCGACCGCCGGATAGATCGCCGCGATCGGCTGGCGGATGCCGCCGGGACGCAACAGTTCGGCCAGGTCAGCCAGCACCGCCGGCACGCGCGCGGCGTTTTCCGGATGGCCCTCGAAGAAGCCATGCACCGTGATCCGCTTGAAAATCAGGTGCTGGGCCGAGACTTCCATCGGCGCGTGGCTGGCCGCGCCATAGGCCACCAGCTTGCCATCGACGCTCAGCACCTCGGCCAGGTGTCGCGCCGAGGCCCCGCCGACGCCATCCAGCGCGAGCCGCACGTTCAAGCCCTGCAGCGCCTCCGACTGGGCGACGTCGTCCTCGTCGACCAGCACGATCTCGCAGCCGGCCGCGCGGATGCGCTCGACGTCGCCAGGCCTGCGCACCAGGCCGATCGCGTGCAAGCCACGCTGCCTGGCCAGGCCGAACAGCCAATGCGCCAGGCCGGAGGTGGCGGCGTTGAACACGACCGCGTCGCCCGGCGCCAGGTCGACGTAGTCGTCGAGCAGCATCGCCGCGGTGACCGCGTTGATGGTGGCCATCGCGGCCTGCTGCAGGTCGGCGTCCGCCGGCAAGGCCACCAGCTGCTCGGCCTTGACCAGCAGGCGTTCGCGCCAGGTGCGCGCCATGAACGGCAGCGCCACCGGCGTACCCGGCGCCAGGCCGGTGACGCCCTCGCCCGCCGCCAGCACGACGCCGGCGCCTTCGTTGCCGAGCGTTTCCGGCGGTTGCGGTTTCCAGTTGTAGATGCCCCAGACGACCATCAGGTCGTTGACGTTGATCGGCGCATAGCGCACCTGCACCAGCACTTCGCCGGGGCCCGGTGCGCCAGGTTCGGGCAGCTCATGCACCGCGATGCCGTCGACCGCATCGCCATATTTCACCAGACGGACTGCTCGCATGATGGCTCCTTTATAAGAACAGGTCGTGGCCGAGCTCGGCGGCGAGCTGGTCGCGCGCGCCGGCCGCCACCGACAGCACCACCGCCAGCGGGCTGAAGGCGATCTCGAGGCCGATCACCTTGCGCTGCGCGTCGCGCCGGATCGAGACCAGGCCGCTGCCTTCGAGGCCGTCGTGCAGCGTGACGGCGTACTCGAAGTAGGTGCGGTCGCCGACGTCGCCGAGGAAGGTCGGCGCCTGCTTGGCGTACTGGCTGGCGCCGGACTTGACGACCTTGAGTACGGTGTCGCGGCCGGCCACCTGGCGGCGCAGGACCGACGAGGTCAGCACGACGTCGTCGGCAAGGTCGTCGAGGAAGGGATGGCGTTGTGCTTGCGTTGTCATGATAGTTCCAGTAAATCGCGTTGATGGATGCGCACGAAGTCTTCCAGCGTGCGCGAAGGACGGCCGAGCAAGGTGGTCAAGGCATTGCCGCTGACTTCGAAATGGCCGGCCTTCTGGTTGGCCTCGGTCATCGCCACCATGCCGACCACGCCCGGGTCGACGCCCTGGCGCACCATCTCGAGGTGCAGGATGGCTGGGCTGACGTGCTCGACGCGGATCCGGCGGCCCAGCGTGGCGCCAACGATGGCCGCGATCTCGTCGACCGTGAGCGCCTGCGGGCCGGCGATGTCGACCGCGCCCTGGGCATGGTCGGTGGCCAGCACGGTAGCGGCAGCGACCGCCGCGTCGGCGCGCGCGACGAAGGCGATGCGGCCTTTGCCGGCGGCGGTGAACCAGGTGCCGTCGCGCACGATCTGCGGCAGGTAGGCCAGCAGGTTTTCCTGGTACCAGCTGTTGCGCAGGCTGGTCCAGCCGGTGCCGCTGGTGCGCAGCGCCTCTTCCATGGCCGCGTGATCGAGCGCGAACGGGATCGCCGTGGCGCGCACCGGATCGGGCATCGAGGTATAGGCGATGTGGCGCACGCCCTGGCGCAGCGCGGCGCCGAGCGCCGCTTCATGCTGGCGCTGGCGCTGGCCCGGCACCATCAGCGCGTCGGTGGAGACGATCAGCGCACGGCCCACGCCCTCGAACGCGGCGTCGAGCGTGGCCGGCTGGTCGAAGTCGGCGTGGCGTAGTTCGACACCGGCGTTGGCGAGGTCGCGCAGGCGCTCCGGCGTACGCGACGCCGCGATCACGCGCGGGTGACCGGTCGCAATCAGCGCCGCGCAGACCTGGCGCCCGAGCGCGCCGCCGGCGCCGGTGACGAGGATGCTCGATTCAGAAGACATGGTGTTCGCCTCACACCGTCACGACCAGTTCGTCGAGCGCCTTGCGCACCTTGGCCATCGGCGCGAACGGATCGTCCTCGGCGCGGTGGCCAAGCAGCGTGAAGGTGGTGGCGCGCAAGCCTTGCGCTGGCAGGCCGAGGATGCGGTCGACCGCGTCGGCGTCGAAGCCTTCCATCGGGCAGGCGTCGATGCCGGCTTCGGCGGCGGCAGCGACCAGCACGCCGAGCGCCAGGTACAGCTGGTGCTTGGCCCAGGCCAGCCGGCCGGCTGCGCCATCCAGCTTGCCCAGCTGGCCGTTGACCAGCGCCTCGCGCGAAGCGAGCGATTCGCGCGGCTGCTGGCGCACCGCCGCCGCGCGGTCGAGGAACTCGGAGACCATCTCCGGGCCGACGCGGGTCGAGGCCGCGAACACCAGCAGGTAGGATGCCGAGTTGACCTGGCCCGGATTCATGGTGGCGCCGGCGATCTGCTCGCGCAGGCCGGCATCGGTGACCTTGAAGATGCGATACGGCTGCAGGCCGAACGAGGACGGCGCCAGGTTCACCGTTTGCAGCAGGGTGTCGACGCTGTGCGCGTCCAGGTGTTTGGCGGCATCGAACTTCTTGGTGGCGTAACGCCATTGCATCGGTTTCAGGAGAGACATGGAATTCCTTGAGTGGTTGGGCTCACACGGGAGCGGAATAAGAAGCCCATTCATCTTGTAATAGGCTAAAATAAGTATGACTATTACAGAAGACGATGGCAAGCTTTATTTTTCGGCGCGCCTGTGGTCCACTGCGAGCACACGGAGAAACCGCACATGCACACTTACGATCCTGCCCCAGCAGCGGCCGCCGAACGGCTGGTCGCTTTCATGAATTCGCACGGCGTCGGCTTCGACGTCGGCCACGACCTGCTCGAGCGCGCGGATGCCGGCGCGCGCGACAGCGCCGCGCTCGGCTACCCAGGCACGCCCTTCCCGAAGTCGGAAGCGCTGGCCCAGGCGCGCGCCTTGCGCGCATTGCTGTTGGATGGCGTCGGCGCCGATGACGGATTCGACCCGCGCGCGCTGAACGCGCTCGCGGCGAGCCTGCCCTTCGTCTACCGTTTCGATGCCGGCGGGCGGGCGACGCCGACGCCGGCGCAAGAGGTGCTGGCGGCCCGGGTGCTGGGCGACCTGGCCGCGTTGAGCGCGGCTGGCCACTGGAACCGCATCAAGGTATGCGCCAACGATGCCTGCCGCGCCCTGTTCTACGACACCACCAAGGCGCGCACGCGGCGCTGGCACTCGTTCGAGCTGTGCGGTAACAAGGCCAACGTCGCCGCGCACCGGCAGCGCCAGGCCGGCGCCGCCTGAGTCAAGCCATCGCGCCATCGTTGGCGGCCAGCAGGAAGGCGTGCCGCGACGGCGCCCGCGCGGCGCGTGCGCGCGGGTCCGGCGCCGTCTGCGCTCCAGCGCGTGCCTGCGCGATGAAGGCCGCGGCGGCATCGGCCGGCATCGGCCTGCCGTAGTGATAGCCCTGGATCTGGTCGCAGCCCCACCAGACCAGCAGGCTGGCCTGTTCGGGTGTCTCCACGCCCTCGGCGATCACGGAAAAGCCAAGGCTGTGTCCGAGGCTGATGATCGCCTTGATGATCTCGGCATCGTCGCCCACCGCTTCCAGCTGGCGCACGAACGCCTGGTCGATCTTCAGCTTGTGCACCGGGAAGCGCTTCAGGTAGGACAGGCTCGAGTAGCCGGTGCCGAAGTCGTCGATGGACAGCCTGAAGCCGAGCGCGCGCAACTCTGCCAGCAGCTCGGCCGACCTGTTCGCCCCCTCCATCAGAATGCCTTCGGTGATCTCGAGCTCGATGTGCTGCGGCCTGGCGCCGCTACGGGCAAGGTGCTGGCGCAACTGGTCTAAAAAGCGCGGCTGCTCGAACTGGCGCGGCGAGATGTTGACGGCCACCGTCAGCGGCGCAGCGCCATCCGCGTTCCATGCCGCAGCCTGGCGGAAGGCCTCGGCCAGCACCCAGTCGCCGATCGGGAGAATCAGGCCGGACTCCTCGGCCAGCGGGATGAAATCGGCCGGCGACACCATGCCCGCTTCACTCTGCCAGCGCAGCAGCGCCTCGAAGCCGGTCAGGTCGCGGTCCAGCAGGCGCTGCTGCGGTTGATAGTGCAAGGCCAGCTCGCCCCGATCGATCGCGTGGCGCAGCCGCGCCTCGATGGCCAGGTGGTCGCGCAGCGCGTGATCGAGCTCCCGGCAATACGCGATGTGGGCGCCGCCGCGGCGGCGCGCCAGGTGCAGCGCGGTTTCGGCCTTCTGGATCAGGGCCGAGCCGTCGCGGTCGCCGTGCGCCAGCGTGGACGAGCCGATGCTGGCCGACAGCACGATTTCCTGCGCGCCGAGCACGACCGGTTCGCCGAACCGGGCCTGCAGCGCGTCGGCGAAGCGCTTGCCGGTCGGGTCGGTGGCGCCGGTCTGCAGCAAGGCGAACTTGCTTTCGCCCAGCCGGTAAGCCTGGGCGCCGGCAAGCTGCGCGACGGCTTGGGCACGCTCGGCCATGTGCTGCACCAGGCGGTCGGCACCGGCGGGGCCAAGCCCGGCCGCCATGCGATCGAAGCGGTCGGCCTCGACGATCAGCAGCTGCGTGTAGGCCGCATCCGGCGCCCCCTGCGCGACGCGCGCCTTGCCCAGGCGCGCGATGCGCCGCAGGAAGGCCCAGCGGTTCGGCAACCGGGTCAGCTCGTCGTGCAAGGCCACGTAGGCCAGCCGGTCCTCGCTCTTGACGCGAGCGCGCACGTGGTATAGCAGGCACAGCGCGCTGGCCACGGCAAAGCCGATGTAGGCGTAGATGAGTGTCGCGATGCGGCCGCTGCCCTCGATCGTGGCGCGGCCGCTGGCCGTCACCGCCTGCTGCAGGCGGGCGCGGTTGCGTGCGACCAGCAGGCGGATCCGGCCCGTACTCGCATTGAAACGTGCGATGAGCGCGCGGGTCGCGGCGTCCTCGCGGTGCGCGTCGAGCGAGCCGCGCAGCCGGCGGTCCATCTGCTCGAAACGGGTGAACTCGGACTGCAGCGCCGCCAGGTCGGCGGCGTCGCCGATCTCGCGTGCCACCAGCGGGTATTGCGTCTGCAGGGCGTCCAGCGTCTCGGTGGCGACCTGGTGGAAGCGTTCGTGCTCGGCGGGATACGCGAAATCGTTGTCGAGCGCAGCCTGGTGCAGCAGCAAGGCGCTCTCGAACGCCGTCAGCAGCTCCAGCTTGGGCGCGTCCTGGCCCAGCAAGCGCGACGCCGTCGCCCGTGTCTCGTTCACCATCCGCGAGGTCAGCACGGACAGGCCGAGCCCGAGCGCCATCACGAGGGCGAGCAAGGTGTAGATGCCCCGGCGCGCCCATCTTGCGTGGGCGGAGCGCGGGGCGCTTGAAGTGCTTGTGCTCTGCATGTCGTGGGTCGGCTGCGCCGCCCCGGTCGCGTGCGCCGGGGCGGCATGACCGATCAGGCGATTTCCGACGGGTTCAGATAGAACGCCTCGGCGCCGCCCAGGCTGGCTTTGACGGATGCGGTGAAGTCGTCGGCGGTGATCTCTTCGCGGCCTTGCTGCAAGCCGTCGAGCGAACGCTGCGCCACCACGCGCGGGCTGATCTTGGCCATGTCGAAGCCGGCGGTCATGTCGGTGTCCATGAAGCTGATGTGCAGCCCCTGCACCAGCGTGCCCTGGCCGCGCAGTTCGATGCGCAGGGCATTGGTGTAGCTCCAGGCGGCCGACTTGGACGCCGAATACGCCGACAGGAACGGGCGCGAGAACCAGGTCGCGTCGGACAGCACGTTGATCACCGCGCCGCCGCCGTTGCGCTTGAGGATAGGTGCGAATGCCTGGCTGCCCCGGATCACGCCGTAGAAATTGGTCTCGAAGACTTCGCGCGCCATGTCGATCACGCCCGCATCCAGCGTGCTTTCGAGGATGCGCGCGATACCGGCGTTGTTCACTAGCAGCGTGACGTCGGGGCAGCTGGCGGCGGCGCGGGTGACCGAAGCCGCATCGGTGACGTCCAGCTTGACCGGCACGATGCCGGGGATGTTCACGCCGTCGGTGTTGCGCATGCCGGCGTAGACCTTGGCTGCGCCGCGCGCCAGCAATTCCTGGGCGAAGGCCAGACCGAGGCCGCGGTTGGCGCCGGTGACGAATGCGATGCTGTTCTTGATATCCATTTGAAGTTCCCTATCTTGAAAATGATGCGTTATCGTTTGGCCGCCTGTGCGGCGTAGACTTGCAGGTGGCAATAGGCCGCGGTGATCAGCGGCATGTCGATGCCGTGCCGGCGCCCCAGGCGCAGCAGGTCGCCGACGATTTCTTCGTGCTCGATGCGGCGCGCGCCCTGGGCGATGTCGCGCGCCATCGACGCCATCCAGGTCGAGGCCGGATCGTGCAGCAGCTTTCGGATGCGCGCCGCGCCCTCACCCTGGATCGGATAGCCATCCTCGGCGGCGACCGCCTCGGCTTCATTGATGGCACGTTCGACCAGCGCCGTGCCCGCCGCGCTGGCGTGGATCTGCGCGATCGAACCGCGCATCAGGCAGGTCAGCGCAGCGCCAGTGGCCAGCATGGCCCACTTGTCCCACAGCGCCTGCACGATGTCGGGCGCCAGCACGCGCGTTCCCTGGCTGGCCTGGAACAGCGAATACAGCGCGCGCGCCGCATCCGGCGCCCTGCCGTCCGCGCTGCGCGCGCCGACCAGCACCGTGTCGCCGCCGCCAAGGTGGCGGATCGCGCCGTCCGGGTCCATCTGGGTGGCGATGTAGGCGACGCCGCCGAGCACCCGCGCGCGGCCGAAATGCTGGTCGAGCAGGCTGTACACGCCCAGCCCGTTCAGGAACGGCAGCACCACGCTGTCCGGTCCGACGGCGGGCGCGATGTCGTCCATCGCCTCCGCCAGGTCGTAGCCCTTGCAGGCCAGCAGCACCACGTCGTACGGCGCGTCGACCGCTTTCGCGTCGATCGTCTTGACCTGGCGCCTGAAGTCGCCCAGCGCGCTGTGCACCACCAGGCCGTCGCGCGCCAGGATGTCACGCCGGTGCGGCCGCACCGCGAACGTCACGTCGGCGCCGGCCTGCAGCAGCCGCGCACCGTAGTAGCCGCCGATCGCGCCGGCGCCGAGCACGAGGATTTTCATGGCGTTCTCGCTCAGGCTTCGGAAGCGTTGGACACCAGGTAGAAGCTCGGCTCGGCCGTCAGCCCCTGCTTGACCTGCTGCGAGATCTCGTCGATCAGCACTTCGCGCTGGTCCTGCGCCAGCGCGGCATAGGCGCGCTCGACCACCACGCTCGGCGCCAGCTTGGGCGCGTCGATGCCCTGGGTCAGGTCGGTGTCGACGAAGCCGACGTGCAGGCCCAGCACCTGGGTGCCCTGCGCCTGCAGTTCGCCGCGCAGGCCGTTGGTCAGATTCCAGGCGGCCGACTTCGACGCCGAATAGGCGCCCATCCCGGCCGGGCTGGCCCAGCTCACCACCGACAGCACGTTCAAGAAGGCGCCGCCGCCGTTCTTCGCCAGCACCGGGGCGAAGGCTTGGCTCATGTGCAGGATGCTCAGCACGTTGGTGTCGAACATGGCGCGCAGCGCGTCGACGCTGCCCGGAGCCAGCAGGCCGCCGAGCTGGGCGATGCCGGCGTTGTTGACCACCAGCGTCACATCGCCGCACTCGGCCGCGGCTTGCGCCACCTGGGCCGGATCGGTGACGTCCAGGCGCACCGGCACCACGCCGGGCAGCTTGACGCTCGAGGGGTCACGTGCGCCCGCATACACTTTGCGCGCGCCGGCGGCGAGCGCTTGACGGGCGAATTCCAGGCCGAGGCCGCGGTTGGCGCCGGTGACGAGAACGACGGCGTTTTCGAGTTTCATACTATTTCCCTTCATTTCAAGAACCGCTTGCTGAGATGCGGCCCAGGTTGGACTAAATATGACACGCGTCATATTTTTTGGTAAAAAAATGGGTGCGGCCATGGCGCACCCTCCGTTCAACTGCTTTCGCCGCTGCGGTCGTATTGGTCCAGCAAGGCCAAACGGCAATCCCGCAGCACCTCGAGACGCTTTTCGCCGTCGAACATGCGCGCCATCTGCATGGCGCCGATCATGCTGCTGGCGATGGCCACCGCGGCGCCGGCGCGGCTGCCGTTCGGCAGCGCATCCTCGACCAGCTTGATCACCTCGACCATGCGCTGGGCCGAGGCGTCGCGCAACTCGCCCGCGACGCGCGGCATCTCGGACGCCAGCGCGGCCACCGGGCAGCCCTGGTCGAGCGTATTCAGGTGCGCCTCGGACAAATAACCCTCGACCAGTGCGCGCAGCGGACTGACGCCTTGCGCGACCATGCCGCGTGTGCGCGCCTGCATGCGTTCGATGCTCTTTGCGCCGGCATGCGCGATCGCCTCGGCCAGCAAGGCCTCGCGCGACTCGAAGTGCGCATAGAAGCCGCCATGCGTCAGCCCGGCCTCCTTCATCACGGCGGCGACGCCGACGCCGGCGTAGCCGTCGCGGCACACCGCACGGGCGGCGGCGTCGAGGATGCGTTCATGCGACTGCTCGCGGCGCGACTGCTTGGATTCGAAAGGCATGGTTGACAAAACTTGGTTGACAAAATTCGATATGATGTCCAACATATTACGTCGATCATATTCCCGCGTCAAGCGGAATCGAACGGTTCGGGCGCGAAGCATGACGCCGTCACATAAGTGCATATACACCAAAATTCACGAGCCATCCAAGGAGAACCACAATGCGGCTGCTACTCGTCATCCCCTTCATCGGCCTGCTCTGGCCGCCGTTCTACAACCACGACCTGCCCGCGCTGTTCGGCCTGCCGTTCTTCTACTGGTACCAGTTCCTGTGGGTGCCGGTCACGTCGCTGCTCATCGGCGCGGTCTACCTGCACGAAAAGAACCAGGGAGACGCATGATGGCGCCCACGATCGACTGGACCGCGCTGGCGGTCTTCATCGCTTTCTTCGTGCTGGTCACGGTGATGGGCTTCTGGGCCTCGCGCTGGCGCAGCGGCGACGGCGCCGGCAAAGGCGCCCACCTCGAAGATTGGGGCCTGGGCGGGCGCAGCTTCGGCGCCTGGATCACCTGGTTCCTGGTCGGCGGTGATTTTTATACCGCCTACACGGTGATCGCGGTGCCGGCCCTGGTGTATGCGGTCGGCGCCTATGGCTTCTTCGCCCTGCCCTACACGATCCTGGTGTATCCGATCGTCTTCGTGATCATGCCGAAGCTGTGGCAGGCCGCGCAGCGCGCCGGCCACGTCACCGCCGCCGACGTGGTCTACGGCCGCTACGGCTCGCGCCCGCTGGAACTGGCGGTCGCGCTGACCGGCGTGGTCGCGACCATGCCCTACATCGCGCTGCAGCTGGTCGGCATGGAAGTCGTGATCAAGGCGCTCGGCCTCACCGGCGAGCTGCCGCTGGCCGCCGCCTTCATCGTGCTGGCGCTGTACACCTATTCGGCCGGCCTGCGCGCGCCGGCGCTGATCGCCTTCGTCAAGGACTTGATGATCTACATCGTGGTGCTGGTGGCGGTGGTGCTGGTGCCGATCCGGCTGGGCGGTTATCCGGCCGTGTTCTCGGCCGCGGCAGACGCCTTCGCGGTCAAGGGCGGCGCCACAGGCCTGACGCTCAAGCCGGCGCAGATGCTGCCCTACGCCAGCCTGGCGCTGGGCTCGGCGCTGGCCGCCTTCATGTATCCGCACACGCTGACCGGCATCTTCGCCGCCAAGGACGCCGACACCATCCGCAAGAACGCGATCTTCCTGCCGGCCTACACGGTGCTGCTCGGCCTGATCGCCCTGCTCGGCTACATGGCCTACGCCGCGCACGTCAAGGTCGCCAGCAACAACGACGTGGTGCCGGCGCTGTTCGCGGCGCTGTTCCCGTCGTGGTTCAGCGGTTTCGCCTTCGCCGCGATCGCGATCGGCGCGCTGGTGCCGGCCGCCGTGATGTCGATCGGCGCGGCCAACCTGTTCACCCGCAACTTCTGGAAGCCCTACGTCAACCCGGCAGTCGATCCGGCCGGCGAAGCGAAGGTCGCGAAGTTGGTGTCGCTGCTGGTGAAGGTGGGCGCGCTGGTCTGCATCCTGTTCCTGCCGACCAAATTCGCACTCGACCTGCAGCTGCTGGGCGGCGTGTGGATCCTGCAGACCTTCCCGGCGGTCGTGTTCGGCCTGTTCTCGCGGCGTTTCAGCGCGCGCGGTCTGCTGGCCGGCTGGGCGGTCGGCATCGTCGCCGGCTCCTGGCTGGCGTTCAGCGACGGCGTCAAGCCGGTCCACACGCTGCACCTGGGCGACACCACGCTGACCGTCTATACCGGCCTGCTGGCGCTGGCGCTGAACGTGATCGTCGCCGCGCTGGTGCAGGCCTTCGCGGGCGGCGCACAGGCCCGCGCTGCCGGCGCACCCGCCCATCTCGAATCCTCCACCCTGAAAGATTGATCATGACATCCATTCATTCCCGTGCCGCCGCCATCGCGTGCGCGCTGCTGACCGCGGCCGGCGCTGCCTCCGCACAGACCAGCCCGAACGCCCTGTGGGACCTGCACCCGAATCCGGCCGCGACCCAGGCCGACGCTTGGTTCGAGCACTACACCTTCCGCGACGGCCAGATGCTGCACCGCCTGAAGCTGCACTACGCCACGCTGGGCACGCCGCACCGCGACCCCAAGGGCGACATCGACAACGCCGTGCTGGTGCTGCACTGGACCGGCTCGGACAGCCGCAACCTGCTCGGCCCGGCCTACATGAAAGCGCTGTTCGACCCCGGCCGTCCGCTCGACGCCGGCCGCTACTACCTGATCTTCCCGGACAACGTCGGACACGGCCAGTCCAGCAAGCCGAGCGACGGCCTCAAGGCGCACTTCCCCGACTATAACTACGCCGACCTGGTCGACCTGCAGCACAAGCTGGTCACCGAGACGCTCGGCGTCAAGCACCTGCACGCCATCCTCGGCATGTCGATGGGCGGCATGAACGCCTGGCAGTGGGCTGAAGCGTATCCGGACATGATGGATGGCGTGATGCCGGTTGTCTCGCTGCCGATCCCGGTGTCCGGGCGCAACCTGCTGTGGCGCCGGATGGTGATCGACTCGATCCGCACCGATCCGTCATGGAAGCACGGCGACTACGCGCAGGCGCCGCGCGGCTGGGTCGACGGCTACAAGATCCTGCGCATGATGATCGACAGCGCGCCGGCGCTGCAATCGGAAATCCCGGACCAGCAAGCGGCCGGCAAATTCCTGGAGACGACGACGCAGCAGGCCGAGCATACCGACGCCAACGACATCCTGTATTCGATCAAGTCGTCGTTCGACTACGATCCGCGGCCGGGACTGGCGAAGATCACGACCAAGCTGTTCGCCCTGAATTTCGCCGACGACGAATTCAACCCGGCCAGCCTGCACGTGCTGGAACAGACCGTCCCTACCCTCAAGCAGGGCCGCTATATCGTGCAGCCGGGGACGCCGAGTTCGATCGGCCACTACATGATGACGCGCCCGGACTTGTGGGCCGGGCACGTCGCCGAGTTCATGCGCTGGGTCGAAGCGCCGCGCCCTTGAGCGTCACCAGCCGCCGCCCAGCGCCCGGAAGCTCGCCACCGACGCACGCGCGGCGTCGGTCTCGACCTGGCTGAGGCGGTCGCGCGCGCTCAGGTACTCGCGGTCCAGCTCGAGTTCGTCGATCAGGCTGGCCGCGCCGCCGAGGTAGGCGTCGTGCGCCTGCGCGCGTGCGCGACCGGCCGCGTCGACCTGTTCCAGCAGCGCGCCGCGCTCCTCGCCCAGGTAGCTGCTCGCCACCAGCGCGTTCTCGACGTCTTCGGTGGCGCGCAGCATGGCCTGGCGGTAGCCGAGCAGCGCCTCGCGGTTGACGGCTTTGGCGCGCGCGACCTCGGCGTCGATGGCGCCGAAGTCGAACAAGCGCCAGCGCAAGCCGGCCACGATCGACGGCTGGAAGTTGGCGCTGCGCGGCACCGCCGTATGCAGGCTCTCCATGCCCAGCAGCGCCGACAGCGACAGCGACGGGTAGTACTCGGCGCTGGCCACGCCAATCGCGGCGCTGGACGCGGCCAGGCGCCGCTCGGCGGCCAGCACGTCGGGCCGGCGCCGCAGCAGGTCGGCCGGTTGCAGCTTGCTGCCCAGCGCCGGCAGCGCCAGCGGCTGCGCCACGGTCGCCAGCTGGGCCGAATAAGTGCCGGGCGTGGCGCCCAGCAGCACGTCGAGGCGGTTCGATTGCGACTCGACTTCAGCGCGCAGCGGCGCCAGCGATGCTTTCAATTGCGCCACGCGCGCCTCGGCCTGGGCTTGCTCGCCCGCGGTGCCCAAGCCGTCCTGACGGCGCGCCACCACCAGCTCGAGCAGCTTGCGGTCGGCCTCGAGCTGTTCCTGCGCGATGGCCAGGCGCAGGCGCGCGCCGCGGATACGCAGGTAACTGTCGGCCACCTCGGCCGCCAGCGAGATGCGCACGCCGAGCCGCTGCGCCTGCGCCACCTCGACCTCGGCGTCGCGCTGCTCGACGCCGCGGCGCAAGCCGCCGGCCAGGTCGAGTTCCCAACTGGCGGCGAGGCCTTCGTCACGCAACACCGGATTGCGGTCATAGCCGGGGAAGCGGCTGGCGATCGCGCCGAGCGGGCTTTGCAGCGACTGGCGCTCGGCGGCGACGCTGGCTTGCAGGTCGATCCGCGGCATGCGCGCGGCGCCGGCGATGCGCGCGGTGGCCCGCGCCTGCTCCACGCGCGCGTCGGCGGACTGCAGGTCGAGGTTCTGGGCCAGCGCCTGCTCGACCAGGCGCGTCAGCGCCGGGTCGCCGAAGCCCTGCCACCAGTGCTCGAGCGCGATCGGCGCGGCGGCCGGCGCGGCCGCGGCCTGCGGCGGGGATGCCGGTTGGGCGGCATGCAGGTAGCGGCTTGGCGCCTCGATCGTCGGCGCGATGTAATCCGGGCCGCTCATGCAGCCGGCCAACAAGCCAGCCGTCATGGTCGCGGCCAGCGCCGCCAGCGGCAGCCGCCGGGCTGCACCGGCTGCGGAGCGCTGCATTGCGTCGTGTTCTTCGTGTTTGGCGTCACTGCCCATTTTCTTTTCCTTTCGCTGGTCGGCGCCACGCGGCGCTAGTCACTTGCATCATGATAGTTTCGAGAGTATAGTCACTTTCAAAATGAAAGCAAGCAACAAGGCGACACGCCGGCTTGCATCCCAATCGCCCTGAAAGGAATCGACATGAACGCACCGGACGCCAACGCCGTCGCCACCCAGGCGCCGCCCACACGCAAACGCGCTTTGCTGCTGGCCGGCGGCGCCATCGCTGCGCTGGCGCTGGCGGCCTACGGCTTCCACTGGTTCACCGAGGGGCGCTTCCGCGAAAGCACCGACGACGCTTATGTGGGCGCGGATATCGTCGTACTGCGCCCCAAGGTGCCGGGCTATATCGTCGAGGAGCGCGTGCTCGATAACCAGCCGGTGCGCAAAGGCGACCTGTTGATCAAGCTGGACGACCGCGACTATCGCGCGGCCGTCGCCAAGGCCCAGGCCGCGATCGCGGCCCAGCGCGCGCTGCTGGTCAACCTCGACGCCACCGGCCGCCAGCAAGGCGCGGTAATCGATGGCGCGCGCGCCGGCGTCGCCGCCACCGATGCCGAAAGCCAGCGCTCGCGCGACGACCAGCAGCGCTACCACAGCCTGGTCGCCAAATCCGCCGTATCGCTGCAGAGCACCCAGCGCGCCGACGCCGACTTCCAGCAGGCCCAGGCCAACGGCCACAAGGCGCGTGCGGCGCTGGCCGCCGCCCAGCGTGAGCTGGACGTGATCGCCTCGCGCCGCCAGCAGGCCGAAGCCGCATTGCAGCAAGCCCAGGCCGAACTCGAGCTGGCCCAGCTCAACCTGGGCTACACCGAAGTGCGCGCCCCGGTCGACGGCGTGGTCGGCAACCGGCGCGCGCGCGCGGGCGCCTACGCGCAGACCGGCGAGCAGTTGCTGGCGCTGGTGCCGGCGCGCGGCCTGTGGGTCGACGCCAATTTCAAGGAAGACCAGCTGGCATACCTCCAGCCGGGCCAGCGCGTCGAGGTCGAGGCCGACGTGCTGCCGGGCCGCGTGTTCCACGGCCGCGTGCAGGACCTGGCCCCCGCCACCGGCGCCCAGTTCAGCGTCCTGCCGCCCGAAAACGCGACCGGCAACTTCACCAAGATCGTCCAGCGCGTGCCGGTGCGGATCCTGCTCGACCCGGCCGACGGTGCACTCGGCCGCCTGCGGCCCGGCCTGTCCGTGACGGCCGTGATCGATACCCGCACCGGAAATGACGGCAGCGCCCAGCGCGTGGCCGCCAACCAGCCATGAGCGCCGCCGCCAACGGGGGCATCGTCGAGCCGGCCGACATGCCGATGCGCCGGCGCCTGTTCGCGTTCGCCGCGATGTGCGTCGGCACCTTCATCGCCCTGCTCGACATCCAGATCGTCTCGGCTTCGCTGCGCGAAATCGGCGGCGGGCTGTCGGCCGGCGCCGACGACACGGTCTGGGTGCAGACCGCCTACCTGATCGCCGAGATCATCGTGATTCCGCTGTCCGGCTGGCTGTCGCGCGTAATGTCGACGCGCTGGCTGTTCAGCGCCTCGGCGGTCGGCTTCACCGCGGCCAGCCTGCTGTGCGGCCTGGCCTGGAACATCCAGAGCATGATCGTGTTCCGCGCGCTGCAGGGCTTCCTGGGCGGCTGCATGATCCCGACCGTGTTCACGATGGCGATGGTGTTCTTCCAGGGACCGCAGCGGGTGATCGCCGCCGCCGCGGTGGGCGCGGTCAGTTCGCTCGCGCCCACGCTCGGGCCGACCATCGGCGGCTGGATCACCGACCATTACTCGTGGCAGTGGCTATTCTTCGTCAACCTGGTGCCCGGTATCTTCGTGAGCATCGCGGTGCCGCTGCTGGTGCGCATCGACCGTCCCGATCCCTCCCTGCTGCGCAGCGCCGACCTGCCCGGCATCGTTCTGATGTCGCTGTTCCTGGGCTGCCTCGAGTACACGCTGGAAGAAGGCCCGCGCTACGACTGGCTGGATGACCGCACCATCTTGACCACGGCTTGGATTTCAGGGATCGCCTTCGTATTGTTTGTCTGGCGCAGCCTGAGCGCGGCCCAGCCGGTGGTCGACCTGCGCGCGCTAAAGAACCGCAACTTCGCGCTCGGCTGCCTGTTTTCCTTCGTCACCGGCATCGGCATCTTCGCCACCATCTACCTGACGCCGGTGTTCCTGGGCCGGGTGCGCGGCTTTTCGGCGCTGCAGATCGGCCTGGCCGTGCTGTCGACCGGCACCTTCCAGCTGCTGTCGATTCCGCTGTACTCGTTCTTCGCCAACCGAGTCGACCTGCGCTGGCTGATGATGGTCGGCCTGGCCTGCTTCACGCTGTCGATGTGGCAGTTCGCGCCGATCACCCACGACTGGGGCTGGAAGGAACTCTTGCTGCCGCAGGCACTGCGCGGCATGGGCCAGCAGTTCGCGGTGCCGCCGATCGTCACGCTGACGCTGGGCGTGCTGCCGCCGGCGCGCCTGCGCCAGGCCTCGGGCCTGTTCAACCTGATGCGCAACCTCGGCGGCGCGCTCGGCATCGCCTTTTGCGCGACCCTGCTCAACAGCCGCACCAACCTGCATTTCTACCACCTGGCCGAGCACCTGACCGGCGCCAGCGAAAGCGCGACCGAGCTGCTGGCCCGGGTCGCGCAGCGCATGCCCGAGCTCGACCCGACGCTGGCGGCCCAGGCCGCCCTGCGCCAACTGTGGCAGCTGACCTTCCGCGAAGCGCTGACGATGACGTTTTCCGACATCTACCTCGTCATCATGGTATGTTTCGCCCTCACGACCATCAGCGTGCCGTTGATGCGCAAGGTCGCGCCACCCAAGGCACCCTCGGCGGATGCGCACTGAGGGCATATACTGAGGGCGTACACTGAGGGCGCACCGAACGGCAACCGACGAGACACATCATGCAACGAACCAGCTTTGAAGACGCCTATTGTCCCATCGCCCGCAGCCTCGAGCGCGTCGGCGAGTGGTGGAGCATCCTGATCCTGCGCGAGGCCTTTTACGGCATGACGCGCTTCGACGAGTTCCAGAAGAGCCTGCGCATCGCCCCGAGTATCCTGTCGCGCCGCCTGACCGGCCTGGTCGAGGCCGGGTTGCTGGAAAAGCGCGCGTACAGCGACAAGCCGCCGCGTTACGAGTATTTCCTGACCGAGCGCGGGCGCGACTTCCGGCCGGTGATGTGGGCACTGCTGGCCTGGGGCAACCGCCATTTCTCGCCGGAGGGCGAGCACGTGATGTTGGCCGACAAGGAGACTGGCGAACGCGCCGAGCCGATCCTGGTCGACAAGGCCACCGGCCGCCCGCTGACCGAGCAGCATTTCGAATCGGTGCCCGGCCCGGCCGCCGGCGACGACGTGCTGGCGCGTTTCGAGCGCCGCCGCAAGCGGGAAAGCGAATCATGACGCTGGACGACGCCCTCTGCCATTGCCTGGCCTTGCGCCAGGCCTCGCGCACGATCACCAACGCCTACGATGCCGCGCTGGCGCCGACCGGCTTGCGCGTGACGCAGTTCTCGATCCTGTTGACGCTGTCCGAACGCAGTCCGATGACGGTGAACGAACTGGCTTCGAAGCTGGTGCTGGACCGGACCACGCTGACGCGCAACCTCAAGCCGCTCGAGCGCGATGAGCTGCTGTCGACCGGACCGGGCGAGCACGACGCGCGCGAGCGGCTGATCGCGCTGACCGCTGCCGGACGCGCCAAGCTGGCCGAGGCCATGCCGCCCTGGCGCGACGCGCAAAAGGCGTTCGAGCGGCAGATCGGCAAGATGAAGACGACGGAGTTGCGCGCGCTGTTGCGCAGCGTCGTTGGCAGCGGTATCGACGAGATTTTGACGCGGTAACAAAGACCGGCGGCGCATCCGCGCATGCCGGGCCCAATAGGTGCATCTACACATAACATAAAGGAGTATCGAAATGGCTACGCGTGAAATCGTTCTCTGCGCTCCGGTGCGCACCGCCATCGGCGCCTTCAACGGCTCGCTCAAGACCACCCCCGCGGTCGAGCTGGGCGCCACCGTGGTGCGCGCCGCGCTGGCGCGCGCCGGCCTCGATCCGGCCCGGGTCGACTCTGTCCTGCTCGGCAACGTGGTCCAGGCCGGCAACAAGATGAACCCGGCGCGCCAGGCCGGCATCTTCGGCGGCCTGCCGGTCGAGGTGCCGGCCATGACCCTGAACCGCGTGTGCGGCTCGGGCGCCCAGGCCGTGGTCTCGGGCGCGCTGGAAATCCTGGCCGGCGAATCGCAGCTGGTGCTCGCCGGCGGCATGGAAAACATGGACCTGGCGCCCTACCTGATGCCGCAGGCGCGCTGGGGCGCGCGCATGGGCCATACCCAGATCTACGACAGCCTGCTGTGGGACGGCTTGAACGATGCGTTCTCGTCGCAGCATTCGGGCTGGCATACCGAAGATATGGTCAAGGAACTCGACATCAGCCGCGCCGACCAGGACCGCTGGGCCGAGCGTTCGCAGCAGCGTTTCGCGCGGGCCCAGGCCGACGGACTGTTCAAGGATGAAATCGCGCCCGTGGAGATCGTGGCGAAAGGCGGTGTGCAGGTGTTCGACACCGACGAGGCCAACCGGCCGCTGACGACCTTCGAAGCGCTGTCCAAACTCAAGCCCGCATTCCGTCCGGACGGCACGATTACGGCCGGCAATGCCCCGGGCCTGAACAGCGGCGCGGCCGCGATGATCGTGGCCGACCGCGCGAGCGCCGAGCAGCGCGGCCTGCAGCCGCTGGCGCGCCTGGTTTCGTTCGGCGTGGCCGCGGTGGAGCCCGGCATGTTCGGCCTGGGTCCGGTGCCGGCGGTGCGCAAGGCGCTCGAGCGCGCCGGCTGGAGCACCGGTGACGTCGACCGCTACGAAATCAACGAAGCCTTCGCCGCGGTGCCGCTGGCGGTCGCGCGCAAGCTGTCGCTGGCCGAGGACACGATCAACGTCGACGGCGGTGCGGTCGCGCACGGCCATCCGATCGGCGCCACCGGTGCGATCCTGACCGTGCGCCTGCTGCACGCGATGCGGCGCGGCCAGGCGCGGCGCGGCGTGGTCACGCTGTGCATCGGCGGCGGCCAGGGCATCGCGCTGGCGCTGGAAGCGATCGGCGCCTGATTGCGTCACGCAGTTGCGGGGCGGCTACTCGCACCCCGTGACTCCATCATTCACGAGGTATTTCATGCGTCTGATCCAGAAAGCGCTGACATTCGACGATGTCATGCTGCTCCCCGCCTATTCCGACATCCTGCCGGCGAATACCTCGCTGCGCACCCGGCTGACCCGGAACATCTGGCTGAACATCCCGCTGCTGTCCGCCGCGATGGACACCGTCACCGAAGCCCGGCTGGCGATCGCGATGGCGCAGGAAGGCGGCATCGGCATCATCCACAAGAACCTGAAACCTGCGGACCAGGCGCGCGAAGTGGCCCGCGTCAAGCGCTTCGAAGCCGGCGTGCTGCGCGATCCGATCACGGTCGGGCCCGATATGTCGGTGCGCGACGTGCTGGCGCTGGCCCAGCAGCACGGCATCAGCGGCTTTCCGGTGCTCGAAGGCAGGCAGGTGGTCGGCATCATCACCAATCGCGACCTGCGTTTCGAGCAAGACCTGGACGCGCCGGCGCATGCCAAGATGACGCCGCGCGACAAGCTGGTGACCGTGAGCGAAGACGCCGGTCTCGACGAGGCCAAGCGCCTGATGAACAAGCACCGCCTGGAGCGTGTGCTGGTCGTGAACGAGGCCTTCGAGCTGCGCGGCCTGATCACCGTGAAGGATATCCTGAAGTCGACCGAGCACCCGAATGCATCCAAGGATGCGCAGGGCAAGCTGCTGGTCGGCGCCGCGGTCGGCGTGAGCGAGAAGGACAAGGAGCGGGTCGAGCTGCTGGTGCAGGCCGGCGTGGATGTGCTGGTGGTCGACACCGCCCACGGCCATGCGCAGAGCATCCTCGAGCGCGTCCGCTGGATCAAGACCCGCTACCCGTCGTCGCAACTCATCGCCGGCAATATCGTGACCGCGGCGGCCGCCCTTGCGCTGGTCGAGGCCGGCGCCGACGCGGTCAAGGTGGGCATCGGGCCCGGTTCGATCTGCACCAGCCGCATCGTGGCTGGCGTCGGCGTGCCGCAGGTGACGGCGATCGCCAACGTGGCCGAAGCATTGGCCGGCAGCGGCGTGCCCTGCATCGCCGACGGCGGCATCCGCTATTCCGGCGACATCGCCAAGGCGCTGGCGGCCGGCGCCCACAGCGTGATGATGGGCTCGATGTTCGCCGGCACCGAGGAAGCGCCGGGCGAAGTCATCCTGTACCAGGGCCGCAGCTACAAATCCTATCGCGGCATGGGCTCGCTGGGCGCGATGGCGGACGGCTCGGCCGACCGCTACTTCCAGGAAGCCGCGGCCAAGGACAGCAAGTTCGTCCCCGAGGGCATCGAAGGCCGCGTCGCCTACAAGGGCAGCGTGCTGGCGATCATTTATCAGCTGGCCGGCGGCGTGCGCCAGGCGATGGGCTATTGCGGCTGTGCGAGCATCGAAGAGATGCGCGAGCGCGCCGAATTCGTCGAGATCACCTCGGCAGGCATGCGCGAGTCGCACGTGCACGACGTGCAGATCACCAAGGAAGCGCCGAACTACCGCACATGACGGCATCGCTCGACGGCTCGAGGATGATGTTGGCGCGTTAAGCGGCCCCTGTACCTTGCGCCTCGCGCAGGGCGCCGGCAAGCGTGCTCTCGAGGAGCTCGCGCGCGAGCGCATGATCGTCAGGCACGGCGCGCGCCAGCACGACGGCGCCGACCGCCTTGGCCAACAGGTTGACGGCGAGCGCACGCCGCTCCCCCGCGGGCAGGTCGTCGCGGCCCACGGCGCTTTCGAAGGCCTGGATCATCGCGCCGATGCCGTCGGCAAACACGCCCTTGACCTCGTCCGGCTGGCGCGCTGCGTCGCCGCCCAGTCCGGCCGCGGGACATCCGGCCCCGCGCTCGTCGCGATGCTGCGGCGAGAGGTAGCGCGCGAGGATATCGTCGATGCCCTCGCCCGGCCCAGTGTCGGTGGCGCGCTGGAGGAAGGCCGCGCGCACCGCATCGACCGCGAGCGCATTTTTCGAAGCGAAATGGTTGTAGAAGCCGCCGTGCGTGAAGCCGGCGCCTTGCATCAGGTCGGCCACGCCGATGCCATCGAAACCGCGCTCTCGAAACAGGCGCGCCGCCGTCTCCACCACGCGCTCACGGTTTTGCTGCGCTTGCTCCTTGCTGATCTTCATCGCTGCACCCGTTGGTCCATCGCATTATTGCGTATGGACGTCATCATAGTGCATTTCCAGCGCCATCCGCAAAGGGGCGGCAAGGTACGCGCACGATTGGTCGCCCGCTTGACACCAATAATGTTGAACATCATTATTGAGACACCAATGATGTCGGCTAACATCATTGCTAACTCAACCAATCTCATCATTCATTGGAGAAATGCTCATGGCGACCGATACCACCCATTTTGCCGGCCCTGCTACGCCGGCCGCGACGACGCAAACACGCTATATCGATGCTGCCGGTGTCCGCTTCGGCTACCGCAGCTACGGCCGCTACCAGCCCAGCCGGCCGTCGCTGGTGCTGCTGCACCGCTACCGCGCCACCATCGACGACTGGGATCCGGCGTTCATCGATGCGTTGGCGGTCGGCCGTCACGTCATCGCCTTCGACAACCGCGGCATCGGCGCCACCAACGGGACGGTGCCGACCTCGCTGGAACAGGCGGCCGACGACGCCGCCGCGTTCGCCGCGGCCCTCGGGCTGGCGCAGATCGACATTCTCGGCTGGAGCATGGGCGGCATGACCAGCCAGATCATGGCGCTGCGCCATCCCGCGCTGGTGCGCCGCGCCGTCCTGGCCGGCACCTGCCCGCCGGGGAATCCCGAAACGAAACCGGCGCCGGATCACTGGCAAGCGGTGGCGTCCAAGCCGGACTATACCGACGAGGACCTGCTGACCATCTTCTTCACGAAGAGCGAACACAGCCGCAGCCTCGGGCGCGCCTCGCTGGCGCGCATGCAGCTGCCGGGCATGCACGGTGCGTCGGTCAAGACCAGTCGCGACGTCATGGCGGCGCATGACGCCGCGATCGGCGCTTTCTGGCAAAACAAGAGCGGCTGGTTCGAGCGGCTATCCAGCATCGCGCAACCGGTGCTGGTCGCGAACGGCGATCGCGACGAAGCCTTTCCCATCGTCGATTCGGTCGTCATGGCGCGCGAGATCCCGGACAGCCATCTGGCGATCTATCCGGATGCGGCGCATGGCTTCCTGTTCCAGGTCCCGCACGCCTTTGCCGGCGACGTGCTGGACTTCCTCGACGCTTAACAGCGACAGCGCGCCCCGACGCGGGCCTGGCGAACGCTCTCAGGCTCGCAGCCTGCGCGCCAGGTCCTGTCCCGCGAAGGCCTCGACCACGTGGTCGACGAAAGCGCGCGTCTTGCCCGGCAATAGCGTGCGGCTCGGGTAATACAGCGAAACCTGGCCGGCATCGACGTACCAATCGGGCAGCAGGCGCACCAATTCGCCGCGCTCCAGCTGGGCCAGGACATCCGGCATCGACAGCACGGCGACGCCCACGCCCATCAGCGCCGCGGCGCGCACCGCCTGCGGGTCGCTCAAGACCGCCAGCATGCGCATCTCCAGCAAGGCTTCTGCGCCGGCGTCATTCCTCATCGTCCAGTCGCGCAGGCGCCCGCTCTGCAGGAAACGCATGCCGATGGCGTCCTGCCCGGCCAGCTCGTCCGGATGGCGCGGCGGTGTCCTGTCGCGCAGCCACGCCGGTGACGCCACCGCGACCAGGTGCGCCGGCGCCAGCGTGCGCGCGACCACGCCGGGATTCAAGCCGAAGCCGCCGCCGATAGCCACGTCATAGCCTTCGCCGACCAGGTCGACCTGGCGGTTTTCGAAATGCCACTCCGGCTTCACGCGCGGATAGCGCGCCAGAAAGCCGGGCAACAGCGGCATCAGGTAGTCCAGTCCGAAGGTCGGCGACACCGTTACCTTCAGCACGCCGCTGGGCTCGCCCTGGCTGGTGGACACGTCGGCCAACGTCGCCTGCAGCGCATCCAGATTGGCGCCGATGCCGCCCAGCAGGCGTTCGCCGGCCTCGGTCAGGTGCAGGCGCCGCGTCGAGCGCTGGAACAGGCGCACACCGAGATTCTTTTCCAGCATGGCGACGTTGCGGCTGACGGCCGCCGGCGTCAAGCCGAGGCGGCGCGCCGCGGCCGAAAAGCTGGCCGTCTCCGCAGTGCGCACGAAGCATTCGAGGTTGCTGAGGGTTTCCATCGCCGAAATTATATACCGATGCTTGAAAATGATTACAGCGAATCCCCCCTAATCAAGCGGGAATAAAAGGCGGATAGTGACACCCATCGACAACCCACCTGAAAGGACCCGATCATGAACACCACCACTTCCAACATCTCCACCACCACCTCCGCCACCCTGCCGCTGCACGGCAAGGTCGCCCTGGTCACCGGCGGCTCGCGCGGCATCGGCGCCGCCATCGTCAAGCGCCTGGCGCGCGACGGCGCCGACGTCGTCTTCAGCTACGCCGCCTCGCCGGAGCGCGCCCAGCAGGTCGCCAGCGACGTCGAAGCACTCGGCCGGCGCGTGCTGGCAATGCGCGCCGACCAGGGCGACCAGGCCGCAGCGACCCAACTGGTGCAGAAAGCCCACGCGCAGTTCGGGCGCCTGGACATCCTGGTCAATTCGGCCGGCGTGTTCGTCACCGGCACCGTGGACGATCCTGCCGCCGACCCGGCCGCATTCGCACGCCAGTTCGACGTCAACGTCAAGGGCGTCGCCGCCGCCGTGCGCGCCGCCGCCCCGCTGCTGCCGCAGGGCGGGCGCATCATCTCGATCGGCACCACCGGCGCCGAGCGCATCCCGTTCGCCGGCGCCGCCGACTACGTGGCCTCGAAGGCGGCGGTCGCTGCCTACACCCGCGGCTGGGCGCGCGACCTCGGCCCGCGCGGCATCACCGTCAACGTCGTCCAGCCGGGCGCCATCGACACCGAGATGAACCCGGCCGACGGCGCCTTCGCCGATACGCTCAAGGGCATGGCGGCGCTGGGACGCTACGGCAAGCCGGAAGACATCGCCGCGGCCGTCGCCTTTTTGGCCTCGCCCGACGCCAACTACATCACTGGCGCGACGCTGAACGTCGACGGCGGCCAGGTCGCCTGAGCTTTCACCACGAGGAGAACGTCATGACCAGCACGATCCGCATGCATGCAACCGGCGCACCCTCGGTGTTGCGCCTCGAAGACGGCGACGCCGGCGCACCGGGCCCGGGCCAGGTCCGCCTGCGCCAGGAAGCGATCGGCGTGAACTACGTCGATACCATGGTGCGCGACGGCCGCTTTCCGCTGGCCTTGCCGGCGGTGCCGGGCTTCGAGGGCGCCGGCACGGTCCAGGCCCTCGGCCCCGGCGTGACGCAGCTGCGGGTCGGCCAGCGCGTGGGCTACTTCTTCGCCATCGGCGCCTATGCGGCCGAACGCGTCATCGATGCGCAGGCGCTGATCCCGTTGCCGGACGACGTAGACGCCGAGCACGCCGCGGCCTTCCTGTCCAAGGGGCTGACCGCATGGATGGGCCTGCGCGCGCTGTACCCGCTGCGCGCCGGCGAGATCATCCTGGTGCAGGGCGCCTCGGGCAACGTCGGGGCGATCCTGGCGCGCTGGGCGCGTTCGCTCGGCGTCACCGTGATCGGTGTGGCCGGGTCGAGTCGCAAACTCGCCAAGGTCAAGGGGGGCGCCGATCACGCGCTGGCGGCGGACGATCCGGCGTTCGCGGACAAGCTGCGCGCCATCGCGCCGGCCGGGGTGGATGTGGTCTACGACTTCGTCGGCGCGGCGGTGGCGGCGCAGACGCTGGCGTCGGTGCGCGATGGCGGCACCATCGCCGCCATCGGCGCCGCCTCGGGCCAGGCGCGCTTCGATCCGGCCGCATTGGTGCGGCGCTCGATCGCGCTACGCGCCGGCGGCACGCCCCAGTACGTCACGAGAGACAAGGTCGCCGCAGCGTCGGCGGAACTGTTCGCGTCGATGCGCGCCGGCCTGTTCGACGACTTGGCGATCGTGCGTTATCCGCTTGCGCAGGCGGCGCAGGCGCATGCCGACATCGAGGACCGCAAGCAGGAAGGGCTGGCGGTGCTGGTCCCGTGACGGGCCGGCGGTTTCAACCCGAGGTCACGACTGAATCAACCTTCGCCCCGCTGTCCCGCGCGTCATGAAAAGGGGATAGTGGCGATTTACCCAACCGAGAGGACAGCATGAGCGCAGCCGACACCAACGACGCGATCGACATCGCCGAGACATTTTTCGATCACTGGAACGCCAACCGCATCGACGACGCCCTGGCCATGCTTGCCGACGACGTCCTGTACGACAACGTCCCGCTCCCCGATATCCGCGGGCGCGCCGAGGTCGAACGATTCCATCGCGGCTTCGGCGTAGGTACTGACTATCTGCTCGAATGGAAGGTGGTCCACCTGGCGGGGACGGGCAACGTAGTCCTCAACGAGCGGGTCGATACCTTCATCCACCGCGATGGCGGCCGTATCGTCCTGCCCGTGATGGGGACACTGACGGTCGAGGGAGGCAAGATCACGGTCTGGCGCGACTATTTCGACCTGGCCGACTTCGAGCGGCAACTGGCGGGCATCCGCACGGCGTCAGCGCAGGCGTGACCGTGACGCTCAGCGCCGAACGCTAGGCGTACACGCGCGCCGCCGGCACGCGCAGCGCGACCTCGAGACCCTGTTCCGGCAGGTTGCGCAGTGCCAGGACGCCGCTCAGGCCGGCGGCGCGCTCGCGCATGCCGGGCAAGCCCCAGTGATCCTCCTTGCGCCCGCACTGCAGCGTTTGCGGCGCCATGCCGACGCCGTCATCGCGCACGGTCAGGCAGAAGGCATCGTCGATCCAGGCCAGCTCGACCTCGATGCGCGCGGCGCCGGCGTGGCGGTAGGCGTTGAAGATCGCCTCGCGCCCGATCGCGTGGATGTCCTGGGCGGCCGGCCCGGCAAGCGCGCGCCGGCTGCCCGTTTCGGCCAGCGCGAACGCCGGTCCGAACGCTTCCTGAAGCGAGGCGCCATACGCCGCCAGGGCGTCGGACAGATCGCAATCCTGGCGCACGTGGCTGCGCAGTCCCATGACTTCGGCCCTTCCCTGCGCCATGACCGCGTCGGCCTGGTCGAGGATCGCTTCGATGCCCAGACGCGTACGGTCTTCGCGCGGGAGACGCTTGACCACGCTCTGAAACTTCAGGATCAGCCCCTGCATGCCCTGCAGCAGCGTGTCGTGCAGCGCGCGCGCGATGCGCTCGCGTTCTTCGAGACGTTCGTTCAGCTTTTCGCCATAGCGGCGCGCCAGCTGTCCGGCGCGCCAGGCGTACAAGCCGGCCAAGGCGGCCACCAGCGCCAGCCCGGACAGCGCGCGGAACCACATCGTCTGGGTCAGTTGGGGCGCGATGTCGAACCCGAGCGAGGCCTCCGTTTCGTTCCACAGCCCGTCATTATTCGATGCCAGCACGTGAAACCGGTAGTGCCCGGGGCCGAGATTGGTGTAATACGCCGCACGCTCGCCCGTGCCGTCGCGCCACGCCGTATCGACGCCGTCCAGGCGGTAACGGAACATCATGCGCTCGGGCGCCTGGAACGACAAGGCGGTGAAATCAATGCGCAGCATCGCGGTGCCGGCCGGCAGGCGGACGCCCTCGACCGGCGCATAGGCGGCGGCGCCGGACGCCAGTCCCATGATCAGTACCGGTGGAACGATGCGGTTGCGCGGCAGCGTGCGCGGGTCGAATGCATACACGCCGCCCAGGGTGGAGATCCACAGCGTGCCGTCTTCGCTGGCGACCGCCGACGGCAGCGGATACAGGGCGCCCGCTACACCGCGCAAGCCGTCGCGGTAATCCAGTCGCTCGAACCTGATCTGGCGATCGGGCGCGCGCACGACGCGGCCCAGTTCTTCCTTGGGAATGCCGGAGACGCCGCCGATGCCGTTGATCCACAAGGCGCCGTCGCGGGCCATCACCAGACCGGTAATGCCGGTGAACGGATCGCCGCCGGCGCCGACCACGCGGGTGAAGCGCCGGCCGTCGAAATGGGCGAGTCCATTTTCGCCGCCGATCCAGGCCGCGTCGCCCGCCGGCAGGATCTGCGCAACCCGGCCGACCGGCGCCACGGCGCCGTTCGCCAGCCGTTCCAGCTTGCCGCCGTTGACCCGTACGATCCTGCCGTCGGTGAAGCCGAGCCAGATCCGCCCCGCCTCGTCGGCGACCAGTGCCAGCACCGCCGGCGAGCGCAGCGATTCCAGGGCAGCCGGCATCGACCACTTCCCGTCCGCCCACGCATGCACGCCCTCGATACCGTAGTTGACCCACAGGGCGCCGGCGCCATCGTGCGCCATATTCAGGACGAGCGCGGTGGCCGGAACCTTGGGAGGCCGCGGAATGGAGCGCCGGCGGCCGTTCACGAGCGCCCACAAATTGGCGTCGCCGGCGGCCCAGACGATACCGTCGGCGCCGCGGTGCAATGCGCTGACCGCGCGCGCTCCCTCGCGCATCAGCACCCGCAGGGCCGCATCCGGCCGCGCGACGGCGAAGCGGTCGACCCACACGCTGGCGCCCGGGCCAGCGGCGATCGGACGCCCGCTGAACGACGAATAGCTGGGCAGGGCCAGCCGCTGCACACGCGGTTTGCGAAACCGGTCCAGCCCGCTTTCGGTCCCGACCCAGAAATCGTTCTCGCGATCTTCGAACAGGGCGGCCACGAGGCTGCCGGTCAAGCCACGCTCGACCGAGGCCGATTGCGCCGGGCGCTGCGATGCGGCGTCGGGGCTGCGCCGCACGCCGTCGCCGGTCGAGGCCCAGATCGCGCCCTCGCTGTCGAACACGAAACTGGTCATCCCCGGCACCCGCCATCTGGACGGCGCACCGCGCGCGGGCGGCGTGACCAGCAACAGTCCTGGACGGTTGACGATATTCGTCCACAGGCTGCCGTCCCGATGCGCCGCCAGCGTGCCGTAGCCGGCCGCCGCGAACTTGCGTTCGAACCGGAACCCGCCTGCGGCCAGCGAAAACAGCCCGATCTCGTTGCGCACCCAGAGCACGCCGTTGCGGTCGAGCGCAATCGCGTGCACGCGCTCGCCCGCCTGCGCCAGGGCCGCCTGCGCGAGATGCCAGCCGGCGTCGAAATAAAACAGTCCACGCGAGGTGCCGAGCCACAGCCGCCCGTTCGCGTCCAGTGCGGCCGAGGTCACCATGCCCGGGGCCAGGCCTGCCTTACCCGGGGTATGGTGGCGCAGCACCTCGCCCTCCATCAAGCTCACCCCGCCGCGCAGGTAGCCGACCCAGAGACGGCCGTCGCGCAATACGCCCATGGCCGAGATGTCGACGTGCAGCGGCGCTTGCGGCCCCGACGCGCGCCGGAAACGCACGCCGTCGAACTTGTACAAACCGGATTTACCGCCGATCCACAGCCAGCCATCCGGCGTCTGGGTAATCGCCGTGATCGCGGTGGGCGCACCCTCGCGCGCGGTCCAGCTGGCGTGCAGCAGGTCGATCGCCGGCTCATGGCCGGCATGCTCGGCCGGCGTCGCACGCGCGGCCGCGCCTGTCAGCGCCAGCGCGGCCAGCAGCACGCCGATGCAGCCGGCCAGGCAGCCGATCAGTCGGCGCAGGCCGGCGCCCCGCCCCGTGCCGTCCGTGCGCAAGCGCCCACCCTTGAGTCGGCCGTCATCCATCTCCGGTCGCGTTCCGTATTGACAAAAAGGAAACCATACGCGATCCGGTGCGAGATGGCAAACCGCGTTCATGGCATTACAGATGTGCCTGTGCGGCACAAATGGCCTTGCTATGCTGCGCGCCTCGGCGGGCAAGTGATAGCGCGAACACCGTCAGCGCAATTCGGCAATGTCGCCCGCTATATTCCGCTTTGTCCACCTGTCGGTTTGTTCTAAGATGACTTTTCCGTATTTACATTTTTTCCGACCGTTACAGCGATGACGCCGACCTCCTCCTTCCTGACTACCGTTCGCCTGCTGTTCGTCGTCGCCATGGTCATGTCCTGCCAGGCCGGCGCCGCGCGCGGCCTGAACGATTATCAGAGAACCGTATGGACCCAGCAGGACGGCGCGCCACCCGACATCAACGGTTTGGCGCAAACCCTCGACGGATGGCTGTGGGTAGGCACCGGCGACGGCTTGTTCCGCTTCGATGGCGTGAGCTTCGAGCCGTACAGTCCACCCGGCCACCCGGTGTTCGCGCACATGCGGGTGGTCGCGATGCACGCGGCCGACAACGGCGATCTGTACGTATCCTATTTTCCGGACCGGGTGGCCGTGGTCCGGCGCGACGGCAGGTTCGAACCGTTGCCGCAGACTCAGGACTGGCGCCGCACGCAGCCGCTGGCCATGACGGCCGGTCACGACGGCAGCCTGTGGACGATTGGCCATGGCATACGCCGTTTTGCCGGCAATCGCTGGACCACGGTCGAAAACGATCCGGTGTGGATCAATGACGCGTTCTACAGTCTGCTGACCGACCAGGATGGCGGCATCTGGGCCGCGGCCCCGGCCGGCACCTGGCGACTGAACCGTGCCAGCGGCCACTTCGACAAGGTGTCGGATCGCACCGGCGAACTGGCGCTTGCGCCGGACGGCGCCGTCTGGCTGATGGGGGACGGCAGCGCGCCATCGATTCGCCTCGCCCCGTCCCCGGCGGGCAAGGCACGCTCGGCGCGCGCCAACGGCACCCAGTCACGCAGCGGCGGCCTGTTCGCGGCCGACGGCACGCTGTGGGCGCTCGCCTGCCCCCATACTGTCTGCCTGATCAACGACACCGCCAGCGGCCGCGTCGACCCGGCGCAAAAACGCGCCGCCATTGAGCGCTTGTCGCCCGCCGAACCGGCCAAGGGCCAGGATGCCGACAACATCCTCGAAGACCAGGAGGGCAATCTCTGGTTCGTCATGCACCAGGGTTTGCAGCGCTTGCGGCCCAAGCGTTTCCTGGTGCCTGGATTCGACCTGGGCGAGCTCGCTTACAGCGTTGCGCCGGATGGCGCGGGACGCGTCTGGGTCGCGCAAGCGGCGAGCGGCAAGTTGTCCTATCTGCGGCCGGACGGCAAAGCACTCGGGCCAGCTGGGCCGCCGGTCAGCCGGATCGCGACCGGACGCGACGGCACATTGCTGACCACGGACGGCCGCACCATATGGCGAATTCGTGGCGCATCGACGCTCGAGACCATTGCGATGCCCGTGCGGCCCGACGGCAAGCCGATCGGCCGGCTGCTCGGCCTGCTCGACGATGGCAAGCGTGTGTGGACCGCGGCGGCGGACATCGGCGCGGTCGCATGGTTCGATGGCAAATGGCATTCAAGCGCCGGACTGGGCTTACCGAATCGCGTCTACCTGAGCGCGGCGGGCGGGCCCGGTCAATTGTGGCTGATGCGGACCACCGGCGAACTGGTCTTTTACGACAACGGCAAGCAGACTCGCTACGACGCCACCGCAGTCGGCATCGCCACCGGCATCTTCGCCGGCGAGCAGCTGGTTCTCGGCGGCAGCGATGGCTTGGCGATGCTCGTCGCCGGCAAGCTGCAACCGGTGCACGCCAGCGAGCCGGACGGCTTGCGCGGCGTGACCGGCATCGCCGTCACGGCCGATGGCGACCGCTGGCTGAACGGCCGGGCCGGCGTGGTGCACGTGCGCGCAGCGGACTGGCAGCGCGTGGTCGACCGGCCCGACACGCCCTTGCGCTTCGAACTGTTCGGGCGCGTCGACGGTTATCCCGGCCGCGCCGCCTATCAGGGACGCACCGAGACCGCATTCAGCGACGACGGCCGCCACGTCTGGTTCGTGGCGACCGGCGGCATCGTCGGCCTGGACAGCGCCGACCTGCGCCGCAACACCGTCGCGCCGCGCCCGGCCGTGCTGGAGGTCGCCTCCGACGACGCCCGTTACAGCACGGATCGCGACGTGCTGCTGCCGCCGGGCTCTGATAACTTCCGGGTCCGGTTCACGGCGCCGGCCTTGCGCCAGCCGGAGCGCACCCGCTTCGAATACCGGCTCGACGGCGTGGATGCGGACTGGCGTGCAGCCGGCGTGCGTCGCACCACCTCGTACACGCGGGTCCCGCCGGGCCATTACGCATTCCGGGTACGTGCGGTGAACGAGGATGGCGTGGTGAGCACCGAGGATGCCGTGCTGCGCGTTGCCGTCGAACCCACCCTGACGCAGAGCACGCCGTTTCGCATCGCCGCGCTGCTGGTGCTGGGCGCTGTGCTGGCGGCGTCATACCGTTTGCGTGTGCGCTTCCTGACCGCACGCCTGGCGGAACGCCTGCAGATCAAGATCGACGAGCGCGAGCGCATCGCCCGCACCCTGCACGACACCTTTCTGCAAACCGTACAGGCGCTGGTGCTGCGCCTGAGCAGCTTGGCGCGCTTGCTGCCCAAGGACGGCAGGGCTTACCACGAGCTGCAGACCATGCTCGACGATGCCCAGCACGTGATCGACGAAGGACGCAACCAGGTGCGCGACTTGCGCGCCAAACCCGGCAGGCCGCTGCAAGACGTCGTGAACGATTACGTCGGCGGGCTGCGCGACCTGCACCCGGAGGTCGAATTTGCCTTGCACATCCATGGCGCGGCGCGCCCATTGCACCCGGCCGCGGCCGAGGAGACCACATGGATCGCCTGCGAAGCGCTGCGCAATGCCTTCACGCACGCGAACGCGCGCCGCGTCCTGGTCGATATCGCCTACGAGCGCAACATGACGCTCAGGATCCAGGACGATGGCGTCGGACTGGATCGGCAGGTCGCCGATGCCGGCCGCCGCAGCGGCCATTGGGGCCTGGTCGGCATGCACGAGCGCGCCAGGAACATCGGCGCGCAGCTCGACATCACCGGCGAACCCGGCGCCGGCACCACGGTGACCCTGCGCGTGCCGGCGGCGCATGCTTACGGCTCGGAACGGCTGACATCGAAGGCCGCCTGAGCCGCCGCGGACTGGCGCCGCTCAGCTGCGCCCTCAGCCACGCCGCGCGCCCAGCTCGATGATGCCGCGTTCGACAGCCAGCACCACCGCATGGGTGCGGTCGTTGGCGCCCATCTTGGCCAGCACGCTTTTCATGTGGACCTTGACGGTCGCTTCCGAGATGCCGAGCTGCGCGCCGATCAGGCGGTTGCTCTTGCCGCTCGACGCCAGCTCGAGCACCTGGATCTCGCGCGCGGTCAGCTGGTCGAGGTGCACGTTGGAGGCCAGGCTCATGGCGACGCTGGGCGTGACGTAACGCCGGCCCTGGCGCACCGCGCGTATCGTGTCGAGCAAGTCCTTGCGCACCATGCTCTTGAGCATATAGCCGGCGGCGCCGGCCTTCATCGCGCGCAGCGCATGCACGTCGCCCTCGTAGGTCGTGAGGATGATGACGCGCACGTTTGGACAGACCTGCGTGATCGCCGCAGTGGCATCGATGCCGTTCATCTCGGGCATCTGGATATCCATCACGATCACGTCGGGCGCCGCTGCTTCCACCGCGGCGAGCGCTTCGCGTCCGGTCGAGGCTTCGCCCGCGAGGACGATGTCGGGCTCGCCCTCGAGGATACTGACCAGGCCCTGCCTGAATAAAGGATGGTCGTCCACGATGAGAACCGAGATCGGTGTAGCGGTCATTGCCATGAGCTGGTCGAATCAAAAAGTTGTGCAACGCTTCGGTATATCACGAGATCGCGTCCTGCGGCCATACCTCGATCTGGGTAGGGCAAACCTCAAGCATAGGGCGATTCGGACCGATCCAGGCTGGCTTACCATTCGCCACGTCAGGAAGCGAGGAGGACACCATGGATATGCAAGTCGAAGCGCATACGCGCGCCGCAGCGACGTTACGCCAGTTGCTGACCCATCAACATCCCGAGCATTTCATGCTGTTCGTCGACCAGTTTGCCATGGGCTGCCTGCTGCACCTGCAGGGCGAACGGGCTGCCGCCTATCGCCTGATCGCCCAGGTGCTCGCCGCCGCCGGCGACAGCCACGAGAAGCGCCAGCTGGCCGGCCTGCTCAAAGACCTGTCGGGCAACGAAGTGCCGCTGGTACGCGAGATCGGGCCGAATCCGGAGCTGCTGCAGCTGTGCGAGCGCGTGCAGGACACGCGCGTCGCCGAACCGGCCTGCGGACGCTGAGCCGGCGCGGCGCGCGCGTTCCATCACAGCTGGGTCACGCCGCCGTCGACGGCCAGCTCGATGCCGTTGACGAAGCTGCTGTCGTCGGTGGCCAGGTAGACGATGGCCTTGGCGATCTCGCTCGGCTGGGCGACGCGTCCGAGCGGGATCATGCCGGCCAGCGCGGCGCGCATGGCGTCGTCCGCGAAGCTGAAGAAGCCCGGCGTCTCGACCGGGCCCGGACTGACCACGTTGACGCGGATCTTTCTCTCTTTCAGCTCGGCTGCCCAGGAGCGCGCGAACGAACGGATGCTGGCCTTGGTCGCCGCGTACACCGAGAAGCCGGCGAAGCCCTTCGATGCCCCCATCGACCCGATCAGCACGATCGATGCGCCGTCCTGGAGCAAGCCCAGCGCTTTCTGGACCGTGAACAGCACGCCGCGCACATTCAGCGCGAAGGCCTGGTCGAACGACGCCTCGGTGACCTCGGCCAGCATCTGCATCTCGTACATGCCGGCGTTGGGGACGATCACGTCGAGCCGGCCGGAGCGCTCCCGGATGATGCCGATGACGCGCTCGATGTCGGCCAGGTCGGCCGCGTCGGCGCGCAAGGCGGTGGCACCGGGTCCGATCTCGTCGAGCGCGGCGTCCAGCTCTTCCTGGCGGCGCCCGGTGATGTAGACGTGGGCGCCTTCGGCCGCCAGGGCCTTGGCGGCCGCGCGGCCGATGCCGGCGCTGCCGCCGGTGACGAGTGCGACCTTGTTCTGCAGTTTCATGAGGATCCTTTCAGCTTGATGGTGTCAGGCGAGTTGCTCGCCGATCGGCAGCGTGCGGATGCGTTTGCCGGTGAGATGGAAGATCGCGTTGCAGACCGCCGGCGCGACGCCGGGCGCCCCGCCCTCGCCCACGCCTTCGAAGGCGGCCCCGCTCTCGACGATCTCGGTGGCGAAGGCCGGCGTCTCGGCCAGGCGCACCACGCGGTAGTCGTGGAAGTTGCTCTGCTGGACGCGCCCCTCGGCGATCGAGATCTTGCCAAAGAGCGCGGCCGACAAGCCCCACACCGCGGCGCCTTCGAGCTGGGCGCGCGCGCTGTCCGGATTGACGATCCGGCCCGGGTCGGCGACGGTGCAGATGCGGTGCACGATCACCTGCCCATCCCTGACCGAGACCTCGGCCGACTGCGCCACCAGGCAATCGCGGTTCTTGTGGCTGATCGCCAGGCCGATCGCGCGCCCGGGCTGGCGCCGTCCGTTCCATCCGCTCAGCATGGCCAGGCGGTCCAGTACGGTGAGCGCCCGCGCATCGTGCAGCAAGAGCCGGCGCCGGAACTGGTAGGCGTCGACGCCGGTCATGGCCGCCAGCTCGTCGACGAAGCTTTCGATCGCAAACACGGTCTGGGAGGCGCCGACCGAGCGCCACATCCCGGTCGGCACCGGCGTTTCGCTGCGCACCCAGCGCGCTTCCTGGTTTGGAAAGGCATACATCGAAAAGATATTGTCGGTGACCACGCCGTCGAACTTGCCCATGTACTGCGGGAAGGCGCGCGGCAGGATGGTCGGGCTGGCCTGCTTGTGGCGCAGCGCGACTACCTCCTTGCCGTGGATGGCGGCGCTCATCTCCGACACGCCGGCCGGGCGGTAAAAGTCGTGCTGGACGTCTTCCTCGCGGCTCCAGACCAGCTTGACCGGACGACCGGGGAAGGCGCGCGCGATCGCCACGGCCTGCTCCACCACGTCGGCTTCCTGACGCCGCCCGAAGCCGCCGCCGGCCAGCACCGGGTGGATCGTCACGGCCGTTTCCGGCATCCCGAGCAGCCTGGCCGCGGCCAGGCGCGCCTTGTCCGGCCGTTGCGAGCCTACCCAGATGTCGCAGCGACCGTGCCCGACCTGGGCCACGCAGGACATCGGCTCCATGGTCGCATGGGCCAGGAACGGCACCTCGTAGCGCGCCTTGATGACGCCGGCGCCGGCCAGGAGCTCGGCCGGGGCGCCTCTGGCCTGGACCAGTACGCCCTCGGCGGCGCCCAGGTCGCGCCACAGCTGGGCCGAGATGGTGTCGCTGCCGAGCGCCGCGCCGGGACCGGGCTTCCACTGCACCGCAAGCGTGTCGAGCGCCCGCCGCGCCGGCCACCAGCGCCGGGCGACCACCGCGACCGCGCCAGGCAGGTCGACCACGCCCTCGATGCCGGGCAGCTTGCGCACGGCCGCGCGCGCATCGCCCGCGTGCGCGCCGCCGAAGGCCGGCGACGCCGTCACGGCGGCATACAGCATGCCGGGCATGCGCACGTCGATCGCATATTGCGCCGTGCCGTCGACCTTGGCCGGCACATCCAGGCGCGCCACCGCCGTCTGTTCGAGGCGGCGCTTGCCGCGCGGCGCGGCGTCGGCGCCGGCGGGCACCGGCTGCGCCGCAGCGCGCTGGGCCAGTTCGCCATAGCCGAGCGAACGGCCGCTGGCGTGGTGCAGCACGCGGCCGTTATCGGTGGCGCATTCGGCCGGCGCCACTTTCCAGGCCTGCGCCGCCGCGCCGAGCAGCATCGCGCGCGCCGTCGACCCGGCCTGCGCGTACAGGTCGTGCCAGCCTGAGACGCCGGTGCTGGCGCCGGTCACCTGGCTCTTCAGGATCGGATTGGTAAATTCCGGCGCCACCGGAGCCAGCTCGAAGCGCACCGCCTTCCAGTCGGCGTCGAGGGCGTCCGCCAGCACCATCGCCAGCGCCGTCGAGGTGCCCTGGCCGACTTCGGCCACCGGCGAGATCACGACCACGGCGCCGTCCGGGCGGATGCGCAGGTAATGCAGGGTCAAGCCATCGTCGTGTGCGCCGGCGCGTGCGGAAGCGGCCGCGGCCTGTGCGCTCGGCGCGCCGAACGCCAGCAGCAAGCCGCCGCCGGCCGCCAGCGCCGCCGTCCTGATGAAACTGCGCCGGCTGAAGTGCGGGGCGCTCATGCGTGCGCTCCCGGTCCCATGCCGCGCGCTTCCTGGATCGCCGCGCGCACGCGCGGGTAGGTGCCGCAGCGGCAGATATTGGTCATGGCCGCGTCGATCTCGGCGTCGGTCGGCTTCGGCTTATCGGCCAGCAGCGAGGCCGCGGCCATCAGCATGCCCGACTGGCAGTAGCCGCACTGCGGCACCTGGTGCTTGATCCACAGCTGCTGCAGCAAGTGCGGCTTGCCCGGCTTGGCGAGTCCTTCGATCGTGGTGACCTTCTTGCCGGCCACCGCGCTCAGCGGCAGTACGCAGGAACGCGTCGCCACGCCGTCCAGATGCACGGTGCAGGCGCCGCATTGGGCCAGGCCGCAGCCGAATTTGGTGCCGGTCATGCCGAGCTCGTCGCGGACGACCCAGAGCAGCGGCGTATCGCCGTCGGAATCGACGACGACGCGGCGGCCGTTGATATCGAGCGTGGTCATGCTGTCTCCTGATGCAGTGAAATAAGCAGAAGGAAGCTTACATTTCGTCACTCAGAGCAGCAATAGCGCTGCGCTTCACATCACTCGTTCCGATATGGCATCAATCAGTGCGCAGAAAAAGCCTCCGCAGGCGGTACGGCGCGCGCGATCGCCAGGTCCCATGGCGCCGGCACCGGAAACACCTCGCGCAGGAAATCGACGAATACCCTGACGTTGGGACTGCCGCGCCGGCTTTCCGGCCACAGCGCGAACACCGAGAAGCGCTCCACCGCCAGCGCCGGCAGGACCGGCGTCAGCAAGCCGCGTTCGACCAGGGCGGCCGCCGCATAAGTGGGGGCCACGCCGATGCCGGCCCCGGCCACGAGGACCGCCAGCAAGCCTTCGGTGGCATCGACGACGATGCCGGCGTCCGGCGCCAGCTCGACCAGGCGCTCGCCGACCTGGAACGGCCAGCGCAGCGGCTGCCCCGAGCTCTGGTAGCGAAAATTCACGCAGTCGTGCAGCATCAGTTCGTCGATTGCGCGCGGCATGCCTCGCCGGGCAAGGTAGGACGGCGCCGCGAACGCACACAGGCGATGCGCGCCGAGCGTGCGCGAGATGAAACGCGAATCGCCCAGCGCCCCCACCCGCAGCGCCACGTCGATGCCGTCCTCGATCATGTCGGTGTAGCGGTCGCCCATGCGCAGGTCGATCGTCACCTTGGGATAAAGCTCGCGAAAGCGCGGCAAGGCCGGCGCCAGCACGTGGGTGCCGATCGGCAGCGGCGCGGTGATGCGCAGCACGCCGGACGGCTCGGCGCGCGCGCTCGCCGCCGCCTGCTCGATCTGCTCGACTTCTTGCAGCAGCCGCGCCGCGCGCTCGTACACGTCGCGGCCCTCGGGCGTCAGGGTCAGAGAGCGCGTCGTGCGCGTAAACAGCGGCACGCCCAGCTGCTCTTCCAGGCGGGTCACGCTCTTGCTGACGGCCGAGGGCGATACGCCGAGCGAACGGGCTGCTGCGGTGTAGTTGCCTAAGGCTGCAGTGCGGGCAAAAGCGATGAGCCCATTCAAGCTGTCCAATCCGATTTGTGCTGACATGGAAAAATTAAATCAATTCTTGGCACGATTGTCAACCAAAGTACATGAGCGGAAGATGAATTGATCGGCGCCCCCTGGCGCCTTCATTGAGAGCACACCATGTCCGACGTAATCGAAAACAACACTTTGAACTCAGCCGCAGCCGAGCACGACGCGCCCACCCTGTTCGATCCGATCCGGATCGGCGCCCTCACCCTGCCCAACCGTATCCTGATGGCCCCGATGACGCGGGCGCGCGGCACCCGCGAGCACCTGCCGACGCCGATCATGGCCGAGTACTACGCCCAGCGCGCCGGCGCCGGCCTGATCATCAGCGAGGCGATCGGCATCAGCCAGCAAGGGCTGGGCTGGCCGTACGCCACCGGTTTGTGGTCGGCCGAGCAGGTGCGCGGCTGGCGCCAGGTCACCGATGCCGTGCACGCCGCCGGCGGACGCATCATCGCCCAGCTGTGGCACATGGGACGCGTGGTCCATTCCAGCTTCCTGGGCGGGGCGCAAGCCGTGTCGGCGTCGGCCACCACCGCGCCGGGCCAGGCCCACACCTATCACGACCGTCAGGATTACGAGCCGGCGCGCCCGCTGCAGATCCACGAGATTGCGCAGCTGCTGAGCGACTTCCGCAACGCCACCCGCAACGCGCTGGCCGCCGGCTTCGACGGCGTGCAGATCCACGCCGCCAACGGCTACCTGATCGACCAGTTCTTGCGCGATAACGCGAATTTCCGGGACGACGTCTACGGCGGCAGCATCGAGAATCGCATCCGGCTGCTGCGCGAAGTGACGCAGGCGGTTGCCGACGTCGCCGGCGCCGATCGCACCGGCGTGCGCCTGTCGCCCAACACGCATGACCAGGGCGTCCTGGACAGCAACCCGCGCGTGCTGTTTCCGGCTGCTGCGGCGGCCTTGTCCGAGATCGGCATTGCCCACCTCGAACTGCGCGAGCCGCCGCCGGACGGCAATTTCGGCAAGTCCGAGGGCGATCCGATCGCGCCGCTGATGCGCCAGGCCTTCAAGGGAACGCTGATCCTGAATTCCGACTATCCGTTCGCACGCGCCCAGGCCGCGCTCGACCGCGGCGAAGCCGATGCGATCAGCTTCGGGCGCCCCTTCATCGCCAACCCGGACTTCCCGCGCCGGCTGGCCCTCGGCTTGCCGCTGGCGCCGGACGATCAGGCCACCTGGTTCACACAGGAGGCGGACGGTTACCTGACCTATCCGGCCGCGACACGCTGAGCGGCCTTTGCCAGTGAGACCTGCACGATGCTCTCGCTCCGTCCGCTAGCCTTGCAGGACCCGACCGGCCATGCGCCGGCCGATGGCCTGGACGCCGAGCTCGACCAGCTGTTCGGCCCGCGCCCGCGTGCACGCTTCGCGCGCGCGACGCGCATGCGCAGGCTACGCGCCCGCCTGGGCGAGAGCATCCTGCGCATCGCGTCGAGGTGGCTCCCAGCCTAGCTGCGGTCCCAGCCGCCGCCCAGCGCGCGGATCAGCGCCACCGTGGTCAAGGCGCGCTCGCCGCGCAGCTGCACGGCGTTGCGCTGCACCGTCGCCAGGTTGCGCTGGGCGTCGAGCAGGTCGATGTAGCTCGAGCGCCCGGCGTCGTACAGCTTCTGCGCCAGATCGGCCGAACGGCGCGCCGACACCACCGCCTGGTCCA
>Ga0308160_10000498_pt1 | contig 73305 bp, 38 predicted proteins | sample PhyFR1_FD_201036 | JGI IMG/M metagenome (GOLD analysis project Ga0308160, IMG submission 201036) | Phyllosphere microbial communities from UC Gill Tract Community Farm, Albany, California, United States - DLSLF.R1 | ecosystem: Host-associated > Plants > Phyllosphere > Unclassified | place: USA... | reverse complement strand
CGGCCCTCCGTAAATTCAGCCTGGTGTCCCTGCGCGACCTGCTGGCCGCCTCGGCACCGACCATCGTACTGGTGGCAATCGCCTGCGCCGTCGCCTATGTATTGGTCGATCCGGCGCCGCCGCGGCGGGTGGTGCTGGCCGCCGGCCAGGAAAACAGCGCCTACGAGGATTTCGGCCGCCAGTACGCCACCCGCCTGGCGCGCGACGGCATCCGCGTCGATCTGCAGCGCTCGCTCGGTTCCGAAGACAACCTGCAGCGCCTGATCGACGGCAAGGCCGACATTGCCTTCGTGCAGAGCGGTTCCACGAATGGCGCCGAAGCGGAGCGGCGCGGCCTGGTGTCGCTCGGCAGCCTGTTCACCGAACCGGTCTGGCTGTTCCTGCGCGCCCCCAAGGCGCGCCAGGCCGGTATCCATAACCTCACCCAACTGAAGGGCTTGCGCATCAACCTGGGGCCGGAAGGCACCGGCGTGCCCAAGCTGTTCCGCCAGGTGCTGGCGGCGAATGGCGTCGAGCCCGGACAGCTGACCGTCTCGGCGCTGGAGAACACGCCGGCCACGATGGCGCTGCTGGACGGCCGCATCGACGGCCTGGTCTTCAGTTCGGCGCCGGAAGCGCCGCTGGTGCAGATGCTGCTGCAGACCCCCGGCATCCGCCTGTTCGACTTCCGCCAGGCCGAAGCCTATACCCGGCGCCTGCCTTTCCTGACCCATGTGGTGCTGCCGCGCGGGATCGTCGATCTCGGGCGCGACATCCCGTCCCAGGATTTCCATCTGATCGCACCCACCGCGACCCTGGTCGCGCGCGAGGGGCTGCATCCGGCCTTGGTCGACCTGTTCGTGAACGCCGCCACGGCGATCCACGGCGGCACCGGCTGGTTCCAGCAGCAGGGCCAGTTTCCGTCGCCGCGCTACACCGAGATTCCGGTGTCGCGCGAAGCGGCCAAGTACTACCGCGACGGGCCGCCGCTGCTGCAGCGCTACATGTCGTTCTGGCTGGCCAATCTGTTCGACCGTTTATGGGTGGTGGTGGTCGCGCTGGCCGCCCTCATCATCCCGCTGTCGAAGGTGGTGCCGCCGCTGTACGTGTGGCGCATCCGTTCGCGCGTCTACCGCTGGTACGGCCAGCTGCGCGCGGTGGAGCAGGCGCTGGAAGGCGCGGACCCGGCGCGCTTGCATGAGGTGCGGGCCGATTTGCTGCGCCGCCTCGACGACATCGAGCAGCGCGTGAATCACATCTCGATCCCGCTGTCGTATGCCGACGCGCTATATGGGCTGCGCAGCCACATCAACTTCGTGCGCCAGCGCGTGCGCGGCCGGGATGGCGTCCCCGGTGCGGTCGGCGGCTGACGCGCGTCTTTAGACCTCGGCTCAGGCCCCGACCCAGGGCAAGCCCGCCTTGCACCACCCGCCCAGCGTCTTGCGATGGCCCTCGCCATCGCGGTCCCCTTCGAAGCCCTCCAGGATATCGAAGGCATTGGTGTAACCGAGTTCGGTCGCCACACGCGCCGCATGGCGCGAGCGCACGCCCGAGCGGCACAGGAATAGCACCACGTCGTCCTTGTCCGCCGTCTGCTGCAGCTGGGTGGCGAAATCCGGGTTGGGCGCACCACCGGGATACAGCGTCCATTGCACCGCGCCGTGGCGCGCGTCGGGAACGACGGGACGGCCGACCCAGTCGCGCTCCGCGTTCGTGCGCACATCGACCAGCTTGACCCCGGGATCGCTGCTCACCAGCGCGAAGGCTTCCTGGGGCGTGACGGCGCCGGCATAGGGTTGGCCGGGGGCGCGTTTGCGCGCCTGGTCGAGAATCTCGTCTGTGCTGCCTGTGCTGCTCATGATGCCTACTCCTTTTGCCGAACTTCCTGGAAGGACAGGGGCGCACCGCCACGGCACGCCTGCCCGCATGGGCTCGCACTATTGGTGCAAGCCGTATCAACTTGGTGCATACTGAAAAAATTGCACCCGAATGGTGCGCATGCATGTCCATGCATCAAACTTGTGCGCCCGCACCGGGTCATTGATTTTAATGGGCAAATCCCGCGTACTCCAACGATAGCTTGCTTATTTGCTCATGATCAAATGCTGGCACAATTACTGCTACACTGGGAGTGCGCTGCCGCACGTTCCATCGACGTAGCCGGCACCCCTTTTTCACTTAGGAGAAACACGAATGGCAAGGACCGCCGCAGATGTAATGCAGATGCTGAAGGACAACGAAGTCAAGTTCGTTGATTTGCGCTTCGCGGATACGCGCGGCAAGGAACAGCACGTCACCGTTCCCATCTCGCACTTTGACGAAGACAAATTCGAATCCGGCCACGCCTTCGACGGTTCGTCGATCGCCGGCTGGAAAGGCATCGAAGCATCGGACATGCTGCTGATCCCGGACCCGAACACCGCCAACCTCGACCCGTTCATGGAAGAGACCACCGTGTTCATGCAGTGCGACGTGATCGAACCGTCGGATGGCAAGGGCTATGACCGCGACCCGCGCTCGATCGCCAAGCGCGCCGAGGCCTTCCTGAAATCGACCGGCATCGGCGACACCGCCTTCTTCGGTCCGGAACCGGAATTCTTCATCTTCGATTCGGTCCGCTGGAAGAGCGACATGTCGGGCTGCTTCGTGAAGATCGATTCGGAAGAAGCGTCCTGGTCGACCGAGAAGGAATTCGAAGGCGGCAACAGCGGCCACCGTCCGACCGTCAAGGGCGGCTATTTCCCGGTTCCGCCGGTCGACAGCTTCCAGGACATGCGTTCGGAAATGTGCCTGATCCTGGAATCGCTGGGCATCCCGGTCGAAGTGCACCACCACGAAGTGGCCGGCGCCGGCCAGAATGAAATCGGTACCAAGTTCTCGACCCTGATCGAGCGCGCCGACTGGACCCAGAACATGAAGTACGTGATCTGGAACGTGGCCCACAGCTACGGCAAGACCGCGACCTTCATGCCGAAGCCGATGAACGGCGACAATGGCTCGGGCATGCACGTGCACCAGTCGATCTGGAAAGACGGCAAGAACCTGTTCGCCGGCGACGGCTATGCCGGCCTGTCGGATACCGCCCTGTACTACATCGGCGGCATCATCAAGCACGCACGCGCGCTGAACGCCATCACCAACCCGGGCACCAACTCGTACAAGCGCCTGGTGCCGGGCTACGAAGCCCCGGTCAAGCTGGCTTACTCGGCCCGCAACCGTTCGGCCTCGATCCGCATTCCGCACGTGGCAAACCCGAAAGGCCGCCGCATCGAGACCCGCTTTCCGGATCCGCTGGCCAACGTCTACCTGTGCTTCGCCGCGCTGCTGATGGCCGGCCTGGACGGCATCCAGAACAAGATCCACCCGGGCGAAGCCGCCACCAAGGACCTGTACCATCTGCCGCCGGAAGAAGACAAGCTGATCCCGACGGTGTGCGCCTCGCTGGAAGAAGCGCTGGAAGCCCTGGACAAGGACCGCGAGTTCCTGACCCGCGGTGGCGTGTTCAGCGACAGCATGATCGATGCCTACATCGAGCTGAAGATGGGCGAAGTGCAGCGCATGCGCATGACCCCGCACCCGGTCGAATTCGACATGTACTACTCGTCGTAATCGGCGGTGGCGGAAGGCTTGCCGGCCTGGCATATCAGGTCGGCATGTTGTATCCGTACAGTAACAAAAACGCGGGGAAAGCCAGCCGGCTTCCCCGCGTTTTTCATTGGATGCGGTATAGTCGATGGATTCCCAACCTGGCACCACGGTGTCGACTGACCTGATGCGAATGACAAGCAAGCGCTTCGATTTGCGCCCGGCCGGTATCGCGGCGGCCCTGGCGCTGGCCGCCGGCCTGGCCTTCCACCCCGGCGTGCGCGCCGACTCCGTCGTCTACAAATGCGTCGACAAGAGCGGCCGGGTCGAATTTACAGACATCAATAAATCCGGCTGCAAGCCGCTCGACCTGCCCGGCTACATCCCGGCACCGCCGCAGGCGGCGCGGCCGGCGTCGGCGGCGACCATGCGCCAGGGCGCGGCGCGTCCGCCTTCGGCGAGTCCGGCAGCCAGCCCGGCCAACTTTCCGCGCGTCGATACCAGCACCCAGCGCGCGCGCGACGACGACCGCCGCGAGATCCTCAACGAAGAGCTGCGCGCCGAGGAAAAGAAGCTGGCCGAGCTGAAGGCCGTCTTCAACAACGGCGAGCCTGAACGCCAGGGCAACGAAAAGAACTACGCCAAGTACCAGGAACGCGTGGCCGGCATGCGCGACGATATCGGCCGCGCCGAAAAGAACGTCGAAGCACTGCGCCGCGAAATCGCCAATATCCGCTAGCAAAGACACCATGCCGGACATTCCCGACCAAGCCGGATTCGCCGGCATCGACCTGCTCGCTTCCGCCGTCCTGGTGATGGATGCCGATGGCCTGGTGCGCTACGCCAACCCGGCCGCCGAGCACCTGCTCGAGATCTCGGTCAAGTCGCTCTCGCGCCAGAAGCTGGCCAGCCTGTTCACCAACGGCGAGGAACTCGGCGCCCTGTGCCGCCAGGCGGTGGCGCACAAGTACGCCGACCTGCGCCAGGACCTGACCCTGCAGCGCCCCGGGCGCGAACCGCTGCACGTGCACAGCATCGTCAGCGCCGGCGAGGCGGCGGGGGAAGCGAATGTCGTGGTCGAGCTGCGCGAAAACGTCCAGCAGCTGAAACTCGACCGCGAGGAGCGCCTGCTCGACCAGAGCCAGGCCAACAAGGAACTGATCCGCAACCTGGCGCACGAGATCAAGAACCCGCTGGGCGGCATCCGCGGCGCCGCCCAGCTGCTCGAGCTCGAGCTGCCCGATGTGCACCTGAGCGCCTTGCGCGAATACACCCAGGTGATCATCAAGGAAGCCGACCGCCTGCAGACGCTGGTCGACCGCCTGCTGGCGCCGCACCGCCATCCGCACATCGTCGGCGACGTCAACATCCATGAAGTGTGCGAGCGGGTACGCAGCCTGGTGCTGGCCGAGTTTCCCTCGGGCCTGAGCATCCGGCGCGACTACGACGCATCGATTCCCGAATTCCGGGGCGACAAGGAACAGCTGATCCAGACGGTGCTGAACATCGTCCACAATGCCGCCCAGGCCCTGCGCGGCCGCATCGAAGAGGGCGCCGCCGAGATCGTGCTGCGCACGCGGGTGGCGCGCCAGGTCACCCTGGCCAAGGTCCGTTACGGGCTGGCATTAGACTTGCATATCATCGATAACGGACCGGGCATCGCGCCCGAGATCCGCGACCGCATCTTCTATCCCCTGGTCTCGGGGCGCGAGGGCGGCAGCGGACTCGGGCTGACACTGGCGCAGACCTTCGTGCAGCAGCACATGGGTCTGATCGAGTGCGAAAGCCGGCCTGGACTCACGGATTTCCGTATCCTGATCCCTTTGCCATAAGCAGCGGGTGAGAGGGTGGGAGCCGGGGTCCCCCTTGAACTAGCGCGGGAAGCAAGAACTAATGAAACCAATCTGGATTGTCGACGACGATGCATCGATCCGCTGGGTGCTGGAAAAAGCCCTGGCGCGCGAAAACCTCGCCACCCGGAGCTTTGCCAGCGGACGCGAGGCCCTGGCCGCCTTCGAAACCGACACGCCCCAGGTGCTGGTGTCCGATATCCGCATGCCGGGCGAATCCGGCCTCGACCTGCTGGCGGCCGTCAAGGACAGCCACCCCGGCCTGCCGGTGATCGTGATCACCGCCTTCTCCGACCTCGACTCGGCGGTGGCCTCCTTCCAGGGCGGCGCCTTCGAATACCTGGCCAAGCCCTTCGATATCGACAAGGCGGTGGCGCTGATCCGGCGTGCGCTGGAAGAGAGCCTGCGCGAAGCCAGCGTCGAGATCGCCCCCACCGAGACCCCGGAAATCCTGGGCCAGGCGCCGGCCATGCAGGAAGTGTTCCGCGCCATCGGCCGCCTGTCGCAATCGAACGTGACGGTGCTGATCACCGGCGAATCGGGCACTGGCAAGGAACTGGTCGCGCGCGCGCTCCACAAGCACTCGCCGCGCGCCCAGCAACCCTTCATCGCCCTCAACACGGCCGCGATCCCCAAGGACTTGCTGGAATCCGAACTGTTCGGCCACGAGCGCGGCGCCTTCACCGGCGCCCAGGCGATGCGGCGCGGCCGCTTCGAGCAAGCCGAGAACGGCACCCTGTTCCTGGACGAGATCGGCGACATGCCCTTCGACCTGCAAACGCGTTTGCTGCGCGTGCTGTCCGATGGCCACTTCTATCGCGTCGGGGGCCACCAGCCGGTGAAGGCGAATGTGCGCGTGATCGCGGCCACCCACCAGAACCTGGAACAGCGGGTGCGCGACGGCCTGTTCCGCGAAGACTTGTACCACCGCCTGAACGTGATCCGCCTGCGCCTGCCGAGCCTGCGCGAGCGGCGCGAAGACATCCCCATCCTGGTGCGCCACTTTCTGGTGCAGAGTGCACACCAGCTGGGCGTCGAACCGAAGCGCCTGAGCGAAGACGCGCAGCGCTTCCTGTCCGGGCTGGAATTGCCGGGCAACGTGCGCCAGCTGGAAAACCTGTGCAACTGGATCACCGTGATGGCGCCGGGGCAGACCGTCGAGGTGAAGGATCTCCCGCGCGATCTCACCCAGGCCCCACCGCAGCTGGGCGCGCTGGCCGCGAACGGGGCAGGCATGGGTACCAGCGTGGCGATGCCGGCGCCCTCGGCCGGTCCGCTGCTCGGCGGCGCCGACGGCAACGTGGCCGCGGTCCTGGCGCCCTCGGGCACGGCGGCGCCGAACGGCGCCGACGGCTGGCTCGGCCTGCTCGAACTGCAGGCGGCGCGCATGCTGTCGGACGGCCAGATCGAAGTGATGGACGTGCTCGGGCGCCAGTTCGAATCGGCCCTGATCCGCACTGCGCTGAAGCACACACATGGGCGCAAGAACGACGCGGCGATCCGGCTGGGGATCGGGCGCAATACCATCACGCGCAAGATCGCCGAACTGGGGATCGACGGGGCGAAGGACGAATAAGGTCCGGGGGACCTTATTCGAAAGGTCCGGGGGACCTTATTCGAAAGTTCGTAGGGTGGGCGCGGCCGGCGTAGGCACCCCGTGCCCACGTGCGTCCGGCGAAACATGTTGGCGGCCCTTCGAACGGAGTCGACACGTGGCACACGTCGCGCGTGGGCTCGTGATTAATGCCCCCGGCATCAATCACCCCACCCTACATGGTATAAACTCCGTCATCCGCGCACCAAGCGCTGCTTTGACGAATTCCATGCTGATCAACTGTGTCGCCTACCAGGAAGGCAAGAAGCTGTCCGACATCCCGGTCGAGAATATCAGCGACTATCTGGACAAACCCGGCTGCTTCGTCTGGGTCGCGCTGCGCGATGCCACCGAGACCGAAATGGCCGAGATGCAGGAAGAATTCAACCTGCACGAACTGGCCGTGGAAGATGCCGCGCGCGGTCACCAGCGGCCCAAGGTCGAGGAATACGGCGACTCCCTGTTCACCGTCGTCCATACCGTCGACCTCGAGGGCGACCAGCTGATGTGCGGCGAGCTGGCGATCTTCGCCGGTCCCAACTACGTGCTGTCGGTGCGGCGCGACGCCGCCAAGAATTTCCTCGGCGTGCGTGCGCGCGCCGAGCGTGACCCGCACCTGCTCAAGATGGGCTCGTCCTTCGTCATGTACGCGCTGATGGACGCGGTGGTCGACCGCTACTTCCCGGTGGTCGACATGCTGGAATCGGAACTCGAAACCATCGAGGACCGCATCTTCACCCATGGCGCCCAGCGCAAGAACGTCGAACGCCTGTACCAGCTCAAGCGCAAGGGCCTCGAGCTGCGCCACGCCGTGGTGCCCCTGATGGATGCGGTCGGGCGCCTGCTGGGCGGACGCGCGCCGGCGCTGGCGACCGGGGTCCAGGATTACATGCGCGACGTGCACGACCACCTGATCCGCATCTCGGGGCGCCTGGACACCGTGCGCGACACCATCGCTACCGCGATCCAGGTGAACCTGTCGATGGTCTCGATCGACGAGAGCGAAGTCAACAAGCGCCTGGCCGCCTGGGCCGCGATCTTCGCCGTGTTCACCGCCTTTGCCGGCGTGTGGGGCATGAACTTCAAGTACATGCCCGAGCTGGAATGGAAGTACGGTTATCCGATGGCGATCGGGATCATGGTCGGGGTCTGCCTTTATTTATACCGTTTATTCAAAAAGGCGGGCTGGTTGTAATCGTGACACGTGATGGCGTCCGTAGGGTGGGCACCCCGTGCCCACCTTGCGTTTGCGTCGAGCCGGCGTTTCGTGGGCACGGGGTGCCCACCCTACCATTTACGATTTACCGTTTAGCTACCTTTGTGAAGATCGCTTTCGGGCACATCGCGTGCACGCCCACATTGCCGTCCACCAGCTGGGTGATCTCCATGTCCACGGCGGCGCTGGCCAGCATGTAGGCGTCGTCGCGGTCCAGTCCTTTTTCTTCCACCAGGAAGGCGATCATGTCGCGCAGCGCCATCTCGGTGGCCTGCTTCAGGTCCTTTGAAAAGCCCATCGAGATGTAGTGGGTGGGCGTTTCCGCGCGCGGCCACACCAGCTTGCGGTGCTTGTGCACGACGAAGCGGAAGGTGCCCGACAAATAGGTCTCGAGCGCGGTGATGTCGACCTCGCCATTGCCCTGGGCCGCGTGGCCGTCGCCGGCCTGGAACAGCGCGCCCTTGGCCGCTACCGGAATGTACAGGGTGGTGCCGGCCACCAGCTCCTTGTTGTCCAGGTTCCCCGCGTGGACGAAGGGTGGAGCGGTATCGATCTTGCCGCCGGCCGGCGCCACGCCCATGCTGCCGAAGAAGGGTTTCAGGGGGATCTCGATGCCCGGCGCAAAGTGGCCGATCATCTTCTTGCGGTCCAGCGGCACCACCTTGTAGCGCCCATACGGATACTCCATCGGCAGGAAGCCCGAGCCGACGCCGAACACGTTGCAGGCGAAATTGGCGTCGATGTCGACCTTCAGGATCTGCACTTCGAGCACGTCGCCCGGTTCCGCTTCGGCGATCGCCACCGGGCCGGTGAGGATGTGGCCGCCCGGTCCCTTTTCCTGCACTTCCCGGTAGATCGCCGCTGTATAGGGCGGAATGTCTTCCGGCTTGACGCCGCGCGCGATCATGCGCTCGGGCGAGCCGCAGGTGGACAGGGTCTGCATGCGCACCGTGTCGCCCGAATGCACGGTCAGGGCAGGGGTCGATTGGCCCGAGTAGTAACCCCAGGCCACGGTCTTGGGCGTGGCAAGCAGGGTGTGTTCGGCGGCCTGCGCGGACGCACTGGCAATCAAGGCGAGACTGAAACAGAGGGCGGTACGGCGCATGCTGGTCCTTCGAGGAATGGCGACCATCCCAGTCTACGCATGGGCATCGGCCATGTCCATCGCACAAAGAAAAACGCCCGCTACGTTGAGCAGCGGGCGTTGATGCCGGCGTGAGCCTGCGTCATGCGAACGTTCGCGTGGGCACGGTGTGCCCACCCTACGCTACTCGTTTAGAACGAGTAGCTGGCGCGCACGTAGTAGGTACGGCCGAGCGGATCGGTGTAGCGCGGATCGTAGCCCGACTGGAACTGCGAGTCCTGCAGCGACAGCGGCGGCTGGCGGTCGGCCAGGTTGCGGATGCCGGCGGTGATGCCGAGACCCTTCTTCTGGGCCCACGAGACGTAGGTGTCGAGGGTGGTGTACGAGGCAACGTGGTTGCTCGGATCGACGTCGACGTAACCGGTCTTGTAGTGGGCGGTCAGGCCGGCTGCGAAGTTACCCTTGTTCCAACCGAGGTTGGCGGTGTTCTGCCAGCGGAACACCGGACCGGCGCCCGAGTACACGCCGACGTTCTGGTGCCATTCGCCACCCTCGTCGTTCTGGTACTCGTACTTGTGGACCCAGGTCGAGTTCATGCCGAAGGTGTAGTTGCCCCAGGCCGCGGTACGCAGGCGGTAGTTGGCCGACAGGTCGACACCGTTGGTCTTCAGGCCGCCCAGGTTCTGGGTGCGCAGGTCGACGTAGCCGCAAGTGGCCGGGTTCGGGCACTGCGAGCCGTCGACCGAGATGTCGCCGGCGGCGTTGCGGTTGTAGACGCCCGCGTACAGGGTCGGATCGCCGAACACGTCTTCGGCGGCCAGGGTGCCGATCATGTGCTTCAGTTCGATCGCCCACAGGTCCACGCCCAGGGTCAGGTTGTTGATCGGTTCGATCACCAGGCCCAGGGTCGCGTTCTTCGACTTTTCAGGCTGCAGGTCCTTGTTGCCGCCGTACAGGACCTGGAATTGCTGGCCGCAGTTGGCGGCGCGCGACTTGCCCGGCACCGGGGTGCCGCCCGGGCAGTTGACCGGATCGTCGAAGGTGCCGCCGCTGTTGGTGTAGCTCTGCGCCGAGTTGACGTCGTACAGCGACGGGGCGCGGAAGCCGGTCGAGTAGGAGCCGCGCAGCAGCACGCTGCGGGCTGGCTTGAAGGTGAAGCCGACTTTCGGGTTGGTGGTGCCGCCGAAATCGCTGTAGTGGTCGTAACGCACCGAGGCGGTGACGTCGAGGTTCTTCAGGATCGGCACGTTCAGTTCCGCGTAGGCGGCGTAGACGTTGCGCGAGCCCGAGTTGAACGAGTTCGGATCGATACCGGTGGAGGCCACGACTTTCTCGGCGAATTCGGTGTTGGCCGCGCTGATGAATTTCTCGTGGTTGCCCTGGGCACCGAGTGCCAGCGCGACGTTGTGGCCGGTGTTCAACCAGTCGCCGAGTTCGCGGCTGGCGTGGAAGTCGAGGCCGGTGGTCTGGCCGCGTGCGTGCTGCACGGTGCCCGACAGGGCGGCGGAGTTCAGCAGCGCGGTGCCGGCGGCGGTCTGGTCGCCGAAGGGGTTGATCACGCCATCCAGCACGCCCTGGGTGATGATGTTGCCGTTGCTGTAGCCGAACAGCTCTTCACGCACCTTGTTTTCGTTCCAGGTCAGGGCGCCGTTGTAATCCCAGGCGCCGAGCGTGCCCTGCAGCGAAGCGACGAAGCGCTGCTGCTGGTTGGTGTTCTTGTCCATGCGCGAGCCGTTCGGCAGGTCGCGCCACTTGGCGTGCACATAGCCTGGCAGGACGCCGGCCGGGGTGTTCGCTTCGGTGAAGTTCGGGTCGAGGTTGGGGTCGTTCGGGTAGAACGGGTTGGCGCTGCCGTCCGGGCGGGTACGGTTGATGTACAGGTTGCCGTATGGGACAGGCGCAATGTTGCTGGCGACGACGCTCTCGCTGGTCAGGTATTCCAGGCCCAGTTCGTGGTTCGCGTTCAGCTTGAAGGTGCCGCGCAGCAGGCCGGAATCGCGGCGGTTGCGCGGGACGTAGTCGACGAAGGGCGAAGTGGCCATGTAGCAGCCGGTGCCGCCGTCGCTGACCAGGTTCGGCGCGCCGCAGCCGGCAGCCGGGTTGACGCTGTCGCCGCCCTGGTAGTAGTTGGCTGGCGAGGTCGAGCTCGACAGGCCGCCCGGGAAGCGGGTGTTGAACGGACGCTCGGTACCGGTGACCGCCTTCTGTTCCTGGTGGTCGACCACGATCGAGAAGTTGTAGCGGTCGGTATCCAGGTCGCCGAAGCCGTAGGCGACGTTGGTGTTGACCGACTTGCCGCCCGCGTGCTGCGGGGTGTCTTCGCCGAAGGTGACGACGCCGCCCTGGAAGTTTTTCTTGGTGATGAAGTTGATCACGCCGCCGACGGCGTCCGAGCCGTACAGCGAGGACGCGCCGTCGCGCAGCACTTCGACGCGCTCGAGCGCGGCGAACGGGATCATGTTCAGGTCGGGGGCCGAGCTGTCGAAGGCATTGTTCGCCAGGCGACGGCCGTTGAGCAGGACCAGGGTCTTGTTGGCGCCGATGCCGCGCAGGTCGGCGAAGGAGGCGCCGCCCGTGCTGGCGCCGACCGACTGGCTGGTGCCGGTCGACGACTGCGATACGCTCAGGTTGGCCATCACCTGTTCGATGGTGGTGATGCCTTCTTTTTTCAGGTCGTCGGCCTTGATGACCGTGACCGGCACCGCGGTTTCAGCGTCGATGCGCTTGATGGCCGAACCGGTGATTTCCACACGCTGCATGGGCGCCTGGGCCGCATCCGCGTTTTGTGCAATGGCGTGGGCCGAAAAGCCCAGGCCGGCGGCAAGGGCACTGCCCGAGAAGACCAGGCGCAGCGCCTTTGCCAATTCTTTTTCCGTGAACATCTGAATCCTGTCGTTAAGTTTTGCTGGTACGTGCTGTCTTGAAAATTGTTGCAGTTTCATGACATGCGACTGATACATATATCACCAAAACTCACGCACACAAAATTTTTCGGAGGTAATTACGGAGAAAAGCAACAATATTTACGTTGGAATCAGCAATTATTAGAGAATATTGCTTACAAGTGGAGATCAGACCTTGGCGGCGGCGCCGGCGGAAGCGGCGATGATCAGCGCGATGGCCAGCCACTGCACCGGCAGCAACTGCTCGCCCAGCACCAGCCAGCCGGCCAGTGCGCTCAGCGCCGGCGAGGCGCTGACCAGGATGCCGAACACGCGCCGCGGCAGGCGTTTCAGGGCCGCCATCTCGAGTGAGTAGGGCAGGGCGCTCGACAGCAGGGCGACGCCCAGGCCTGCCGCCAGGATGCCGGGTGCGAGCAGGGCGCTGCCGGCATGGGCAAAGCCGACCGGCACCGTGAACAGCGCCGCCGCCAGCATGCCCCAGGCCACCGCCTGGCCGCCCTCGAGCGTGGAGACGCGCTTGCCGAACACGATGTACATGGCCCAGCACAGCGCGGCGCCGGCGGCCAGCAGCATGCCGAGCGGATCGAGGGCGTCGACCGCATGCGCATCCAGCGGCAGCAGCAGCCACAGGCCGAACACGGCGCAGGCCAGCCAGGCGAAATCGCGGGCGCGGCGCGAGCCGGCCAGCACCACCAGCAGCGGTCCGGTGACTTCGATGGCGACCGCGATGCCGATTGGGATGCGCGCGAAGGCGGCGTAGATGAGGAGGTTCATGCAGCCCAGCATCAGGCCGTAGATCAGCAAGTTCGGCAGGTCCTTGCGTGCCAGCGGGATGCGCCAGGGCTTGCACCAGGCCAGCAGCAGGCAGGCCGCCAGGCCGACGCGCAGCGCTGTCACGCCCTGGCTGCCGACCTGCGGGAACAGGTGCTTGGCGATGGCGGCGCCGAGGTAGGTCGACACCATCGCCGCCAGCAAGGCCAGCACCGGCATCGGCGCCGCAGCATTGCCGGCGCGGCCGGCTGCCGTGTCAGGCATGCGCCGTGGTCTTGCCCGCCATCGCCAGCGCCACCGCTTCGGCGACGCGGATGCCGTCGACCGCGGCCGACATGATGCCGCCCGCGTAGCCCGCGCCTTCGCCGGCCGGGAACAGGCCACGCGTGTTCAGGCTCTGCAGGCTGTCGTCGTGGCGCTTGATGCGGATCGGCGACGAGGTCCGCGTCTCGACCCCGGTCAGCACCGCGTCTTCCTTATAGTAGCCGCGGATCTGCTTGTCGAAGGCGACGAAGGCTTCGCGCAGGGCGACGGTGGCGTAGTCGGGCAGGGCGGTGGCGAGGTCGGTCAGGTGCACCGCCGGCTTGAACGAGGGCACCACCGAACCGAATTCGGTGGAGGCGACGCCGCGCACGAAATCGCCCATCAGCTGGCCCGGCGCGTCGTAGTTGCCGCCGCCCAGCACGAAGGCGCGCGACTCCAGCTCGCGCTGGAAGGCGATGCCGGCCAGCGGATGGCCCGGATAATCGACTTCCGGGGTGATGCCGACCACGATCGCGCTGTTGGCGTTGCGCTCGTTGCGCGAGTACTGGCTCATGCCGTTGGTGACCACGCGGCCTTCTTCCGAGGACGCCGCCACCACGGTGCCACCCGGGCACATGCAGAAGCTGTACACGCTGCGGCCGTTGGACGCGTGGTGCACGATCTTGTAGTCGGCCGCGCCCAGGATCTTGTTGCCGGCGTTGGGGCCGAAGCGGCAGGCGTCGATCAGCGATTGCGGATGCTCGACCCGGAAGCCGATCGAAAAGGGCTTGGCCTCGACGTAGACGCCGCGGTCGTACAGCATCTGGAAGGTGTCGCGCGCGCTGTGGCCGACCGCCATCACCACATGGCGCGCCGGGATCTCTTCGCCGCCCGCCAGCTTGATGCCGACCACCTGGCGGTTGTTCCCTTCGCCCTCGACCAGCAGGTCTTCCACGCGCGTCTGAAAGCGGATTTCACCGCCCAGCGCCAGGATCTCGGCACGCATCTGCTCGACCATCTTGACCAGGCGGAAGGTGCCGATGTGCGGCTTGCTGACGTACATGATCTCTTCAGGCGCGCCGGACTTGACGAATTCGCTCAGGACCTTGCGGCCGTAGTGCTTGGGGTCCTTGATCTGGCTGTACAGCTTGCCATCCGAGAAGGTGCCGGCGCCGCCTTCGCCGAACTGCACGTTGGATTCGGTGTTCAGCTTGCGCTTGCGCCAGAAGCCGAAGGTGTCCACGGTCCGCTCGCGCACTTCCTTGCCGCGTTCCAGCATCAGCGGCTTGAGGCCCATCTGCGCCAGGATCAGCGCCACGAACAGGCCGCAGGGCCCCATCCCGACCACCACCGGGCGCGGGGTGCCGGGTGCCGGGGCGCCGGCCTCGACGAATTTATAGCCGGTGTCGGGCGCCGCCATGATGTGCTGCACGCCCTGCAGGCGCGCCAGCACCCGGGCCTCGTCCTTCACGGCGACCTCGACCGAGTAGATCAGCACGATCGCACTGCGCTTGCGCGCATCGTAGCTGCGCTTGAAGACAGTGAAATCGATGAGTTCTTCGGGGGCGATGCCGAGCCGGCCGACGATGGCGTCGCGCAGGGCTGGTTCCGGGTGATCGAGGGGGAGTTTGAGTTCGTTAATTCGCAGCATGGTGGATTCGTGGCCGGCGCGGCGGCACCTGGCGGGCGCCGTGCCGGCGGCGGCAGATCGGGCAAACGTCAAGTATAAGGCATCGCCGATGGCGGCGGGAGGGAAAGGCAGGATGCGCCGGCCGGCGTCGGGAATTCCCTGGTGCGCAGCGCCCGGATTGTGACATCCATGCGCTGTTCCATCCTGGGGACCCATGCTGGTGCGTCCACCGGCGCGATGCAGAGCAATACAGGTTCCGTTGCGATTACCGGCTGGAACTTATTGTATGTACATGTAAAGCGTCGGATTGCCGGCCTATACGGACGCACCGTAATGGACATTGCTGCGCTGCACAACGCACCACCCTGAATAATTGCCCAAAATACATGTGTTGTTTCTACACATTCTTACAATTGGTGTGCATTGACACTTTCCCTTTTGCCATGGTTTTATCAATGCATCAGTAACGTTTGATCTGTATCTAATGTTGATTGAGAGTGCGCTCTTGCGGGACGCACTGAATGAAAACGCAGTAGCGGTAGCTAAACCACTTTGAGAGAAATCCAGAAGGAGAAGTTTTCATGACGTTCAAATTGAAGTCGTTGCCATTTGCAGTCTCGTGCGTTGTCGCGAGCGGCGCCCTCGTGGCGGCCCTGCCTGCAATGGCACAGACCACCGAAGCGCCCGGCGCCACCAGCGCCAGCCCGCAACGCGTGGTCGTGACCGGCTCGCTGATCAGCCGCACCAACACGGAGACCCCGACCCCGGTGCAAGTGCTGACTGCCCAGGACATCCAGCGCAGCGGCAAGACCTCGGTCGCCGAACTGCTGACCGACCTGGCCGCCAACGGCGCCGGTACGCTCGGCACCGGCTTCTCGGGCGCCTTCGCCAACGGCGCTTCCGGCGTCTCGCTGCGCGGCCTGACCGTGGGCTCGACCCTGGTCCTGATCGACGGCCACCGCATGTCGCCTTACGCGATCGGCGACGACTCGCAGCGCTCCTTCGTGGACGTCTCGAACATTCCCTTCGACGCCATCGACAGCATCGAGATCCTGAAGAGCGGCGCTTCGTCGCTGTACGGCTCGGATGCGGTTGCGGGCGTGGTCAACATCAAGCTGAAGAAAAACTTCACCGGCACCCGTTTCTCGGCTGACGCCGGCGACACCCAGCACGGCGGCGGCGCAACCCACCGCGCTTCGCTGAGCACCGGTATCGGCGACCTCGACAACGACGGCTACAACGCCTTCATCACCGCCGAATGGCGTCGCCAGGGCGCCATCAAGGTGTCCGACCGCAAGCAATTCCAGTGGGACCAGCTCGACTGGCGCTCGCGCGGCGGCAACGACCTGACCTTCGGCGTGCCGACCTCGCGCCTGGGCTTCCTGACCGCGGCCAGCTCGCCTTTCCTGTACAACCCGAGCGGCACCAATCCGGCCGGCGTCACGAACGTCAACAATCCAGCCAACTACCAGTTCCTGGATTCGAACTGCAACTTCACCAAATACCGCGCCGGCCAGTGCGCGGTGGAAGACAACGTCGGCAACATCCAGCCTGAAACCCAGAACCTGAACGTCCTGCTTGGCATGACCAAGAAGCTGAACCAGGACTGGGAACTCGCGTTCAAGGGCTCGATGTTCAAGCGCGACAACAGCAGCAACCGCGGCCTGGGTGCGGTCTACAACCCGACCAGCTTCACCGGCTACAACATCATCAACAACGGCGTGATACAGCCGGGCGTTGGCGCAGTGCGCAGTACGCTATTCGCGCCGGGCGCGGCGGTCGGCGCCAACCTGAGCAACCCCTTCGGCAGCGCGGCCCGCCTGTATGGCTACATCCCTGGCGTCGGCGCCAACGCGGCCCAAGACAACACCGCCACCACCACCCGCTTCGCACTGGACCTGACCGGCCAGGCCTACGGCTGGGACGTCAACGTCGCCGGCGGCCTGACCAAGTCGAAGGCCGACATCGACTACAGCGGCAACATCAACCGCGCCGCCCTGTACAGCCTGATTAACAGCGGCCAGTGGAACGTGCTGGGCGGTAACTCGCCAGACCTGATCAACCAGGTCGCACCGCGCTACTCGAACTCGCTGGAATCGAAGCTGAACTACTTCGACGCCGTCGGTTCGCGCGAACTGATGCAACTGGGCGCCGGTCCGCTGGCCCTGGCGGCGGGCGTGCACTGGCACAAGCGCAGCTGGAATGCCCCGGCCGCCTCGCTCACCGCCAACGGCACCGTGGCCAGCACCTCGGCCTTCGTGATCGGCGACGAGACCAACACCGCGGCCTTCGCCGAACTGCAGGCGACCCCGATCAAGAGCCTCGAGCTGCACGTGTCGAGCCGTTATGACCACTTCGACACCTACGGCAAATCGTTCACGCCGGCAGCCAGCTTCAAGTGGACCCCGATGCAGCAGTTCGCCCTGCGCGGTACCTTCGCCCGTGGCTTCCGCGCACCGAACCCGGCGGAAACCGGCAACTCCGGATCCTTCTTCTCGTCCAACGGCGTCGACGATCCGATCCTGTGCGCAACCGGCAACCCGACCGCCGCCGGCACCCCGGTCACCGGCGCCTGCGCCATTACCCCGACCTATGTCCAGCGTCCGACCTCGAACCTGTCGCCGGAAAAATCCAAGTCCTACACCCTGGGCATCGTCGCCGAGCCGTTCCGCGGCCTGAACGCGACCCTGGATTACTACCGCATCGACGTCAAGAACCAGATCGTGACCGCCACCGGCAACGATCCGACCTTCGAGCCGAGCTTCATCCGCGGTCCGGCCAGCCCGGTCGACGTCTACACCGGCGTGGGCACCAACACCGTTATCGCCACCCCGGCAGTCGGTCCGGTCCTGTTCGCCGAATCGGGCTACATCAACGCCGGTACCACCAAGACCAGCGGCCTGGAAGCGGATATCGGTTACCGCTGGCGCCTGCCGAGCGACTATGGCATCGTCCGCGCCAACCTGAGCGCCGCCCACACCATCAGCTACGAGCAGACCGTGGCCGGCGTGACCTACCAGCTGGCCGGCACCAACGGCCCGTCGGTGGTCTCGGGTGCAACCGGTTCGCCGAAGAACCGCGCCCAGTTCACCCTCGGCTACGCCAAGGGCCCGCTGGACGTGAACGCGACCGTGAACTACACCAGCCGCTTCTCGGCACTGGATCCGGCCGCCGGCGCCACCGACTGCCGCACCATCGCAGCCGACATCACCGGCCGCGCCTACTTCACCGGCCCGACCCAGCCTGAAGCCTACTGCCACATCGCGTCGTTCACCACGACCAATCTGAATGTGCAGTACAAGGTCAGCGAGAACCTGACCCTGCGCGGCGCGATCCTGAACGTGTTCGACAAACAGCCGCCGCTGGATCCGAACACCTACGGCAACTCGACCGTGCAGACCGCCTACAACGCGTCGCTGCACCAGGCCGGCGCCGTGGGCCGCTTCTTCAACCTGGGCCTGAACTACACGTTCTAAGCACTTGAACGGCTGAAAAGCCGGCGACAAAAACCCGCCCGCGGACCAGTCCGCGGGCGGGTTTTTTTCATTCTGGCGCCCGGAATGGTCACGCCGCCGAGTGCGTGCCTTCCGGCCTGGCGCTGAGAGACGTTGTGTTTGCCCAACGGTAAGGCAATTATTTTCCCTGGGTATTTCTGCGCATTAATAGTGCGTTTTTAGCCTTATTGAGGCATAACGCAACAATTTTGTTGCGGTGCGTCATATTTGCATCGAATAATCTTCGGCTGTACGGACATGCGTCATCGAGCCATGCCCGCCTGGTGAATCGCCGCCTTCGTGGTCAAAAAACCCACATCGATCGTTTCCTGCGTTGCCGGACCGCGCCGCCGCTGCGCTTTTGCAGTGCGTTTTCTGCAGACTGATCGGGCTCTCAAGCGCGATGATGCGCTTTACTCCCGCACGAACACCGGGTCGGCCGCGTCATCGAGCGCGTCGATCTCGAACCATTGCAATGTCTGCTTGCGATCCGCGCGGCTGGCGAAGCGGATGCCGACATCCCGGCTGCCCTCGTAAAAAAATTCTGCCGGCGAGACGGCGTCCAGCGCTGCCCAACCGGCGCCGGCCGGATATTGCACCTGCAAGTTGCCGTCCCTGACCGCGATGACATACTGTTCCTTGCCATGGACGTAGGTGCCGGCCAGGCGCCGCAATGCAGCCACCGGCAGTGCGCGTGCCGGCGGCGCGTACTGCGGCATCCCGGCCGCGATCGTCGCGATGCGCTTGGCCAAGGGCTGCAAGCCGTAGCGCAGCACGCCTTCGCCGTTGCTCAGGATCGACACGAAGACTTTCGACAAAGGCAGGTACACCACTTCCGCATGAAAGCCCTGCACGTCGCCATTGCTCTCCAGATAGGGCTGGCCGGCCAGCGTGTGCGGGCGGATTCCATAGCCGTAGGGCACCCGCTTGCCATCGCTCAGGGTCAGTGCGGTATTCATCGCCTGCAGGCTGGCGTCTTGCAGGACTTTGCCGCTTTGCAGTGCCAGGGTCCAGCGCGCCAGGTCGGCATTGTTGGTCGCCACACCGCCGCCGCCGAATCCCAGGGTGCTGTGCCAGCGCACGGCCAGGCGCGGCCCTTCTTCGTAGGGTGTCGCCATCGCATCGATCAAGCTGTCATTGCTGATGAAATGCGTGTCCCTCATGCCGAGCGGACCGAAGAACCGGCGTGCCACGTAGTCCTGGTAGGGTTCGCCGGAGCGCTGTTCGACAATCATGGCCAGCAGCGTGTAGTTCACCGAGGCGTAGGCGAAACCGCTGCCGGGCGGCGCCAGCAGCGGTTTCGTGGCGGCCGCCGCCAGCAACTGCGCCGGCGTGTGCGCGTCGAACGCCTGCTGGCGGAAGCCGGCGTCCAGGAACAGGTTGGGAATGCCCGACGTATGCTGCAGCAGGTGTGCGACCGTGATGCCGTCCCAGCTGCGCGGCGCATCCGGGAAAAACGCCGAAAGCCGGTCGGTCAGCTTCAGCTTGCCGGCTTCGGCCAGCGTGAGGATGGCGGCCGCCGTGAATTGCTTGCCGACCGAGGCGGCATTGAAGACCTGGCCGGGCTGCATCGGCACATGCAGTTCGACATTGGCCAGGCCGTAAGCACGGTTCAATATCGTCGCACCGTCTTTCATCACCAGAACGGCGGCGCCTGGCGCCTTGGCGGAAAACAGGCCTGTCAGTTTCGCGTCGATGGCAGCCGGGACCGAGAGCGCCGGCGCGGCAGGGGCTGCGGCGGATGCGCCCTGCGCAAGCGGCAGGAAGAGCAGCGCGGTACAGGCAGTATTCAAAAATCGCATGGTAGGTCCGGGAAGGTGAGCGATATCGCCATCGTGATCTTATGCAATGCGTCCATGCCACAAGGGGGGAATGCGCTGGACTGCAGCGTGGCGGGTGCCAGCTGCCGTTGCGCTCGACAGGCCGCGGTTGCCGACTCGGGATTGGTATCGCTTGCGGCCGCCGCCGGGGTTTGTCCGGTCCAACGTTGCGTGTTACCAACGGTAGACCCCCGGAGCGGAAAATGCTTCGCATACGCTCCCACGCTGCGCTTGCACATCGACGATGCGTATCTCTTCCAGACTACCAATTGTGGTGCAGCGCTTTTTCCTTGTGCATCACAGCATGCGTCGCATTACCCGCACTGAATCGGTGCAGCCGGCAGCGGGTTTCCAAGGGCTTGCTACAGGTTCTGGCAGCGTTGACACCGCTTGAACACGTATGTTTCTATCTCATCATGTTCTAGTGTCACCAAGGAAACATTTGGTGAGATTCGGGATAGGGGAAACGCAACACAGCGCGTTGAGTGATCGATAACGACAACAAGGAATCACATGTTCAAGAAAAGCGTTTTAGTCCATGCACTCGCCCTCGCATTCGGCGGCGCGGCACTCATGGCGGGCGTGGTCGCGCCGGTGCAGGCGCAGTCGAACGCGGCCGGCGTCATCTTCGGCCAGGTGGCCAATCCGGCGGGCGCCAGCGTGGCCCTGACCAACACCGATACCGGCCTCAAGCGCACCGCCAGCCTGGATGCGCAGGGCGGCTACCGCGTGACGGCGCTGCCGGCCGGGCACTACAAGGTCGACGTGCTGCGCAACGGCGGGGTTGCCGCGACCACCGAGGTCGATGTCATCGTCGGCCAGGGTGTCGACGCATCTTTCCGCGACATGGCCACCGTGCAGGTGAGCGCCCGCCGTTCCCGCATCGACGTCTCGACCGCCACCAACGGCGCCACCTTCACCGCCAAGGAACTTGCGGCCTTGCCGATCCAGCAGAACGTCAGTGCGATCATCCAGCTGGCCCCGAACACCACCCGCGCCGACCCGCGCTACGCGGCCGGCGCCTCCTTCGGCGGCGGCGGCGCCTCCGAAAATGCCTACTACATCAACGGTTTCCCGGTCACCAACCCGCTGACCCAGCTGGGCGCCTCCGAATTGCCGTTCGGCGCGATCGCCCAGGCCCAGATCCTGACCGGCGGCTACGGCGCCGAGTTCGGCCGCTCCATCGGCGGCGTCGTCAACATCACCACCAAGTCCGGCACCAATCGCTGGGAAGCCGGCGCCACTGCCAGCACCGAGCCGAATTCCCTGCGCGCCAAGGCGCGCAACGTCTATTACGCGAATAACGGTTTCCCCACCGATGGCACGCTGTTCTCCAAGAACGATTTGTCCGGCGACCTGACCAACCGCGCCGGCGCCTACGTGGGCGGCCCGATCATCCAGGACAAGCTGTTCATGTTCCTGGCGGCCGAACGCATCAATCAGAAGAGCAGCGGCGTCAACGAAGACGCAGACACGGGCAATGCCGGCACGATTGGCTGGCTGGACCGCAAGAACCTCACCACCCGCTACCTTGGCAAGGTCGACTGGAACATCACGGACAACCACCGCCTCGAATGGACCACCATCGGCGACAAGCCAACATCCGACCAGCGTCTATCCGACTTCGACTACACGAACTTTGCTCACACCGGGAATGTCACTTCCGGGGGCCACTACCAGAGCGTGGCCAACATCACACCAACCATCGGCGCCAAGACCAACGTGCTGCGCTACACTGGCAACGTGAGCGACGACCTGACCGTGCAGGTGCTCTATGGTCAGAGCAAGACCCAGCACGTTAATGACCTGATGGGGTACGACCCAAATGTGCCGGGCATTACCTCGGCGGCAGACACGCGCGCACCGGGCATTACTTACAACAATCCGCAACCGTTCGCAGGCAAGCGCATCGATGCTGCGTCATCCTACGACAAGGTTAAGTCAACGCGGGTCGATCTCGAGTGGAAACTTGGCGATCACACCCTACGCGCCGGCGTGGACGACAACAAGCTGTCCTCTTATGGTGCCGGCCAGCTGACCGCTGGCGGCTTTGAGTGGGACTATTTACACGCCGACGAGCCGGACAAGCTCAACTCGCTGACCGGCTACCAGGCCGTCATCAACAACGGCAGCGGTCCGCTGGCGTCCCAAGGCTACTACGTGCGCAAGCAGATCTTCGAAGACGTCACTGCAGCATTTTCGAACCAGTCCGCCCAGTACATCGAGGACCGCTGGCAGCTTACCAAGAACTTGCTGGTGACCGGCGGCATTCGCGTGGAGCAGTACAAGAACCTGAACGGTAACGGTGAAGCTTTCCTCAAGATGAACGACCAGATTAACCCGCGCCTGTCGGCGTCCTGGGATGCCTTCGGTGACGCGAGCCTGAAAGTGTATGGCTCGCTCGGCCGCTATTCGATCCAGATCCCGACCCACGTCGCCATCCGCGGCGCCTCGATCTCGACCTACACGCGCCAGTACTACACCTATACTGGGGTGGCGGCCGATGGCCAGCCGACCGGCCTGAGCGCGCTGACCCCGCTGGTCTCGCCGGACAACGAGTTCGGCCAGACCAAGCTGGCGCAGACGGTGGCGGCGCAGAACCTCAAGCCGAGCTACCAGGACGAGTTCACCATCGGCTTCGACCGCGCCTGGTCGCCGGCGCTCAACTTCGGCGGCAAGTTCACGGTCCGCAAGCTGCGCGCCACCATCGACGACTGGTGCGACGGCCGTCCCTTCGATACCTGGGCCGCCGCGCATAACGTGGACACGTCCAACTGGACCGGTTTCGCCTGCGCTTCCATCAATCCGGGCCGCACCAACGACTTCCTGGTCGATTTTTCCGGCACCGGCAAGAACCTGACCAAGGTATCGCTGTCGGCGGCCGACATGGGCTTCGACCAGCCGAGCCGCCTGTACACGGCGCTCGACATGTACCTCGAACACCCGATGCGCGATGGCTGGTATGGCCGGGTGAACTACACCCTGTCGCGCAGCAAGGGCAATACCGAAGGCCAGACCCTGTCGGCGGTGGCCCAGACCGACGTGGCGGCGACCCAGACCTGGGACATGCGCGAGATCATGGAACACGCCAACGGCTTGCTGCCGAACGACCGCACCCACCAGATCAAGGCCTTCGGCTACTGGCAAGTCCTCCCCGAGTGGACCCTGGGCGGCAACTTCCTGGCGGCGTCGGGCCAGCCGATCACCTGCTTGGGCACCTATCCGGTGGCCCTGCAGACAGAGGGCTTCCCCGACTACGGCTCGGCCTACCACTATTGCTTCGGCCCGAACGGCGCCAACCTGCCCTCGCCGCAAGGCTCGGCCGGCCGTATGCCGTGGGATATTCGCTTGGACGCCTCGCTGACCTACACTCCAGCGGTTGTGAAGGGTCTTGCGCTGAAAGTAGACGTGTTCAACGTCTTTAATAAACAGAATCTGCAGCAAGTCGATCAGCAGTACAACCAGGATGAAGGGAGCCGCTCCGCGACCTACGGTACTCCGGGTAAGCTGGTTGGCTACACTTCGCCGCGCTCGATCAAGCTTGCCGTGGAATACAATCACGCGTTCTGATAAGGAAACCTGATTATGCGCCGCTCTTTTGGGCGGGTTTGAACTGCTAAATCTGCAATCCACATCTTGAACAAAGATCTTGCTGTAGCCTCCATTAACAAAAGCTATGTTATATAGCCGCTTTATGTTCCATTATCATGCTTGTGACATGGTTTTTGTACAAGCTAAATATGAGGCTGCTATACAGGCGATGATGCCAATAAGTACACTAGGAATTATTAAAAGATAGCTTCAGGGTTTGCTGTGATCTTGACGAAGCTATAGACAGCCGATGGTGACAAATCGATTTATTTGTCGGATGCAGGGTGCTGGTAAATTTTCAAATTTAGCATAAATTCATAGTCGCACCAAAAACCGGTATAGTGCTTTATAAGCACGATATAAACAGCCCTCAAAGTTGAGGGCTGGAAGCACTTTATAGTAGGCTCATTTAAAAGGGTAAACCCAAAGTTTAATATGTATTATGGAGTTGCTCCCCATGGCAAAGTGGGAGCGCCTGGATCTGGAGTGCTGTCATAACAACTTGTATGAAATACCGTATAGCTGTCGGTCGTCCTTCCTTCTATAGTTCGTTGACCCCAGCAGCTAACATACTTGGATCCGACCCAACTACCATCAGGATCGTAATAGTCATACCACGAATCCTGAGTAAGTTTTGCATAGCTCATCGTAGACGCTACGCCGCCAAAAATGGCTAGGCCAATTAAAGCTAAATGACGTTTTTTCATAATTCCCCTATAAGTCTAATAGATAGATGAATTGTGGTTGCACCTCATTTCGAGGTAACTCTAAGATAGATTATTATTTATCCGTTTTCAAGTCTTTTAATCTTAAATTGGTGTGAGTGCACTGCCACCTTGGAAGCACTGGGAGGCGGCATAAAGAATTGTAAATACATTGATTTCCTAATCGTTCTCATTGGCGAGGAAGGAGTCATGCAGAGTAACGGATACGGCATAAATTTTGCTCTCCGAAGGCGCGCAATGGCCCTCGGATCGATATTGGATCGGCGGGGGGGGGGGGGGCGTCGAGCTATCAATTCCTGGCAGAGCCGTATTGGTTATAGTCGCAACGCAGAACTTCGCCAGTGATCGATATGTGCTTCGTTATCTGGCTCGTTCAGTTTGTGAATCACGCATGTTAGGCCGATTTCCTTCGTACCAAAACTGTGAGTGCACTATGGATAGCTACGGTCTGCTGCCAATGACTAGCTGCACTCGTTGAAGGGCCTTTCGCTTCCAAACGCTGCTCCTAGTGCTAACCGAGAGATGCCTGCCCGCCTCGGAAGAGGCACATCGACCTGAACGCGATGTTCTGGCTGACGACGATTCAAGACCTTGACCTGAAAGCCAATGTCTTCAGCGTCCTCACCGTGCAGGCATGCATGTCCTCATATTCGCCGTATTCGAAAAACGACAAGACTGTCATTATTAGGCTTACTGAGCAGCCTCTGGCCTCTAGAAGCTTTGTTAGGGCCGCCTCACAGTCGAGTAAAACGCAAATTTTGACTAATGCGTAGATGCCAAGAAAAATCTCCGCTTCGGCTGCGTTTTTGGTTTGTCCGTCGCTTACAGGCCGCCCCAGCCCGCCGCCAGGACGGCCAGCGCCGCCAGCCCGGCGGTTTCGGTGCGCAACACCCGCGGGCCCATCGACAGGGGCAGGGCGCCGGCGGCGATCGCCGCGTCCTCTTCCTCGGCGCTGAAGCCGCCTTCCGGACCGACCAGCAGGCAGACGGCGCGCGGCGGCGTGGCGCGTGTCCATTGCGCCAGCGAGGCGTCGGCGCGCGGGCTTAGCAGGATGCGGACGACCTGGTCTGCTGGCTGCGCGATCCAGTGCTTGAATTCCTCCAGCGGGGCCACAGCGGCCAGGCGGTTGCGTCCGCATTGCTCGGAGGCGCTGATGACCACCGCCTGCCAGTGCGCCAGGCGCTTGTCGGCGCGCTCGCCGGCCAGCTTGACCACCGAGCGCCGCGCCGCCAGCGGCTGGATCGCGCTCACGCCCAGCTCGACCGCCTTTTCCACGATCCAGTCCATCTTGCTGCCTTCGGGCAGGCCCTGGGCCAGTGTGACGTGGAAGGGCAGTTCCGCTTCCACCGGCTGGTGGGCGAGGACCTCGGCGGCGGCGCGCCGCTTGCCGACTTCAAGCAGGCGCGCATGCACCTGGCCGCCTTCGCCATTGAACAGCACCAGTTCGTCGCCCGGCTGCTGGCGCACCACGTGCAGGTGGTGGGCCACGGTGTCCGGCAGGTCGACGGTGCTGCCGGGAAGCAGGGGAGAAGGGCAATAAAAGCGTGGCATCGATGACAATCGGGACTGTTGGCAAGCCGCCATTTTAAATCCCGCCGGGCGTGCTCTGGTAAAATACGCGGTTAACGCGGGCTGCTGTTGAAGCCGCATCTGACAGGCCGCACCGCAACGCTTTCCTATCCTCAGACTCACCACATCCATGAAACCTCTGCAAACCACCACCCTGATGGCCAACGCGATCCGCGCGCTGGCGATGGACGCCGTCCAGAAAGCCAACTCCGGCCACCCGGGCATGCCGATGGGCATGGCCGAGATCGCCGTCGCGCTGTGGGACGGCCACTATCGCCACAATCCGGCCAATCCGGGCTGGATGAACCGCGACCGCTTCCTGCTGTCGAACGGCCATGGCTCGATGCTGCATTACGCGCTGCTGCACCTGTCGGGTTACGACCTGTCGATGGACGACATCCGCAACTTCCGCCAACTCCATTCGAAGACCCCGGGCCACCCGGAAGTCGGCATCACCCCGGGCGTGGAAACCACCACCGGTCCGCTCGGCCAGGGTATTGCGAATTCGGTCGGCATGGCGCTGGCGGAATGGCTGCTGGCGAAGGAATTCAACCGTCCGGGCTTCGACATCGTCGACCACCACACCTACGCCTTCGTGGGTGACGGCTGCCTGATGGAAGGCATCTCGCACGAAGTGGCCTCGCTGGCAGGCACCCTGCGCCTGAACAAGCTGGTCTGGCTGTACGACGACAACGGCATCTCGATCGACGGCAAGGTGGAAGGCTGGTTCACCGATAACACCCCGCAGCGCTTCGCGGCCTACGGCTGGAACGTGATTCCGGACGTGGACGGCCACAGCGTGGAAGCGGTGGACGCGGCGATCGCGCAAGCGAAGACCTCGGACCGCCCGACCCTGATCTGCTGCAAGACCATCATCGGCAAGGGCTCGCCCAACCTGCAGGGCGGCGACAAGGTGCATGGCGCCGCGCTGGGCGACAAGGAAGTCGCAGCGGTGCGCGAGCACCTGATCTGGGATGCGATCCCGTTCGACATCCCGGCGCCGATCTATGAAGCCTGGGACCAGAAGGCGAAGGGTGCCGCTGCCGAGGCCGAATGGAACACCCTGTTCGCCGGCTACCGCGCGCAATTCCCGGAACTGGCCGCCGAATTCGAGCGCCGCATGAAGGGCGAGCTGCCGGGCCAGTTCGAAGCGACCCTGGCCGCCGCCATCGCCTCGACCGTCGAGAAGAAGGAAAACATCGCCACCCGCAAGGCCAGCCAGAACGCGATCCAGGCCCTGGCGCCGGTGCTGCCGGAATTCCTGGGCGGCTCGGCCGACCTGACCGGCTCGAACCTGACCAACTGGAAGGAATCGATCGCGCTGCGCTCCGGCACCCCGGGCAACCATATCAACTACGGCGTGCGCGAATTCGGCATGTCGGCGATCATGAACGGCATCGGCCTGCACGGCGGCTACATCCCCTTCGGCGCCACCTTCCTGACCTTCTCGGACTACAGCCGCAACGCGCTGCGCATGGCCGCGCTGATGAAATTGCGCGCGCTGTTCGTGTTCACCCACGACTCGATCGGCCTGGGCGAAGACGGCCCGACCCACCAATCGATCGAGCACGTGTCCTCGCTGCGCCTGATCCCGAACCTGGACAACTGGCGCCCATGCGACACCACCGAGTCGATGGTGGCCTGGGGCGAGGCGGTCAAGCGCAAGGACGGTCCGTCGACCCTGATCTTCTCGCGCCAGAACCTGCCGTACCAGGAACGCGACGCGCTCACCATCGCCAACATCGCCAAGGGCGGCTACGTGCTGCGCGACGCGCACAACCCGCGCGCCGTGCTGATCGCGACCGGTTCGGAAATCGAACTGGCGGTGAAGGCCGCCGACACCCTGGCCGGCCAGGGCATCGCCGTGCGCGTGGTCTCGATCCCGTCGACCGACGTGTTCGAGCGCCAGGACGCCGCCTACAAGGCCGAGGTGCTGGGCAAAGGTATTCCGCGGGTGGCGATCGAAGCCGGCGTGACCGACTTCTGGTACAAGTACGTCGGCCTGGAAGGCGCCGTGGTCGGCATCGACACCTTCGGCGAATCGGCGCCGGCGCCGGTGCTGTTCAAATACTTCGGCTTCACCGTCGAAAACGTGGTCGGCAAGGTCAAGGCCGTCCTGCAGCACTGATTGATGGGTTGTGCCTGCCGTCTTGGATTGGAGACCGTCCAGGCGGCAGGTGTTCGCGCTATGCTTCCATAAAACAGATTTCTTTAATCAGGAGTAAACAATGACGATCAAGGTAGCAATCAACGGTTATGGCCGCATCGGCCGCAATGTGCTGCGCGCTTTCTACGAAGGCGGCAAGAAGCAGGACATCCAGATCGTGGCGATCAACGACCTCGGCAACGCCGAATCGAACGCCCACCTGACCCGCTACGACACCACCCACGGCAAGTTCCCGGGCACCGTCGTGGTCGAGGGCGACAGCATGATCGTCAACGGCGACAAGATCCGCGTGTTTGCACAGCGTAATCCGGCCGAGATCCCGTGGGGCGAGCTGGGCGTGGACGTGGTGCTGGAGTGCACCGGCTTCTTCACCACCAAGGAAAAGGCCTCGGCCCACCTGAAGGGCGGCGCCAAGAAAGTCATCATCTCGGCACCGGGCGGCAAGGATGTCGACGCCACCATCGTCTATGGCGTCAACCATACGGTCCTGAAAGCCTCGGACACCGTGATCTCGAACGCGTCCTGCACCACCAACTGCCTGGCCCCGCTGGTCAAGCCGCTGAACGATGCCATCGGCCTGGAAAACGGCCTGATGACCACCGTCCACGCCTACACCAACGACCAGGTGCTGACCGACGTGATGCACGAAGACCTGCGCCGCGCCCGTTCGGCGACGTCCTCGATGATCCCGACCAAGACCGGCGCCGCCGCCGCGGTCGGCCTGGTGCTGCCGGAACTGAACGGCAAGCTGGATGGCTACGCGATCCGCGTGCCGACCATCAACGTCTCGATCGTCGACCTGTCCTTCATCGCCAAGCGCGACACCACCGTGGAAGAGATCAACAGCCTGATGAAGGCCGCCGCTGAGGGCCCGCTGGCCGGCATCCTGACCTACCAGACCGAGCCGCTGGTGTCGGTGGACTTCAACCACAACCCGGCATCGTCGAACTTCGATTCGACCCTGACCAAGGTTTCGGGCCGCCTGGTGAAGGTCTCGTCCTGGTATGACAACGAGTGGGGCTTCAGTAACCGCATGCTGGATACCACCGTGGCGCTGATGAACGCGAAATAAACGGCTGCTTCGGCAACTGGAACGCTCCTTCGGGAGCGTTTTTTTTGGCTGATCGGCGCTGGCATCGCGTATTCAGGCCGGAGTGGCACGTATTTACGAAGCCGGATGGACGGCTGAATTCTCACACTTTGGTGCATTTTTGTGTCGCCGTGGTGCAGATCCGCACTATTGCAATGCATGAACATTTTCGTTAAACGGCATTAAGTAGGCGATCCAACCCAAATTTTCCGCGCTTAGTTATACGTTTTCTGCTAAAAAATTGCCAAAACGGTGTAAATACAACTTTGATCTGTATCAAAAAGGATACATTTGCTTACAAATCATCAGGATGTAATAAAAACATATTTTCCAATCGTCATCTCTTTGGCACACTGGATTCGTGACGTATGCACGTTACCCGACAACATTTGTGAAGAGAGATGAACTTGAATAAATCGCTCGTGCTGAAACCCAGCGTAATTGCCGTGTTGCTCGCTATCGGAGCCGCTCCGTTTGCCGCAGCCCAGACCGGTGCCACCAGCGCCAATACGACCTCCACCGGCGCCACCGCGTCGGCTGCCGCGCCCGCCACCGTGTACGTGACGGGTTCGAACATCAAGCGCACCGACAAGGAAGGTACGTCGCCGATCAGTGTCATGACCGCCCAGGACATCAAGTCCACCGGTGCGACCACCGTTGCCGACTTGATGAAGTACATCCCGGCAATGGGTACCGATGGCAATCAAGACTTCAACGGCAGCAACAGCTTCTCCAAAGGCGCCTCGACCGCATCGCTGCGTGGCTTCGGCTCTTCCTCGACGCTGGTCCTGTTGAACGGCCGCCGCATGAACCCGGCACCCTATGCGGACCCGAACACCGGCAATTCGGTCATCTATGACCTGAACAGCATCCCGGTCTCGGCCATCGAGCGTATCGAAGTGCTGGCTGACGGCGCTTCCGCAATCTACGGTTCCGACGCGATCGCCGGTGTCATCAATTTCATTCTCAAGAAGAGTTACCAGGGCGCCGAAGTCGCTGCGCGTGGCGGTGCCAATGACGACGGTAATTTCCGCAAGAAGGGCGCCAGTGCCATCTTCGGCAAGGGCGATCTGGATGCCGACGGCTACAGCTTCCTGGTCACCGGCGACATCATGCAGCGCGACCGCACCGCGCGCCGCGATGCCACCGACATCGAGTACGAGCAATACCAGATCCTGAACGGCCGCTACCGTTCGAACTACTCGACCTACGTGTCGCAGTATCCGACCATCGCCCGCGAAACCAGCCCGGGCAGCCGCAACTTCGGCGTGACCCGCGCAACTGCCCCAAACAACCTGGTCTTCAGCACGGCTTGCCCCGCGTCCGAACAGATCACCCTGGGCGTCAAGGACGGCCTGAATCCGGCCACCAGCACCATCCTCGGACGTACCGTTTGTAACTACGACGCTATCCAGTTCGACGAAGCCCAGGGCTGGGGCCGCGACATCAACCTGCTGAGCCATGGCGAATTGAAGCTGGGCCAGAACGTTACTGCCTTCGCCGACCTCGCCTTCTCGCGCAATGAGCGCCGCTATACCGTGGCGCCGCCTTCGCTCGGCGTCGGCAGCACCACCAACTTCACCGCCACCGGCGTCGGCGCACCTTATCAGACCATCTTGCCAGTCGGCCATCCGGACAACCCGTTCCCGAATTCGCGTGCCTCGGCCTATTACCGCTTCGTGAACGTGAATGCCGATTCGACCTCGGACAACCAGGCCGTGCGTGCCCTGGCCGGCTTGCGCGGCAGCCACTTCGGCTGGGACTGGGAAAGCGCCCTGCTGTGGAACCGCGCCGAGCGCGACGACATCAGCAACGGCCGCCTCTACATCCCGGTACTGAACACCATCATGACCCAGAACCGCTCGCTGGCCGACGTGGCCAACGATCCGAACCTGGCGCATTCCGTCCTCAGCAACAACCGCTCGCAGATCTCGCAGTGGGACCTGAAGGGGTCGCGCGAATTCGGCCAGTTGGGCGGCGGCGCCATCGGCATCGCAGCCGGCGTCGAAGTGCGCCGCGAAACCACCAATCTGAACCCCGATCCGATTAACGCATCCGGACAGATCCTCGGCACCGCCAACACCATCCTGCAGAGTGGCCGTACCGTGAAGTCGGCCTTCGCCGAAGCGCGCCTGCCGGTCCTGCAGAATCTGGAGTTCGATTTTGCCGGCCGTGTCGACAAATACCCGGACCTGAAGACCAATTTCGTCCCGAAGGTCGGGACCAAGTGGACCATCAGCGACAAGTTCGCTGTCCGCGGCACCTATGCCGAAGGCTTCCGTGCGCCGTCGCTGAACCAGGTCGTGCGCGGCGGTACCCAGTTCTTCAATAGCGGCGTGTGGGATCCGAAGCGTTGCGGCCCCGACCACCAGACACCGGTGCCGGGCGGCGGTACCACCACCGACTGCTCGATCAGCATCGCCGGCACCGGCGGCTACAACCCGGACCTGAAGCCGGAAGAATCGAAGAGCTGGAACCTCGGCTTCATCTTCTCGCCGACCAGCAGCTTCGACGTGACGATGGACTTTTTCCACATCAAGCGTACCAATGAGATCATCCTCGGCAGCATCGATGAAGCTCTGAAAAACGAAGATCGCTTCCCGGCCAACGTGACCCGCAGCCAGACCAACAATCTGGTGGATACAGCCGGCAATGTGATCCCGAACACCGGTACGCTGTTGATGGTTGCCCGTCCTTGGGAAAACCAGGGCATGACCGAAGAAGGCGGCGTCGACATCGAAGGCCGATATCGCCTGAAGCTGGGTGAGTGGGGTTCGGTGTCGAATACGCTGCGTACGACCTACGTGCACACTTACAAGCTGCAGCAGCATGCTGGCGATCCGGTGCACAACGTCGCCGGTACCATTCCGGGTCTGAGCGACTGGCAGCTGAGCGTGGGCACCTCAATGCCGCGCTGGAAGAGCAGTTTCACCAGCAACTGGACGCGCGGCGACCACCAGGCCTCGCTGTCGGTCAACTACGTCGGCCCGGTCTCGGAGCTGCGCCGCTACGACGGCGACACCACGTATGCGCAGCCGTTCTGCCACTTCGGCACCGCCAAGTCGACCGACGCCGCGAAGGACCGCGACACCTCGAACCCGCTGTACGAGACCTACTACCCGGATTGCTCGATCAAGGAATGGGTGACCGTCGGCCTGGGTTATTCGTATTCGGGTTTCAAGCACTGGGTCCTGACGGCGAACGTGCAAAACCTGTTCGACGCCAAGGCACCGTACGATCCGAATGCGACGACCACCGGCTTCAACGAAGACCTGCATAACCCGTACGGCCGTTACTTCAACTTCAGCGCACGCTACACCTTCTAATCAAGATGGTGCAGTTGCAATAAAAAATCCCGCCGGTGCGAACCGGCGGGATTTTTTCGTTCTTGCTTCCCGGCTTACTTCTGCTTCGGCCAGGGCGTCAAAATCTCGAACCCGCTCTTGGTCACCACGATCATGTGCTCCCACTGCGCCGACAGCGAACGGTCGCGCGTGACCACGGTCCAGCCGTCGTCGAGCTGTTCGACGTCGGCCTCGCCGATGTTGATCATCGGCTCGACCGTGAAGGTCATGCCTTCCTTCAGCAGCAGGCCGGTGTTGGGGCGGCCATAGTGCAGCACCTGGGGTTCTTCGTGGTAGACCTTGCCGATGCCGTGGCCGCAGTATTCGCGCACCACCGAATAGCCGGCCTTTTCGGCCAGGGTCTGGATCGCGTGGCCGACGTCGCCCAGGCGCGCGCCCGGACGCACCGCGCGGATGCCGGCCATCATGGCGTCGAAGGTGGTGTCGACCAGCTTCTTCGCTTCCGGGGAGGGCGTGCCGGCGAAGTACATGCGGCTGGTGTCGCCGTGCCAGCCATCCTTGATCACGGTGACGTCGATGTTGACGATGTCGCCATCCTGCAGGATCTCGGTCGGACTGGGGATGCCGTGGCAGACCACGCCGTTGACCGAGGTGCACAGGGTCTTGGGAAAGCCGTGGTAGCCGACATTCGCCGGGGTGGCCTTCTGCACCTTGCGGATGTAGTCGTTGCAGCGCTGGTCGAGTTCCTCGGTGGAGACGCCGGGCACGACGTATTCCGAAATCATTTCCAGCACCTCGGCCGCCAGGCGGCCGGCGACGCGCATTTTCGCAATGTCTTTTTCGTTCTTGAGTTTGATAACCATGGTTCGTTTCTGTTGGAGCGACCGTACATGATACTCGCGTCCAATGAAAAATGCCCGCCAGGCGAACCTGGCGGGCATCGATTTGTCGTCTAATTAAATCAGAATGACTGGTTGTAGCGCACGTAGAAGAAGCGGTCCAGCGCCATGTTCGGATCGACCGACGACGCCGACGACGAGACGCCGTTGACTGCGTAGACGATACGCGGCTTCTTGTCGAAGGCGTTGTTGATACCGACCATGACCTGGCCTTTCCACGAGGTCTTGTAGTTCACGTTCAGGTCGTGGTAGACCACCGAGCCCAGCTTGTTGTAACCGGTGCCCCAGCTTTGGGTATAACCGGTCGGGTTGCTGCACTCGGCCGGATCTTCGGTATCCCAGCACTGGTCCTTGGTCGGGCTGTAGTAGCGCACAGTCCAGGTGGCGCCCCAGTTGCCCTTGCTCCAGTCCAGCGAGGTGACCGACTTGAACTTGTTGTAGAAGTACTCGCCGGTGTAGTTCTGCCATTCCGCCTCGGCCGAGTCCTTCTCCGAGAACGAGTGGGTATACGAGGTGTCCGACTTCACGCTGAAGCGTCCATACTGGGTGGACGGGAAGCGGTAGGCCAGCGACAAATCGATACCGTCGGTCTTCAGGCCGCCCTGGTTGGTGTTGCCGTGTGCCAGGTTGGTGATCTCGCCGGCGGCGTTACGCTGGATCGAGGTGCAGAAGGCTGGGTTGTTCTCGACGTAGCAGTTGTTGGCGACGTCGGTTGCCGTGATGCCAGTGATGCGGTTGTCGATCTTGACGCGGTAGAAGTCCAGTGCCGCCGAGGCACCGGGCAGCCACGATGGGCTGTACACGAAGCCCAGGGTGTCGGTGACCGAGGTTTCCGGTTGCAGGGTGCGGTTGCCGGCGCCGCTCTGGAACGGGTAGGCGCCCTGGCTCTCGACGGCGCCGGTGATCGGCTTGCCGTTCTGGTCCAGCTGGCGGAAGCCCGCGCCCGCGCCCGCGGTGGCGCAGCGTCCCGCCACGGCGGCATTGTTCTTCGCTTCACCGAACTGCCTGTCGCATGGGTCGAGGTAGTAGTCGAAGCTCTGCGAGCCGCCACCGAAGGTGTCGCCCAGCGCCGGGGCGCGGAAGCCCTGGCCCCAGTTGCCGCGCACCAGCAGGTCAGCGATCGGACGCCATTCGACGCTGACCTTGCTGTTGTGGGTGTTGCCGAAGTTGCTGTAGTCCGAGTAGCGGGTGGCCACGTCGAAGGTCAGTGACTTGGCGAACGGCAGATCCTTCAGCACCGGGATACGGGCTTCCAGGTAGGCTTCGCGGACATTGTAGCGGCCGTAGGTCGCGTTGGCGGCCAGGTCGGTCGAGTAGCCCGATTGCTCGAACTGGCCCGGGGTGTCGTAGCCGCGCACTTCGCGGTGTTCCAGGCCACCGGCGACGCCGAGCGCGCCGGCCGGCAGGTCGAGGATCTCGCCGGCGATGTTGGCGGTGGCGCTGTTGGTGGTCGAGCCGTAGCCGTGCTGGCCGATCGAGTTGATGTAGGCCAGGGCTTCCGGGGTCGAGGCCGACGGGCCGCCCAGGATGTCGAACGGTACGCAAGTTGCCAGCGGAATCGGGCTGGCGGCGGTGCCGCACTGGACCTGGCCGGAGGCGTTGCGGAACGACGGGCCGAGGGCCTGTTTCAGGTTCAGCAGGTTCAGGTTGCCGCTCGAGACCATGCTGCCGCTGACCGAGCTGTGGTTGTAGCCCACGTCCCAGTTGAAGGTCTTGCCGAACGCGCCGAATTCACCCGACAGGGTCGAATCGATGTGGACCGTGCGGTTTTCATTTTCGGTGGTACGCGGCAGTTCGATGGTGCGGCGGTAGAAGAACAGGTCCTGGCCCGGGTAGGGGTTGTAGGCGTTGTTCTTGTCGATGTAGACCGGGTAGGCGGACTGGGTCAGCGAGTTCAGCGGATAGCCGCCGTTCTGCGAATTCGAGTTACGCTGGGCGAACATCGCGGTGGTGGCGAAGTGCATGCCGTACGGCAGTTCGATCGAACCCTTGGTGAAGATGCTGTCCAGCCTGGTCGGCATCTGGTACTGCATCTGCGTCGTCGTGTTGAACGTGTCGTCCCGGGCGCCGGTGAAGGCGTGGTAGCTGCCCGGCAAATTCGACGGGCTGCCGGTGCCGACGCCGTCGAAGCCGCCGGTGTGGTTCAGGTACTGGTTGAAGCCAGTTGCGGTGCCGCCCGCGCTGACCTGGCGGATGCGGCCCCATGGTCCCGTACCGCCGGAGATGTGGTTCGGACCGGATGTATACGCGGTGATTTCGCGATCGCGCGCCCAGATCACGCCCTGTTCGGTGTGGCTCAGGCCGAACATGATCGAGGCTTTTTCGTTGCCGGCGCCGTAGCTCAGCGAGAAGTCCTTGGTCTTGTTGTCGCCGCCATGCTGGTTGGCGCCGTCATACAGGCTGAGCTGGCCACCTTCCATCGATTTGCGGAGGATGATGTTGATCACGCCGGCAACCGCGTCCGAGCCGTAGATCGCAGAAGCGCCGTCTTTCAGCACTTCCATGCGCTCGATCATCGAGGACGGGATGGTCGACAGGTCGGTGTAGCCGTCGACGGACTGGGTCCAGCGCTTGCCGTCAACCAGCACCAGCAGGCGGTTTGCGCCCAGGTTGCGCAGGTTGGCGTACTGGCCGCCGCTCTCGGAGTTCGACGTCAGCGTGCTGCCCTTGCTGAAGTCCGGCGAGCCGACCGACGACAGGTTGTTGATGATGTCGCCGACGGTCACCAGACCGGTCTTCTGAATCTGTTCCTGGGTCACCACCTGGATCGGTTGTGCCGTTTCCATGTCGACCTGGCGGATGCGGGAGCCGGTGACTTCCACACGCTGCAGCGGCGCGCTTTGCGTTTCTTGGGCATGTGCCGCGTGCATCCCGAAGGCCACGCCGCTGACGCACAGCAGGCGGATCGAACGGGACAAAGCTTTTTCCATCATTTGCATAACTCCTAGGGTTAGGGCACGGCAGCTGGTTCCAGAGCCGCGAATACGCCGTCGCTGAAGCGACTGTTTTCAAAAACAATGTATGTAACAATGTTTTTCAAGATAGCAATAGAATCATTTGGGGTGGCGCGCTGTCAATGTCTACACATGCATATTTTTCTGTGTTGCCATCTGGCGTACTTACAGAGAGTTGCAAGGAAATGACAGTATTTGCGGAAAATGATTAGATTTCACACTAAATGATTTCTTCAGACCATGTTAATTGTGTCTTTTGATGACCACGAACAGTGTCTTGCGAGACACTTTCGGTCTGATTTGTTGCACCGCGAAGGTGCAAACGCTTCACCAAGGTGGGGAAAAGCGTGGTTGAGCGATCAAACTTTATTCCATAGGGAGGAGGGCATCCCTTTATGCATTGCGCGTAACTTATTGCCCTTCTTACGGTCGCAAGCAGGTCATTACACGCATGTTTTGCATGGCGGGCGGATGGAATAACTTGGTGCAGCCAAGTGAATTGTTGCGATGCAAAATGGAGGCTGGCTGGAATTGATACCAGATTTGCCGCAGGCACGGTGGCAAGATGAAAATTATCGAAAGCGGGTGCAGCGGGAGGTGTGGCGTAGTACCAACAAAAAACCGCCGGACTGTGCCGGCGGTCGGTGTCGCATGGCCGGTGTGGCCATGCCGTTTTTACTGCATCAGAACGCCTGGTTGTAGCGCACGTAGAAGAAACGGTCGATTGGACGTTCCGGATCCACCGACGACGACGACGAGGTGCCGTAGCTGTAGGCAGTGTTCGCATCGTAGACCACGATCGGTTTGCGGTTGAACACGTTGTTGGCGCCGACCATCAGCTTGGCTTTCCACGGCAGGGCATAGCCGACCGACAGGTCGCTGTAGGTCATGGAGCCCAGACGGGTGTAGCCGGTGCCCCAGCTGGCGCTGTCGTTCGGGTTGCTGCACTCCAGGTTGTTGACCGCGCTCCAGCAATGGACCTTCAGCTTGCTGTAGTAACGCGACGCCAGGGTCACGTTCCAGTTGCGCAGGTTCCAGTCCACGGCCAGGTTCGACTTGACGCGGTTGATGCCGAACTCACCGGCGTAGTTGATCCAGTTGGCGGTCGAGGTGCTCTTCACTTCGTAGCGGTCGGTATAGGTCGACTCCGAGCGGATGCCGAACTGGCCGTAGCTGCTGCGCGGGAAGCGGTAGGCGAAGGTCAGGTCGAAGCCACGGGTCGACAGTTCGCCCAGGTTGGCGTTGCCGCGCGACAGGTTCGAGATCTGGCCGGTGACCGGATCGCGCTTAATCTTGTCGCAGAAGCTGCCGACGCCGTTGACATAGCACTCGTCGATCTCGTACTTGGCCGACACGCCGGTGATGCGGTTCTTGACGCGGATGTCGAAGTAATCCAGCGCGATCGAGGCGCCGCTCAGCCAGGACGGGCTGTACACCAGGCCAAAGGTGCGGGTGGTGGCGGTTTCCGGTTGCAGCGAATCATTACCGGCACCGGTATTGAAAGGCGTCGGGGTCTGGGCGCCGCCGGCCGGGACCGGCGAGCCGGCCTGGTTGACCTGGCGGAAGTTGGCCGGGACGCCAGCCGCCGTGCAGCGCGCCTTCACGGTCGGGTTCTTGGCCGCTTCGCCGTACAGGCTGTCGCAGGCGTCGAGGTAGGAATCATAAGACTGCGAGCCGCCGCCGAAGGTGTCGGCCAGGGACGGGGCGCGGAAGCCTTCGGCGACGGTGCCGCGCGCCAGCAGGTCGCGCACCGGTTTCCACATCACGCTGGCCTTGCTGTTGGTGGTGTTGCCGAAGTTGCTGTAGTCCGAATAGCGCGACGCGACGTTCAGGCTCAGCAGTTCCGCGAAGGGGATGTTCTTCAGCAGCGGGACGTTGAGTTCCAGGTAGGCTTCGCGCACGGTGTACTTGCCGTAGGTGGCATTGCCCGCCAGGTCGGTCGAGTAACCGGATTGCTCGAACTGGCCCGGACGGTCGTAGCCCCTGACCGAACGGTGTTCCAGGCCGGCCGCGATGCCGACCGCGCCGGCCGGCAGGTTGAACAGTTCGCCGCTGATGTCGGCGGTGGCGCTGTTGATGGTCGAGCCATAGGTGGCCTGGCCGGTCGACATCACATAGGCCAGCGCGGCCGGGGTCGAGGCCGACGGACCGCCGGCGATGTCGAAGGGCACGCATTCCGCCAGCGCGACCGGGGCCGCGGCGGTGCCGCACTGGACCTGGCCGGAGGCGTTCATGAAGGAGGGGCCGAGGGCTTTCTTCAGGTTCAGCAGGTTCAGGTTGCCGGTTTGCAGCACCGTGCCCGAAATGGCGCTGTGGTTATAGCCCACATTCCAGTTCCACGACTTGTTCAGGAGGGTGAAATCGCCTTCCAGCACGGCATCGACGTGCAGGGTGCGGTTTTCGTTCTCGGTCACGCGCGGTACTTCGATGGTACGGCGGTAGAAGAACAGGTCCTGGCCCTTGCCGGCGCCGGCGACCTGGTTGCCGTAGGGGTTGAAGTAGTTGTCCTTGTCGATATAGACCGGGAATTTGCTCTGGGTCAGGGAGTTGACCGGATAGCCGGCCACCTGGCGCGAGGACAATCGGTCCGCGTACATGGCGGTGGTGGTGAAGCGGGTGTCCCAGGGCAGGGCGATGCTGCCCTTGGTGAACAGCGTGGTCAGTCGCGACGGCGACGTGAACATCATCTGGCTGGTCGAATTGAAGGTGTCGGCGTCGGCGCCGGTGTAGGCGTGGTAGTTGGCCGGATTGCGCGAGCTGGAACCGGTGCCGTCGCCCAGATAGCCGCCGGTGTGGTTCAGGACGCGGTTGAAGCCGCCGTTGGCGGCGACAGTGTTGGCCGCGCCGGTGGCGGTGACCGGGGTGACGCGGCCCCACGGGGTGGCGCCGAAGCCGGCGTTGAAGTGGGCCGGGCCGTTGGTGAAGGCGGTGACGTCGCGGTCCTTGGCCCAGACTTCGCCCTGGTCGCTGTGGCTGAGGCCGAACATCATGTTGGCCTTGTCGTCGCCGGCGCCGTAGCTGACCGAATAATCCTTGGTCTTGCCGTCGCCTTTTTCGTTCTGGCCGTTGTAGATGCTGGCCTGGCCGCCCACCATGGTGGTCTTCAGGATCACGTTGACCACGCCGGCGATGGCGTCCGAGCCGTAGATCGAGGAAGCCCCGTCCTTCAGCACTTCGATGCGCTCGATGAAGGCCGACGGGATGGTCGACATGTCGGTGTAGCCGGCCACGGTCGCGGTCCAGCGCTTGCCGTTGACCAGCACCAGCAGGCGGTTGGAACCCAGGTTGCGCATGTTGATGTACTGGCCGCCCTGTTCACGGTTCGAGGTCAGGGTCGAGCCTTTCGAGAAGGCCGGCGTGCCGGCGGCGGACATGTTGTTGAGGATGTCGCCGACGGTCACCAGGCCGGTCTTCTGAATCTGTTCCTGCGTCATGACCTGGATCGGTTGTGCCGTTTCCAGGTCGACCTGACGGATACGCGAACCGGTGACTTCGACCCGTTGGGTCGGCGCCGGCGTTTGCGTTTCGGTCTGTGCTTGTGCAAGGGTGCTCATCGCTTGCAGGGCGACGGCGACGGCCATTGCGATCTTGGTAGGTTGTTGCATGGATTCTCCAGTTCTGGGGCATTGGCCCGGCGATTCATGGCCGCCAGGCCTCTAACAAACAAACAACGACGACACGACAACGCACGCGGCAAGGGCGTAAATACCGTACATACGTTTGATGTATCAGATCATTTCGTGTTGACTGGTGTCAATATCGAAAAAATGTTTATTAGGAAAGGTGGAGGAAATACAACATGCGGCACTGCAACATGCACCGGGCTGGTCCGGCGATGCGCGCGCGTAGTGCGGCGCCGCACGCCTGGGGTGCATGCGGCGACCCGCAGAGGCCGTAGATAAAGGGTGTAGAGGATCAGTCGCCGAAGCAGGCGCGCCACAGGCGCAGCACGACATCCGCATGCGCCGTCACCAGCGCCGGATCGACGCGGGCATTGTCCTGGCCTTGCAGACGCACCCCATGCTGCAGGCGGCGCAGCGCGCGGTAGGCATCGGCGGCGCCCCTGGCGAGCGCGCTGTCGATCAGGCCGAGTTCGCCGCACAGGCGCAGCAGGGCGATGTTGCCGGTGTTGGCGGTCAGCGCCGGATAGGCCGCCGCATGGCGCAGCACCAGGTATTGGACAATGAATTCGATGTCGATCATGCCGCCGGCGTCCTGCTTGAGGTCGAAGCGGCCGCCCGTGTTGGGGTGGGCATCGCGCATGCGCTGGCGCATGTTCACGACTTCATCGCGCAGCGTTGCCGCCCTGGCGCCACGGTCCTGGCGCAGCACCGCTTCGCGGATCGCCTCGAAGCGGGCGCCGATGGCGGCGTCGCCGGCGCAGAAGCGGGCGCGGGTCAGCGCCTGGTGCTCCCAGATCCAGGCCGAGCCCTGCTGGTAGCGCTCGAAGGCCGCGACCGAGGACACCAGCATGCCGCTGGCGCCGTCGGGACGCAGCGCGGTATCGACGTCGAACAGGATGCCGGCCGGGGTATGCGTGGTCATCCAGGTGATAAAGCGCTGGGCCAGCTTTGCGTAGTTGGCGGGCGCGTCCTGGTCGTCGTCGTCGAACAGGAAGATCACGTCGAGGTCGGACACATAGCCCAGCTCCTTGCCGCCCAGCTTGCCGTAGGCGATCACGGCGAAGGCGGGCTGGTCGCGGTGGCGGCTGGCGATGGTGCGCCAGGCGCGCTGGACGGTCTCGGCCACGATCAGGTCGGCCAGCGCCGACAGGTGGTCGGCCAGGCGCTCGACCGACAATTCGCCGGCCAGGTCCAGCGCCAGCAGGCGGAACAGCTGGGCATGGTGGGTTTCGCGCAGGATATCGAGCTGGCGCTCGGTATCGCCGGCGGCCCCATCCAGCTGGGCCTTGAGGCTGGCCGCCAGGGCCGGCAGGTCCTCGGCGAAACTCGACGCGCTGTTGCCGCGGTCGTCGAGCAATTCGTCGAGCAGGATCGGGTGCTGGGTCAGGAAGGTGGCGGCCCAGCCGCTGGCGTTGATCATGCGGATCACCCGGTCGAGGGTGTGCGGGTATTCGGTCAGCAGCGACAGATAGGCCGAGCGGCGCGCGATCGCTTCGAAGAAGTCGAGCAGGCGGCCGAGCGTGGCGGCATGGCTGCCGTGCCCGCTTTCCCGGACTGCGGCGCCGATCTGCGGCAGGGCGGCGTTGACCAAGGCCACCAGGCGGTTGCGGCTGGCCTCGGGCAGGGTCTGCAGGCGTGGCGCCTGCCAGGTGGCGACCAGGCGGTCGGCCGCGGCCAGTGGATCGTCGAAGCCGAGGCTGGCCATGCGGTCGGCGATGGCATCGCGGTTGTCGGGGTCGCTCACCGAGGCGCCGGGGTCGACCGGGTCGGCGCCGTTACCCTTGTCGGCGAAGATGGCATCGAACTGGGCCGCGACGAACACGCGCCATTCGTCCAGGCGCGCCAGCAGCGCGGCCTCGTCGGCGAAACCCATCATCAGCGCCACCGTGTGGCGGTCGGCGGTAGCGGCTGGCAGGGTGTGGGTCTGGGCGTCTTCCAGGTATTGCAGGCGGTGCTCCAGGTTGCGCAGGAAATTATAGGCATCGAGCAACTGCTGCACGACATCAGGGGTAAGCAGCTCGCGCTCGGCCAGCAACTGCAGTGTCTTGCGTGTGGAGCGTTCGCGCAGTGCCGGGTCGCGTCCGCCGCGGATCAGCTGGAACACCTGGGCCAGGAATTCGATCTCGCGGATGCCGCCGCGTCCCAGTTTGACGTTGTGGCTGCGCTCGGGGTGCAGGCGTTCCTGGCGGTTGACCTCGGCGCGGATCTGGGCGTGCATGGTGCGGATCGCATCGATCACGCCGAAGTCGAGGTAGCGTCGGAACACGAAGGGCCGCACGATGGCGTCGAGGGCGGCGATGTCTTCGGCGTCGCCAGTGACCGCACGCGCCTTGACCCAGGCATAACGTTCCCATTCGCGCCCTTGTACGATCAGGTAGTCCTCGACCATGTTGAGGCTCGCGGCAAGCGGACCGGACTTGCCGTTGGGACGCAGCGCCATGTCCACGCGGAAGGTAAAGCCATCCTCGGTCAGCTCGGACAGGGCGGCGATCAGTTTGCGTCCCAGGCGCACGAAGAATTCGTGGTTGGACAGGCTGCGCTGGCCGGCGGCAGCACGGGTCTCGCCATCTTCCGGGTACACGAAAATCAGGTCGATGTCGGAGGACACATTGAGTTCGAAACCGCCATGCTTGCCCATGGCCAGCACCATCATCTGCTGCGGCCGTCCGGATTCGGCACCGATCGGCACGCCGTGGACGGCGCCCAGCTCCGCCATGAGCTCGGCGAGGTGGGTTTGCACGGCAAAGTCGGCGAAGCGGCTCATTGCGGTGACCACTTCGTCGAGGTCGGCCTGGCCGTCGAGATCGCGCCGGACGAGGGCGCAGACCAGCAGGTTGCGCAGGCGGCGCATGGCGCGGCCGAGGGGCAGATGGGCATCCTCCGCCAGCGCTGCGCCGAGATCGAGCCGGGCCAGCGATAATTGGCACACGGCGTCCAGGCGCGCTGCGCGTGCCGGATCGGCGGCCAGCCAGCGCTGGTAGAAGCGCGACATGTGTGCCAGAGAGGACTCGGGTGCGGCACGCTGGGCGATGGCGGTTGCGGAAGAAGGGAGAGTCATGGTGGGATCCAGGCGAGTTATGCGTTCCGGGACGCTTGCTATGCGGTAAAATTGCCCGCCGCCTGCCCAGGGTTGGCATGATGGTAAGGCAGACCCCGTGTTGACCGCAAGCGCGTCCAGCTGGCACATCGGCCGGATTGGTGCGCAGAGATGACCGTATTCAGAAGAACTTGCCGCACGCACTGCCTTGTTTGCACTGCCCTATTGAATAAATTTACCGTAGTAATCGGCGAGCCTTTTTGAGCATATTGATGCACAACCCGGAACAGCAGGCAAAGCGTGCGCGGCAGCCGGACGAGCAGGAGCTCGTCGATGCCGGCGCGGGCGCCGATGCACATGCAGTCGATGCCCATGCGGTCGAGGCCCATGTGCACCTGCCGCTGGCCGAACGCTGGCGCCGCCTTCGCGCGGCCTACCGCTACTGCAACCTGGCGTCCCATCATGTGCTTGGCTTCGCGCTCAAGGCCGGCCTGCTGGTCTATTTCGCCTTCATGCTGCTGTTCCTGGCGCTGCGCTACGCGGTGCTGCCGAACATCGACCTGTACAAGCCCGATATCGAGCGCGCCGCCAGCCGCGCCCTCGGCAACCAGGTCAGCATCGCCCGGGTGTATGCCTCGTGGCGCGGCCTGCATCCCAACCTGTACCTGGGCGACCTGCGCCTGCGCGATGCCCAGGGCCGCCAGCTGCTGGCCCTGCCTTCGGTATCGGCCACCCTGTCGTGGTGGTCGGTGCTGGCCTTCGAGCCGCGCTTCGAGGCGCTCGAGATCAACCGCCCCGAACTCGACGTGCGGCGCACAGCGGACGGCGTGCTGCAGGTGGCCGGGGTGCGCATGGAGCCGGACAAGAAGGATGCCGGCGGCGGTGCCGACTGGCTGTTCCGCCAGCACGAGATCGTGATCCGCGAAGGACGGCTGACCTGGACCGACCAGCTGCGTGGTGTCCTCCCGCTCGAACTGCGCGATGTCACCATGGTCCTGCAGAACCGCTGGAAGGTGCACCGCTTCGCCCTCAAGGCGACGCCGCCGGCCGGCGTCGGCGACCCGATCGACCTGCGCGCGCGCTTCGTGACGCCGGCCTTCGGCGCCCATCCCTCGGACACGCTGCGCTGGAAGGGCGAGGTCTACGCCGACCTGCGCAATGCCGACCTGGCGGCCTGGAAACAATACCTGAGCTATCCCTTTGCCCTCGAGCGCGGGCGCGGCTCGGTGCGCGCCTGGCTGAATTTCGACCAGGCGCGCGTGGCCGGCTTCACCGCCGACCTGGCCCTGGCCGACGTCGGCGCGCGTCTGGCGCCGGACGCGCCGCCGCTGGCGCTGGCGCGCGTCAGCGGCCGCCTGTCGGCACGCGAGGAAATCCGGCCCGGCGCCGGCGACGGCAAGCCGACCTTCGGCGCCCTCGGCCACACGGTCGGCATCCAGGATTTTTCGGTGGTGATGCGCGACGGCACCGTGCTGGCACCGGCCACCCTGTCCGAATCCTGGCGCCCGGCCGCGAAGGGCAAGCCCGAACGCGTGCAAGTGCGCGCCGACCGCGTCGACCTCGGCGCGCTGGCGGCGCTGGCGGCGCAAATGCCGCTCACGCCGGGCCAGCGCCAGTTGCTGGAAGAACTGGCGCCGCGCGGCCGCCTGGTCGATGTCGATGCCGAGTGGCAGGGGCGTTTCCCCAAGCTGGCCGGCTACCGCGTGCGCGGCCAGGTCGAGGGCCTGGGCATGAATGCGCTGGCGGCGCATGAGGACACGCCGGAGAGCAAGGGCATGGCCCATCCGGCGATTCCCGGTTTCAATAACCTGTCCGGCAGCATCGATGCCAGCGACGAAGGCGGCAGTGTGAGCGTGGATGCCAGCAAGCTGGCGCTGACGCTGCCGGCCTGGTTCGCCGACCCCGAGATGCGCTTCGACCAGCTGGCGCTGCGCGCGCGCTGGTCCTGGCCCCAGGCCGACCAGCTGCTGGTCGAGGTCGACAACCTGCATTTCGCCCAGGGTGCGCTGAAGGGCACGCTGTCGGGACGCCACCTGTTGCCGCTCGGCCAGGGCCACGGCCCCGGCAGCGCCGACTTCAACGCCACGGTCGACAACTTCGACATCGCCAGCATCGGGCGCTTCCTTCCGCTGGCCACCCATGAAGGCTTGCGCGACTGGCTGACCGGGGCACTGCAGGGCGGCACCCTGCACGATGCGAAGGTGCGCCTGCGCGGCGACCTGTCGCATTTCCCGTTCAAGGGCGACAGCGCGCTGGAGCGCGCGCGCGGCGAATTCCGCGTCAGCGGCCGCATCGCCGACGGCAAGCTGGAATACGCGCCGGCGCACAAGGCGGCCGACGGCAAGACGCCGCTGTGGCCGCTGGCCGAGAACATCAACGGGACCATCGTGTTCGACCGCGCGCGCATGGAGATCAATGCCGACAGCGCGCGCACCTTCGGCATCGCATTGAACAATGTGCGCGCGGTGATCCCGGAGCTCGGCTCGCACGAATCTGTGCTCGACATCGACGGCAATGCCGCCGGCCCGCTGCAGGATTTCCTGCGCTATGTCGCGGTGACGCCGGTGCTGGACTGGATCGGGCGCTTCACCGAAGACACCCACGGCAGCGGCGCCGCCAAACTCGGCCTGAAGCTGCACCTGCCGCTGGCCAATCTGCACGACGCCAAGGTGCAAGGCGCGCTGCAGCTGCAGAACAACGACATCACCCTGTTCCCGGACTTGCCGCCGGTGCAGGCGGCGCTGGGCCGCATCGAATTTTCCGAGCATGGCGTCAACCTGAACGGCATCGGCGCCAGTTTCCTGGGCGGTCCGCTGGTGCTGTCGGGCGGCACCCAGCGCGAGGGCGGCATCGTGATCCGGATGGCCGGCACCGCCAGCGCCGAGGGCATGCGCAGGACCGCCTCGTTGCCGGGACTGCAGCGCCTGGGCGCCAAGCTGTCCGGCGATGCACGCTTTGCGGGCAGCGTCACGGTCAAGGACCGCCAGACCCAGATCGTGGTCGATTCCACCCTGGCCGGCCTGGGGGTGGCCTTGCCGGCGCCGCTCAACAAGCCGGCCGCGGATGCGCTGCCGCTGCGCTTCACGCTGACCGGCCAGCCGACCGGGGCGGACGGCGTCGGCCGCGACGAGATCCGCATCGGCCTGGGCGAGACCGTGGCCGCGCGCTACGTGCGCGAGCGCCAGCCGCATGGCGCCTGGGTGGTCAAGCGCGGCGGCATCGGCGTCAACGTGCCGGCGCCGGAGCCGGACAACGGCATGATGATCAACGTGAACATGAAGTCGCTGAACGTCGACCGCTGGCTGGCGGCGGCAGGCGACATCGCCGGCCAGGGCGGGACGCCGGCAGCGGCCGCTGCCGCTGCGCCGGCCGCCGAAGGCGCCACCGCGCCCGGGGGCACCGGCGCCAACATGGCCCAGTACGTGATCCCGGACACCATCGGCGCGCGCGCCGAGGAGCTGGTGATCGGCGAGCGCCCGCTGCGCAAGGTCGTGGTCGGCGCCACCCACCAGCCCGGCATGTGGCAGGCCAATATCGATTCGCGCGAAGTGGTCGGCTACGTCACCTGGAACGAATCGCCCACCGGCCAGGGCCTGGGCAAGGTGACCGCGCGCCTGGCCTCGCTCGACATCCCGGAATCGACCGCCAACGAAGTCAAGGACCTGCTGGAATCGAACAAGGGCGTGAGCGCCAACATCCCTGCGCTGGACATCGTGGCCGAGCGCTTCGAGTTGTTCGACAAGCAGTTCGGCCGCCTGGAATTGGTGGCCAGCAATGCCCAGGCGCTGGCCGGGCGCGAATGGCGCATCGACAAGGTGGCGCTGACCAACCCGGACGGCCAGTTGAAGGCCAACGGCCGCTGGCTGACGCGCGACGGCAAGAGCAATACCGCGCTCAACTTCAAGCTCGACATCAGCGATGCCGGGCGCCTGCTGGACCGCCTCGGCTTCCCCGGCACCCTGCGCCGCGGCAAGGGCCAGCTGGCGGGCGACGTCTCCTGGAGCGGCCTGCCGTATTCGCTGGACATCCCGAGCCTGTCGGGCCAGGTCCAGATGAACGTCGAGGATGGCCAGTTCCTGAAAAAAGACCCGGGCGCAGCCAAGCTGCTTGGCGTGCTCAGCCTGCAGATGCTGCCACGCATGCTCAAGCTCGATTTCCACGACGTGTTCTCGGAAGGCCTGGCCTTCGACGGCATCACCGCCAACGCCATGATCACGCGCGGGGTCTTGCACACGGAAAACCTCAAGATGCATGGGGTGGCGGCGACCGTGCTGATGGACGGCAGCGCCGACATCGCCAACGAATCGACCAATCTGCACGTGGTGGTGATTCCCGAATTTAACCTCGGCACCGGCCCGCTGGTGTACGGCCTGGCCGTCAACCCGGTGATCGGCCTGGGCAGCTTCCTGGCCCAGCTTTTCCTGCGCGCACCGGTGATGAAGGCGCTGACCTATCACATGCAGGTCACGGGGCCGTGGAAATCGCCATCGGTCGTCAAGCTGGACAATAATGCCTTGCCGGCGCTGCCCGCGGCGGCCACCTCCAGGAAGGAGAAGCAATGAGTGAACAAACGATCGTCGCCGCCGTGCAGATGGTGTCGACGCCGGTGGTCGAAGAAAACATCGCCACTGCGCGCCGCCTGCTGGCGGACGCCGCCGCCACCGGCGCCCGACTGGTGACATTGCCCGAGTACTGGCCGATCATGGGCCGCGCCGACACCGACAAGGTGGCGCACGCCGAGCAGCCGGGCAGCGGGCCGATCCAGGATTTCCTGGCCGCGCAGGCGCGCGAGCACGGCATCTGGCTGATCGGCGGCACGCTGCCGCTGGTGTCCGCCGACGCCGGCAAGGTACTCAACACGACCCTGGTCTACGACCCGCAAGGGCGCGCGGCCGGCCGCTACGACAAGATCCACCTGTTCGGCTTCAACAAGGGCGGCGAATCCTATGACGAAGCGCGCACCATCGTGCCGGGCGCCACGGTCGGCGCCTTCGACGCGCCCTTCGGCCGGGTCGGGCTGTCGATCTGCTACGACCTGCGCTTCCCGGAACTGTTCCGCGCGATGGGCGAGTGCGCGCTGATCGTGGTGCCGGCGGCGTTTACCCACACCACCGGCCTGGCGCACTGGGAAGTGCTGCTGCGCGCGCGCGCCATCGAGAACCAGTGCTACGTGCTGGCTTCGGCCCAGGGCGGCCTGCACCCCAACGGCCGCCGTACCTTCGGCCACAGCATGCTGATCGACCCCTGGGGTGAGGTCAAGGACGTGCTGGCGGAAGGCGAGGGCGTGGTCAGCGGTGCCATCGACGCGGCTTTCCTGGCGCAGGTGCGAGAGAATTTGCCGGCGTTGAAGCACCGCAAGCTCTAATTTTGTCGCCCGGATGCGGCGTAGGGTGGGCACCCCGTGCCCACGCGTGAAGCTTGCGTTATGTTGGCGTCCGTGCCCACGCGTGAAGCTTGCATCATGCTGGCCTCCGCGTGGCTCGGGGAGCCTCGCCGGCCGCGCCCACCCTACATGTTGTGTAACCGACATATATGCAGTGCAGGTGTGCCCGCCCGGTAGGAACCAACCGGATATGGCACAATGCTCTATCCCTACGAGAAAGACCACGCACCATGAAACCATTCGAACCGAATCTGTCCTCCCTCGCGGTGGCGCGCGATGTCCTGTTGACGCCTTTCGGCCTCGACGAAGGCAAGCTGATCACGACGCTCGGGACGATGTTCACGCACAAGGTCGATTACGCCGACCTGTATTTCCAGTTCACCAAGAGCGAAGGCTGGAGCCTGGAAGAAGGCATCGTCAAGAGCGGCAGCTTCTCGATCGACCAGGGCGTCGGCGTGCGCGCCGTGTCCGGCGACAAGACCGCCTTCGCCTATTCCGATGACATCTCGCAGGCGGCCCTGCTGGACGCCGCCGCCGCCACCCGCACCATCGCCCGCGCGGGCACCGGCCGCGTCAAGGTCGCGCCCGGCGTGCGCGAGAGCGGCGGCCGTTCGCTCTACCTGCCGCACGATCCGCTCAGCTCGCTGGATGCGACCGCCAAGGTGCAGTTGCTGGAGCGCGTGGAAAAGATGGCGCGCGCCAAGGACCCGCGCGTGGTGCAGGTGATGGCCAGCCTGGCCGGCGAATACGACGTGGTGCTGGTGGTGCGCAGCGACGGCGTGCTGGCGGCCGACATCCGGCCGCTGGTGCGGGTCTCGGTGACCGTGATCGCCGAGCAGAACGGCCGCCGCGAAGTCGGTTCTTCGGGCGGCGGCGGGCGTTACGACTATGGGTATTTCAGCGACGAACTGCTCGACCAGTACGCCACCGAAGCCGTGAAATCGGCCCTGGTCAACCTGGAAGCGCGTCCGGCGCCGGCCGGCCCGATGACCATCGTGCTCGGACCGGGCTGGCCCGGCGTGCTGCTGCACGAGGCGGTCGGCCACGGCCTGGAAGGCGACTTCAACCGCAAGGGCTCGTCGGCCTACGCCGGCATGATCGGCGAACGCGTCGCCGCCAAGGGCGTGACCGTGGTCGACGACGGCACCCTGCAGGACCGCCGCGGTTCGCTCAACATGGACGACGAAGGCAACCCGACCCAGTGCACCACGCTGATCGAGGACGGCATCCTGAAGGGCTATATCCAGGACACGATGAACGCGCGCCTGATGAAGATGCCGGTCACCGGCAACGCGCGCCGCGAATCCTTCGCCCACCTGCCGATGCCGCGCATGACCAACACCTATATGCTGGCGGGCGACAAGGACCCGGCCGAGATCCTGGCCTCGGTCAAGAACGGCCTGTACGCGGTGAACTTCGGCGGCGGCCAGGTGGACATCACCAACGGCAAGTTCGTGTTCTCGGCCAGCGAAGCCTACATGATCGAAGATGGCAAGATCACCTACCCGGTGAAGGGCGCGACCCTGATCGGCAACGGTCCGGACACCATGAACCGCATCTCGATGATCGGCAACGACATGCGCCTGGATTCCGGCGTGGGCGTGTGCGGCAAGGAAGGCCAGAGCGTGCCGGTGGGTGTCGGCCAGCCGACCCTGCGCATCGATGGCGTGACGGTGGGCGGCACCGCCTGATCCAACGGCCCAGCCTGCAATGATCGACGCCCGCCGGGTTCAGCCCGGCGGGCGTTTTTTATTGCCCGTTCAAGATCCGCCGGTTGTGCTAATTGAAGGTATAGCGTGCCCCCACCGAATAGAAGCGGCCGCGCGCACCCTCATAGTCGAGCGGGTTGTAGGACTGGGCACCATAGGTCAGCGGATCCAGCGGCGCGATCTTGTCGAACACGTTCTGGATCGAGCCGAACACTTCCAGTTGCGGCATCGGCTTCCAGCGTACCACCAGGTCGAGCGTGGTGAAGGACGCCAGTTCGCAGCCGCTTGGGGCGTCGGCGCCGTTGGCGTAGTGGCTGGCGCAGCCGTCCGGATCGTCCTTGAAGAAGGTGTTGTCGAGCTTGCCGCGGTAATTGACGTTGGCCGACACGCGCCAGTCCTTGCGATCCCAGCCGAAACGCACGTTGGCGCGGTTGTCGGGCGTGCCGGTGCAGTTGGTGACGTCGCAATTGCCGTGGGTGCCCGCATAGTCGCGCGACGTGCCGTCCTGCTCGCTGCGGGTCCATTCGAACAGATGGGTGTATTTCACGTCGAAGGTGAAGTTGCCGTAGTCGTCCGGCAAGCGGTGGTTGTAGCGGCCGTCGATGTCGATGCCGCGCACCTTGGTCTCGGCCGAGTTGACGTAGCGCGTGAGCACCGCGGTGATCGCACCCGGGTCGCCCGGGATGCCGCTGGTGCTGGTCGGGTCGCGCGCCACGCTGCCGCTGGCGATGGCGGCGTCCACCTGCTGCTGGTTGATCTCGCTCTTGCGCTTGATCGTCCAGTAATCGACCGAGATGCTGGTGCGCGGCAGCGGATCCCAGATGATGCCCAGGTTGTAGCTGCGCGAGCGTTCCGGCGACAGGTCCGGGTTGGGCGAGGTGATCACGGCAACCGAGGCCGGGTCGCAGGTGCCGGGCACGCCCAGCGCGCAGCGCGTCGGGTCCGAGGCGGTGGAATAGGCGGCCAGGCCGCCGACGCCGTTCTCGGCCGAGCTGGGGGCGCGGAAGCCGCGCGCGAAGGTGCCGCGCAGTGCGAATTCCCGCGTCGGCGTCCACTTCAGGCCGGCCTTCGGCGTGTAGGAGTTGCCGACGTCGGTGAAATGGTCCCAGCGCATCGCCGCCGACGCTTCGATGTTGTAGCCCAGGGGCGCCAGCGCTTCGCTGTACAGCGCGAACACATTGCGCTGGCCGGCATAGGCGGAATAGCCGAGGCCGATGATGTTGCCGCGCTCGGTGCCGGCGGTCGGCCGCAGTTCGGTCTTTTCGTGGCGCCATTCGCCGCCCACCGCCAGCCCGAGCGGACCGGCCAGGTAGGGCAGGCCGGCGAACTCGCGCGTGCCCTTGAAATCCCACTGGCCGATTTCGCTGTGGGCCGCGTTGCCGATCCGTTGCGACAGTGCCGCGTAGACGGCCGGCGAATTCAGGGCGGTGTTCTCGCCGATGCGCCAGAAGGTGCCGGCCGGCAGCGCTGCGTACAGGGGATTGGCCTGCGCCGCCGCGACGTTGGCGGGGCTCGGGTCGAGCAGGGCGAAGGCGGCGTCGCGCTGCAGGTAACCGGTCTGGTTGTTGTTGACGTGGTTGCGCGAGTACAGCAGCGAAGTATCCCAGTCCCAGCCATAGTTGGTGCCCTTGACGCCGCCGATCCAGCGCAGGAAGTTGGAATCGATGTTGGACACGCGCGGACCAAGGTCGGCCGCCAGGTAGCGCAGCCGCGCGGCGGTGCCGAAGTAGGGATTGTCCGGATGGTCCGCGCCCAGCTGGACGATGCCGTTGTTGACCGGTCCGCCCGGATAGCCAACCGAGCCGCTGACCGTGGTTGGCGTGGTCGAGGAATCGGTCTGGCTGGTGTAGTAGTTGAATTCGCTGTAGGCCTGGATGTCCGGCGTGGCCTGCCAGGTGCCGCGTGCGAAGAAGCTGATGTTTTCCTGCTTCGGCTCGATCTGGTTGAACAGCCGGGTGCTGTCGATCAGGCAGCCGCCGCCGGGGTCGCCCTGCGGGTGGTTGGTGAAGTTGGAACAGGCCGCGCCGGGGAAGGTACGGGTGAAGCCGGCCCCGGCCAGGTCGCCGCGGTTGTAGTAGTTGGCTGGATCGGCGGGGTTGCGCACGTTGCCGTTGATGGCGCTGCCGGCGGTGCCGCTGCCGGGCACGATGGCGCCGGTGCCGCCCAGCGCCTCGACCGCCGAATAGCCCCAGGGCCGCAGGTCGATGCTGCCGATATGGTCGCGCGCGTGGTCGCGCAGCCAGGTTTCATCGAACTTCTTGTACTCGATGCTGAACAGGAAGTTGTAGCGGTCGGTGTCGAGGCTGCCCAGGCCCTTGGTGAAGGCGAGGTTGGTCTGCTTGCCATCCCATTCCTTGGTGGCGCCGCGCGACAGGCGCACGGTGTTGCCGGTGTAGTCGCGGCGCAGGATGATGTTGACCACGCCGGCGATCGCGTCCGAACCGTAGATGGCCGAGGCGCCGTCCTTCAGCACTTCGATGCGGTCGACGGCGTCGGTCGGGATCACGTTCAGGTCCGAGAACTGCTTCTGGCCATCGTCGGCCAGGCCATAGGGCGCCATGCGGCGGCCGTTCAGCAGCACCAGGGTCGAGGCCGCGCCCAGGCCGCGCAGCGAGATGCCGGAGGCGCCCGCGGCGAAACCGTTGCCGAAGCTGGTCGGCACCGAACCCTGGTTGTCGACCGCCAGGTCCTGCAGCAGCTCGGCGACGGTGTTCTTGCCGGAGCGCTCGATGTCGGTCCGGTTCACGGTGATGACGGAAGACGCGGTTTCGGCCTCGGAACGGCGGATGTTGGAACCGGTCACTTCGACGCGCGCCACCGGCTTGGGCGCGGCTTCCTGCGCCGCCGCCGGCAAGGGCAGCGCCGGCAGCGCCAGCGCCAGCAGGCCGACGGCGCCGCCGCCCGCGAACAGGCGCCGCACCGACCGGCAGATTGGGGTTTCAGTCATGTCCATACTCCAGGTAAGGGGAGGACCCGCGGTATCGGGCCAGGACAGCGCGCGAGCCGGGCGGGGCATGGTCAGACTTTTGCATTAACGTCAAATAAAGGAATGACATCTCTCAAGCGTGTTCGGCACAAGCGCAGAGTGTGTCTGCTCCACGCAACCGATCGTCTTGTCTAGACGATTGCACGCGACGGACAACAAATACCAAAGGCCTTGCCAATCCGCATACATTGTTGTTATAGTCGTTTCGACTTCCCGGACCTCACATCCCAGATTCCAGACCCCAGACAGCACACCATGTACCACGCCGTTTTCTTTACCTTTTATTTTTGGTTTAGCCATTCCAGCCCCAAGGCGGTGGAGTAGCGGCAGGTTCACGCAACAAAAGAACAAAGTCCGACACGAGAATCCAGAAAAACCGCCAGCGATGGCGGTTTTTTCGTTTCCAGCCCACGCTCACCCACACGAACAAGCACATACTTCCGAACGGAGAACAGCCATGCCCCGCACCGACGATTTACGCATCCGCGAAATGAAGGAACTGACCCCGCCGGCGCACCTGATCCGCGAGTTTCCGGTGACCGAACAGGCCGAGCAGACGGCATCGCAGGCGCGCGTGGCCCTGCACCGCATCCTGCACGGCCAGGACGACCGCCTGATGGTGGTGATCGGCCCCTGCTCGATCCACGAGCCGCGCGCCGCGCTGGAATACGCGCGCCGCCTGGCCGAGCAGCGCGCGCGCTTCCAGGGCGAGCTCGAGATCGTCATGCGCGTGTATTTCGAGAAGCCGCGCACCACGGTGGGCTGGAAGGGCATGATCAACGACCCCTACATGGACAACAGCTTCCGCATCAACGACGGCCTGCGCATGGCGCGCGAACTGCTGCGCGACATCAATGCGATGGGACTGCCGGCCGGCACCGAGTTCCTCGATGTGATCAGCCCGCAATACATCGCCGACCTGATCAGCTGGGGCGCGATCGGTGCGCGTACCACCGAATCCCAGGTGCACCGCGAGCTGGCCTCGGGCCTGTCCTGCCCGGTCGGCTTCAAGAACGGCACCGACGGCAACATCAAGATTGCCGCCGACGCGATCAAGGCGGCTTCGCAGCCGCACCACTTCCTGTCGGTGACCAAGGGCGGGCACTCGGCCATCGTCTCGACCGCCGGCAACGAGGATTGCCACATCATCCTGCGCGGCGGCAAGACACCGAACTACGACGCCGCCAGCGTCGACGAGGCTTGCCGCGCACTCGCCGCCAACGGCCTGGCCAGCCGCCTGATGATCGACGCCTCGCACGCCAACAGCAGCAAGAACCCGCAGAACCAGGTGCCGGTGTGCGCCGACATCGCCGGCCAGGTGGCCGGCGGCGAAACCCGCATCGTCGGCGTGATGGTGGAATCGCACCTGGTGGCCGGACGCCAGGACCTGGTGCCGGGCAAGGAGCTGGTCTACGGCCAGTCGGTCACCGACGGCTGCATCGACTGGGACACCAGCGTCGGCGTGCTGGAAGGACTGGCGGCGGCGGTGCGTCAGCGCCGCCTGCGTGAAGACGTCTGAAGAAACATCAATAAAAAATAAAAACGCCGCCGGGATGACCGGCGGCGTTTTCGTTTCCAGCTCTGCGATCAGAAGCGGTAGGTCAGGTTGGCATACACGAAGCGGCCATAGGTGTCGTACACCTGCGGGAAGGTATTGCCGTTGCCGTAGCTGCCGGTCACCGAGCTCGATGAAGCCAGCGGCGGATCCTTGTCCAGCAGGTTGTTGACGCCGACGCTGAGCGACATCTTGCGGCCGAAGCGGTAGATGCCGCTCAGGTCGAGGTAGCTGCGCGAGGCCAGGTGGTCGTCGCGTGCCGTGTCGAGCTCGCCAGCCAGCTGCTCATTGCCGTCCAGCATGTCGTTCTTCACGCGGTCGATGTAGCGCCAGGTGGCCGAGACGTCGAAGTTCCACGGGCTGGACCAGGTCAGGCGCGCCTTGTGGCGCCATTTCGGCACCACCGGCGCCGACGCGCCGCAGGTGGCGCCGAACAGGCCGGCGCAATCGTAGCTGCCGCTGCCCGGCAGGTTTTCCACCGTGTAGCTGCGCAGGTAGGTGCCGTTCAGCGAGAAGTCCAGGCCGCTGTAGCTCTGCGGCAGTTTCATGCGGTAGCTGGCGCCGACGTCCAGGCCCGAGGTGCCTTGCGAGCCGATGTTGGTGGTGCCGGCTTCGACGTAGCCGCCAGGCGTCAGCCACAGCGAGCCGAGCTGGTCGCGGTGGATCAGGCCGCAGTACAGCGGGTTGCCTGTGGTCAGGCACTGGGTGAACACGCTCTGGGCATTCACCGACTGGATCGCATCCTCGATCTTCAGCTTGAAGGCGTCCAGGGTGATGGTCAGGTTCTTGGTCGGCTCGATCACCAGGCCGAGGGTATAGGTGTCGGCGGTTTCCGGCTTGACGTTGGGGTTGCCGCCGGTACGGCCGTTGTACTGGTTGGTCGAGTTTTCGGTCAGGTTGCCGTACTGCGCCGCCGTCACGCCGGTGTTGGCGCAGGCCGCGGCGCTTGCCTTCGGCGCCTCGCCTTCGCACGGGTCATCGCTCGGGCCGGCCAGCACGACCGCCTGGCCGGTGTACAGTTCATAGATATTCGGCGCACGCACGGCGCGCTGGGCGGAACCGCGCACGCGCAGCTGGCTGATCGGTTCCCAGTCGACGCCCACGCCCCAGGTATTGGTCTTGGCGTCGGTGCTGTACTGCGAGCGGCGGTAGGAGGCGTTGAGGTCGAGGCGCTTGGCGAAGGGCAGGTTTTCCAGCAGCGGGACGTGGATTTCGCCGAAGGCTTCCTTGACGTTGTAGGAACCGGCCACGGCCGGGGAAGCACCGCCGGCGCCGGACAGGTCGCCGGTCTGGTTTTCGTAGTCCGGCTCGTAGGACAGTTTTTCGACGCGCTGCTCGTAGCCGAAGGACACGCCGATGCCGTTGTCGGCGGTCGGCAGCTTCAGGCCGTAGCGGCCGAGGTCGGTACCGATGTTGAGGCCGAACACGCTCTGCTGGGTATAGCCGCCGGTGGAACCCGTGGCGTTCAGGTAATCCAGTGCGCCCTGGGACACGCCGCCCTGCTTGAACAGGTTGTAGGGCACGCAGCTCGGATCGCTGCCGTTGAGGAAGGAGCGGCACACCGGGTTGCCGTTGGCGTCGGCCACCACGTCCAGCGCGCGGCCGATCAGGCGGGTCGAGAAGTAGCCGGTCGACTTGTCGTTGTGGTTGACGCGCGCGAACTGGCCGAACACGTCGTAGCTCCACTCGCCGATCATGCCTTTCACGCCCAGCACTTCGCGGAAGGACATGTCGGTGATGCTGTTGTTGCGCGGGCCGCCTTCGGTATTGCGCTTGCCAACCGAGACGGTGGTGGTCTGGCCGGGGCGGGTCAGGCCCAGGGCCGTGCGCCAGGCCGCGTTCAGCAGCGGGTTCTCGTAGGCGATGGTGGCCTGCTCGCCGTAGAAGATGCCGCCCGGGGCGATCTGGGCATCCGTGCTGTAGTTGTGGAAGTTGAATTCGCTGTACAGGCGCGCACTCGGGTTGATGTCGAAGTGCAGGGTCGAGTTGACGTTGTACTCGTCCGACGGGCGCTGGTAGAAGTTGAGCGGGCCGAAGTTGTAGGCGTCGGTGGCCGAGACGTAGCGGCGCGGGTTGCCGTTGGCGTCCGGCGTGAAGGCGCCGACGCGGGCGATCGAGGTGCCCGAACCGGAGCAGGCGAAGCCAGGGTCGGACGCGCCCAGCGAGCACGACGAAAAGTCGCGCTGCGACTGCAGCATGGCGTCGGCATGGCGGTGCGAGATGAAGAAGGTGGCATTGCCCTTGTTGTCGGCGAAGTTGGCGCCGGCCAGCAGGCTGAAGTCGTACTTCTTGCCATCGAACTTGGCGTTGCCCGGCAGCGGATAGCCGGATTTGTTGACCACGGCCTGGGCTTCGTCGTTGTGCTGGCGGTGGTTGGCACCCGAGATGTTGGCTTCCAGTTCGACGCCCTGGAAATCGTCCTTCAGGATGAAGTTGACGACGCCGGCGACCGCGCCCGAGCCGTAGACGGCGCCGGCGCCGCCGGTCAGCACGTCGACGCGGCGGATCAGCTGCGAGGGAATCTGGTTGAGGTCGGCAGCCGTGTCGAGCACGCTTCCCGATGGCAGGCGCTTGCCGTTGACCAGCACCAGCGTGCGCTGCGAGCCCATGCCGCGCAGGTCGACGGTGGCGGTGCCGCTGGCGCCGTTCGAGACGGCCGAACCCTGGGAAGCGAACACCTGCGGCAGGTTGTTCATCAGGTCTTCGACGTTGCGCACGCCGTCGACCTTGATGTCCTTGGCGCTCAGGGTCGTGATCGGGCTGGAACCTTCGGTGTTCAGCGACGGGATGCGCGAACCGGTCACCTCGACGCGCTGCATGCCGGCATTCGCGCCGGCGTCTTCCTGGGAATGTGCCAGGGTCGCACTCAGCGCCATGCCGCCAGCAAACATCAAACGAACCGATCGGGATAACACTTTTTCCGCCATCATGGGTACAAGTCCTTTGCGCATCGTGGGTGGTCGGGTCCTTCCGTGGGGAAGGAATGTCTTTACGAATGAGCTATGGAAACATTGACATAAATCAAAGTCAACGGCTTGCCAGCGATGTATGTATAAATACAACGCGCCATGGAATATTTTGTTATTTAGGGAAAACAGCCCTGTTTTTGTCGTAAATTAGAGTTATTTACTTAATTTGCAGTGCATTAATTTGGTGCGCGCTCCCTGGCCTGGAAATGCGCCCTTGGTGCAGGCTTGCACCGTCCTGGCACCCGCCGGGCAAAAAAAAAGGCGGACCGCAGTCCGCCTTCGTCATGCCCGTCCGCCGGACGGACGGGCCATCATGCTTAGAACTGGGCGCGCACACCCACCTTGAAGTAACGGCCGATGGCGCCGCTGGCATCCATCGGGTTGTAGCTCAGGCCGCCGTAGGTCAGCGGATCGAGTGGCGCCACCTTGTCGAACAGGTTCTGGATCGAACCGTAGACTTGCCAGTTGGCGCTCAGCTTGTAGCGCGCCGACAGGTCGACCGTGGTAAACGAGGCCAGCTTGCAGCCGTAGGGCGCGTCGGCGCCATTGGCGAACTGCGAGGCGCACTTGTCGCCGGCAAAGTAGGTGTTCTCGATGCTATCGCGGTAGTTGGCGATCGCGCTCACGCTGAGGGCGTCACGCTCCCAGGTCGCGTTGAAGCTGATCTTGTTCTTCGGCGTGCCAGCGCAGTTCGACGTATCACAGTTGCCGTGGGTACCTGCGTACTGGAAGGTTGTACCGTTCTTCTCGGCGCGCATCCAGGAAGCGACGTGGGTCCAGGTCAGGCCGACCACCGAGCGGCCATAGCTGCCCAGGTTGACGCGCTGCTTGACGTCCAGGTCGATACCCTTGACTTCGGTGTAGCTCGAGTTCTGGTAAGGCGCGTTCGACAACAGCAGGGTGCCGGTGTTTGGACGCACCACACCGCCGACGACCAGGTTGTTGTCGTTGCGGATCGCGGTCGGCAGGGCGGCGGCTTCCACGTAGGACAGCGGGTTGATCTCGTTGCTGCGCTTGATCTTCCAGGCGTCCAGCGAGAGGCTGGTGTTGGCCAGCGGATCCCAGACCAGGCCCAGGGTGGCGCCCTTCGAGGTTTCCGGCTGCAGATTCGGGTTGCCCACTTTGACCGCGCCGATGGTGATCGAGCAGTCGGCCTGGGTGGCGCCGCCGGCGGCCGGCACGCCGCCAGGGCAACGGACCGGGTCGCGCACCGCGGAGTTGCCGGTGCTCTGGCTCTGGGTGCCGGATTCCGCAGGACCCGGGGCGCGGAAGCCTTCCGAGTACGTGCCGCGCAGGGCGAAGGTCTTCACCGGGGTCCACTTGGCGCCGACTTTCGGCGTGGTCGACGAGAAGTTCTTGTAGCGGTCATAGCGCAGCGCGCCGGTCAGTTCGACGGTCGGCAGCACCGGTGCCGCAACTTCGACGAACACCGCCTTGACGTCGTCGGTGCCCTTGGCGGCCACGTAGGACGAGTTGATGGTGCCGTCTTCCGAGCCCGACAGCGACGGATTGTCCAGCTTCAGGCGGCGGTATTCGGCGCCGACCGCGAGGCCCATGTTACCGCCCGGCAGGGCGAACAGTTCGCGCGAGGCCTTGAAGTCGACCACGTCCAGCTCGGTGGTCGAGTGCGACTTGGCGTTCACCGCCAGCGCGGCGTACAGCGAGGCCGGGTTCTTGCCGGCTTCGGTGCCGATGTAGTACGGGAAGTACTGACTGGACGGGTTGCCGAGCGCCTGCTGCAGCACCTTCATGTTGATCATGTTGCTGTAGTTCAGGTCCAGCGCCGACTGCGAGTGGGTATAGCCGGTGTCGAAGTCCCAGCCGAAGCGCGAACCCTTCAGGCCCACCACGAAGCGGCTGAATTCGTTATCGGCCGAACGGGTGCTGGGGCCGACGTCGAACATCGAGTAGCGCAGGCGCACGTCGGCACCGTAGATGTTCTGCGGATGGCGCGCCGACATCAGGATGGCGTTGCCGTAGTTGATCACACCGGTCGGGTTGGCGGCGTTGGGCGGGAAGGCCACGGTGGCACTGGTCGACGGCGGCACCAGGGTGAATTCGGTGTCGCGCTTGGAGTAGCCGGCTTCGGCGTAGAACTGCAGGTCGCCGTCCAGGTTCTTGGTGAAGCGGGTGTACAGGTTGAGGCCGCCGATCTGCGGCTGCATCGAGCGGAACTGGTCGGCATACCACAGGCAGCCGCCGGCCGGATCCTGGGCGGTGGTGGTGGAGAATTGCGAGCAGCCTGCCAGCGAGGTGTAGTTGCCGGTGGCCGGATTGCGCAGCGCGCCGGCCGGGTTCGGCTGGGATGCGCCAGGGGTGATGTAGCCCGAAGCGAACTGGGTGTTGGCGGCATAGCCCCATGGGCGGATGTCGCCATGGCCGATCCAGTCGCGGTCCGAGCGGTCCTTGTTCATCAGCTCGTGGTTGCCGTAGACCTCGGCGTTGACCATCCAGTTGTAGCCGTCTTCGTCCAGGCGGCCCTTGCCCCAGGTGATCGAGGCCTTGCCTTGTTCACCGTCATGGTAGCGCGATTCGCCGGCTTCGGCCTTGAAGGCCAGGCCGGTGAAGTCCTTGCGCAGGATGATGTTGACCACGCCCGCGATCGCATCCGCGCCATAGGTCGCCGAAGCGCCATCCTTCAGCACCTCGATGCGCTCGACGGCTTCCATCGGTACGGTCGAGAGGTCGGTGAAGCTCTTCTGGCCATCGTCGGCACGCGCGAACGGGGCCATGCGGCGGCCGTTCAGCAGCACCAGGGTCGAGGTCGCACCCAGGCCGCGCAGCGAGATCGCGGTCGAACCGGCGGCGAAACCGTTGCCGAAGCCGGTCGGCAGCGAGCCGGCGCCGTCGGCAGTCAGGGTCTGCAGGTATTCGGCGACAGTGGTCTTGCCCGACTTGGCGATGTCTTCGCGGCTGATCACCTGGATCGGCGACGCGGTCTCGGCGGTGGCGCGCTTGATGCTGGAACCGGTGACTTCGACGCGCTGGATGGAACCCTGGGTGTCCTGTGCCATGGCCGGCAGGCCGAAGGCAACGTAGGCGATGGCGAGCGATACTGCTTGTGCGACTGCTTTCTTTTGGTGCATTACGACTCCAAAATAAACTTCAGGGGCAAGCTACATTGGTGCATTCCCTTTTCCGACCGTTCAAAGCATGCATATGCCGGACAGGTGAATACGGAAATGTAGTCTCTCTCGTTCTTGTCAAAGAATTGAAATATTCTTATGTGGGGCATCAAACCACCGTGTGCTGATGACTGTCAATATAGTGATGTTCTTATATTGCGTAATTACAACAGGTTGAGCCAAACGCCGGGCGCGATCTGGTCTATAGTCTCGAACGATGATTCACCGAGACATTTCTTGATGTTTGCTTATATCCTCAGGCGGCTATGGCAGATGGTGCCGACCATGGCCGGCGTCGTGGTGCTGGTATTCCTGCTGTTCAATTGGGTGGGCGGCGACCCGTCCTATCTGTTGGCGGGCAAGATGGCGGATGCGCGTGCGATCGCCAACATCCGCGCCCAGCTCGGGCTGGACCAACCCTGGACCGTGCAACTGTGGATCTTCGTCAAGCAGATCCTGAGCTTCGACTTCGGCAATGCCTGGAGCACCGGCGAACCGGTGTCGCACATCCTGGCCAGCCGCCTGGGGCCCTCGCTGACGGTGCTGGTGCCGCTCACCGTGCTGGAGACCCTGTGCGGCATCGCGCTGGCGCTGGCCATCGCCTTCGTGCGCGGCTCGCTCACCGACCGCCTGGTGATGGTGGCCTGCACGGTCGGCATGTCGATCTCGATCCTGGTCTATATCATCGTGTTCCAATACGGCCTGGCCTACAAGCTGGGGCTGTTCCCGGTGCAGGGCTGGGGCGAAGGCTTCCTCGACAACCTGCTGCGCTACGCGACCTTGCCGATCCTGATCGGCCTGGCGGTGTCGATCGCGCCCACGCTGCGCCTGTTCCGCAGCTTCGTGCTGGACGAGGCGAACCAGGATTACGTGCGCACCGCGCGCGCCAAGGGTTTATCCGAACGCCGCATCGTCTGGGTGCACGTGCTGCGCAATGCCGCCATCCCGATCATCACCCACGTCATGGCCAACTTGCCGGCGCTGCTGATCGGCGCCTTCCTGCTCGAGCGCTTCTTCGGCATTCCCGGCATCGGGCGCGAAGTCATCCTGGCGGTGGAGCGCAGCGATTTTCCGGTCATCAAGGCGATCACGGTCTACGTGGCCGTCGCCACCATGGTGTTCAACCTGCTGGCCGACCTGATGTACCAGGCGGTGGATCCGCGGGTGCAGCTGACATGAAGGGGAGCATGCAGCGCGCCGATGTCGCCGTCTCGCCGGGCCTGTGGGCACTGGCCTGGCGCCGCCTGCGCGCCGACCGCGTCGCCATGCTGGCGCTGGCGGTGGTCGGCCTGTTCCTGCTGTCGGTGCTGCTGTCCGCCGGCGGCCTGGTGGCGGCCGGCTGGGAAGAGGAGGTGGCGGTCAATTATGCGCCGCCGGGCTTCCTCGGGCCCGATCCGGCGCTGGCCGCCCTGGGCCGGCCGGCGCGGCCGGCGCCGCCCAACGCCTTCGACCCGCTGGCTGCCGATATCGCCGCGCTGCAGGCCGCACTGGCGCGCCAGGGCAAGGCGGCGCAGGCGGCAAAGAAGGCCACGCTGCCCTTCGGTGCCGACAAATGGGGCCACGACGTCCTCTTGAAGACTGTCAAGGGCGGCCAGACCTCGATCGTGGTGGGCCTGGTCGCGGCCCTGGTGGCGGTGGCGCTGGGCACCCTGTTCGGCGCGCTGTCCGGCTTTTATGGCGGCGTGGTCGATGATCTGTTCAACTGGTTCTACAACGTGTTCACGGCGATTCCCTCGATCCTGATGATCCTGACCGTGGCCGCGGTGCTGCAGACGCGCGGCGTGCTGACCATCGTGCTGATCCTGGGCCTGACCGGCTGGACCGGGCCCTACCGCCTGATCCGCGCCGAATACATCAAGCATAAGGCGCGCGAATACGTGATGGCGGCCGACGCCATCGGCGCATCCGGCTGGCGCAAGATGTTCGTGCACATCTTCCCCAACGTCTCGCACGTGGCGCTGGTGCAGATGTCGATCCTGGTGGTGGGCTTCATCAAGGCCGAAGTCATCCTGTCCTTCCTCGGCTTCGGGGTGCCGGTGGGCGTCGTGTCCTGGGGCAGCATGCTGAACGAAGCCCAGAATGAACTCATCCTCGGCAAGTGGTGGCAGCTGGCGGCCGCGGCCAGCGCGATGGCGCTGCTGGTGACGGCGTTTTCCCTGTTCGCCGACGCCCTGCGCGACGCGCTCGATCCGAAACTGAAGTGATGGCATGAGCGACCCGCACATCGAACCCGACGACAATCTGCTGGAGGTGCGCGGCCTGCGCATCCGGTTCCGCACCGACCGGAAGAACAGCGTCGAAGCGGTGAAAGGCATTTCCTTCAGCGTGCCGCGCAACGCGACCGTGGCCCTGGTGGGCGAATCCGGCAGCGGCAAGTCGGTCAGCTCGCTCGCCGTCATGGGCTTGCTGCCGCTTGAAACCACCATCATCGATGGCGCTTCCTCGATCCGCTTCGGCGGGCGCGAGCTGCTGGCGCTGCCGGCGGGCGAGCGGCGCGCCCTGTGCGGCAAGGACATCGCCATGATCTTCCAGGAGCCGATGTCCTCGCTGAACCCGGTGTTCACGGTCGGCTTCCAGATCGGCGAGGTGCTGCGCCTGCACATGGGCATGGACCGGCGCCAGGCGCGCGCACGCACACTCCAGCTTTTGGAAGAGGTCGGCATTCCCGATCCGGCGCGCAAGATCGATGCCTATCCGAGCCAGATGTCGGGCGGCCAGCAGCAGCGCGTGATGATCGCGATGGCGATCGCCTGCGAACCGCAGCTGCTGATCGCCGACGAGCCGACCACGGCGCTCGACGTGACGATCCAGAAACAGATCATGGAACTGATCGCGCGGCTGCAGAAGAAGCACCGGATGGCGGTGCTGTTCATCACCCACGACCTGGGACTGGTGGGCGAGATCGCCGACCGCGTGATCGTGATGCGCCATGGCGAGGTGAAGGAAGAGGGCGCGGCGGCCGAGGTGCTGCTGCGTCCGCGCGACCCCTACACGCAAGCCTTGCTGCATTGCCGGCCTTCGCTGGATGCGCGGCCGCTGCGGCTGCCGGTGATCGACGATTACCTGAGCGGCCGGGTGCGGCCGGGGGGGGCCTTGCCCCAGCGCGTGCGCGCTGATGTCTTGGATGAGGTGCCGCTGCTGGAGGTGCGCAACTTGTCGAAGAGTTTTCATGTGCGCGAAGGCTGGTTCGGCAAGCGCGAGTTCAAGGCGGTCAAGGACGTGTCGTTCACGCTGGCGCGCGGGAAGACGCTGGGCGTGGTGGGCGAATCCGGCTCCGGCAAGACCACCGTCGGCCTGACCCTGCTGCGCCTGCACCGCGCCAGCGGCGGCAGCGCCCTGTTCGACGGGCGCGATCTGGTGAGCATGAGCGCGCGCGACTACCAGCCGTATAAACGGCGCATCCAGATCATCTTCCAGAATCCGTATGCCTCGCTGAATCCGCGCTTCACCGTCGGCCAGATCCTGCTGGAGCCGATGCGCATCCACCGCATCGGCGCCAACGATGCCGAACGCATCGAACACGCGGTTTATTTGCTGCAGCGCGTCGGCCTGTCCGAGCAGGCCTTCCACCGCTATCCGCACGAGTTTTCCGGCGGCCAGCGCCAGCGCATCGCCATCGCGCGCTGCCTGAGCATGAAGCCGGAGATCCTGGTCTGCGACGAATCGGTCTCGGCGCTCGACGTCTCAGTGCAAGCCCAGGTCCTGAACCTGCTGCAAGACCTGCAGGACGAGTACAAGATGAGCTACATCTTCATCTCGCACGACCTGTCGGTGGTCAAATACATCTCCGACCGCGTGATGGTGATGCACCAGGGCAGCGTCGTCGAAATGGCCGACGCCGACGAGCTCTACCGCAATCCCCAACACCCGTACACCCAAACCCTACTAGCCGCAATCCCGCGCACGAAGACCCCTTAATCCACCTCAAACCGGGGTCAGAGCCCGGTTTCAAGCAATTTCCTTACTTCGGGGTCAGAGCACAAGTTCGGGGTCAGAGCGCTTGCATGCCCGGCGCGAATATCGGCGAACGGTCGGGCAACGTGGCCCAAGCCGCGCCATCTTCCATGCCGGCGGTTGTGCTCTGCCCCCGAAGTGTCCCTGTCTTGTGCTCTGACCCCGAAGTAAAGAAATTGCCAAAAACCGGGCTCTGACCCCGGTTTGCTATTAATCAAGCTGGCGCTGGTGTTCAATTTCGCGTGGGATGATGGTTTTTCGATCCTTTGATGAAAGCCACCATGAAGCAGAGCCAGCCGCAACGCCGCGATTTCCTGCGCTATGTGGGGACCCTGGCGGCCCTGTCCGCACCCGCCGTGCAGGCCGCCGCCAGTGAGAAGGACAGGATTGCCTTTCCGCCGACCGAAGCAAAGAGCGAAAAACCCGAGAAGACCGAGCCGCCGGGCGACCCGTGGGGCGAGCGGGTCGGCGTTGCCATCGTCGGCGTGGGCCGCATCTCGGTCAACGAGATGTTGCCGGCGTTTGCCCAGAGCAAGCATGCGAAGCCGGTGGCGCTGGTCAGCGGCGACCGTGCCAAGGCGCTGAAGGTGGCACACCAGTACAACATCCCCGAGAGCGCGGTGCTCGACTACAAGAGCTTCGACAAGCTGGCCAGCATGCCCGAGGTGCAGGCCGTGTACATCGCCCTGCCCAACAGCATGCATGCGGAATACACGGTGCGGGCCGCGCGTGCCGGCAAGCATGTGCTGTGCGAAAAGCCGATGGCCAACAGCGTGGCCGAGTGCCAGCAGATGATCGAGGCTTGCCGCAAGGCCGGCAAGAAGCTGATGATCGCCTACCGCAGCCAGTACGAGCCGCTGGACCGCGCCCTGGTCAAGATGATCCGCGACAAGAAGCTCGGCACGCTCAAGGAATTCATCTCGGTGAATTCGCAGAACATGGGCGACCCCCAGCATTGGCGCCTGAAACGCGCGCTGGCCGGCGGCGGCGCCTTGCCGGACGTCGGCCTGTACTGCCTGAACGCGGCGCGCTTCCTCAGCGGCGAGGAGCCGGTCGAAGTCACGGGCAACGTCTGGTCGACCCCAGGCGACGCGCGCTTCCGCGAGGTCGAGGAATCCTGCCAGTTCGTGCTGCGCTTCCCGAGCGGTTTCATCGCCAGCTGCAGCACCAGCTACGCCGCCCACAAGTCGCAGATGTTCCGCCTGAATGGTTCGGAAGCCTGGGCAGAGATGAACCCGGCCTATGCCTACAACGGCATCAGGCTGAAGGTGTCGCGCGTGGTCGAGGGCAAGGAGCAGGGCAGCGACATCGCGGGCGACGACAAGAACCAGTTCGCGGCGGAACTCGACCACTTTGCCCAGTGCATCCAGCAGGACAAGGAGGTGCACACGCCCGGCGAGGAGGGCTTGCAGGACCAGCGCATCATGGAAGCGATCTACGAATCGGCGCGTACCCGCCGTCCGGTCAAGCTGGCGGCGCCGGGACGTACCCGCGGCCCGGAACCGCAGCAGGACGGCTGACCCGGCAACCGGCCCGGGCGGGGCGGGCGCCGCAACTGTTGCGTAAAGCACAGCAAGCCTGCGCCGATGTGGCTGATGGAGCGTGCGCGGCGCCGCATTCCGCGCCGCCCTGTGGGTTTTCCGATAACATGGCGGGATGGCCCAGCTCTCCCAACTGATACACACCTATGGCGTCCTGATCGTGTTCGGCACCGTGCTGCTCGAACAGATCGGCTTGCCAATTCCCGCGTTTCCGATCCTGATCATTGCCGGCGCAATGGCCATGGACAGCGATGCCGGCAGCACTGGCTGGCTGCTGGCCCTGGCGGCCAGCGTGGCAGGCTGCCTGATCAGCGATTATTTCTGGTTCCGCGCCGGGCGCCACTACGGCAAGCGCATCCTGCGCCTGTTGTGCAAGATTTCGCTGTCGCCGGATTCCTGCGTCAGCCAGACCGAGGACAACTTCGGCCGCTGGGGCGCCAAGTCGCTGGTGGTGGCCAAGTTCATTCCGGGCTTTAACACCATCGCGCCACCGCTGGCCGGCGCCATGGGCACCTCGACCACGCGCTTCCTGTGGCTGTCGACGGCCGGCGGCCTGCTGTGGAGCGGCGTCGGTCTCGGCCTGGGCGCCTGGTTCCACGACAGCGTCGACGACGTGATCGCGTGGTTCGAAACCCTCGGCAGCACCGCCCTGATGGTGGTGGGCGCGCTGCTGGCCATCTTCGTGTTGCTCAAGTACATAGAGCGCAAGCGCAACCTGGGCGCGGCGAAGCTGCCGCGCATCAGCGTCGACGAACTCAAGACGCTGCTGGAAGCCGGCCACGACCCGGTGATCGTCGACGCCCGCAGCGTCACCGCGCGCCAGCTCGAGCAGGGCATTCCCGGATCGCTGGCCTATGGCGACGCGCCCGCGCGCCTGATGGCCACCCTCGACCGCGAGCGCCACATCGTCGTCTATTGCAGCTGTCCGAATGATGTCACCGCGGCCCAGGTGGCCAAGGAATTCCTGAACAACGGTTTTCACCGGGCGCGGCCGCTGCACGGCGGGCTGGATGCGTGGAACGCGCATTGCCCGGCGGATGCCGAGGCCGAGGTCGAACTCAGGCCCAAGGCAGGTTGAATGAAGGCGTAGCTTGACTACGTCTTCTTTCAAGTAGTTTTTTACATAGATAAGGGCATTTATCAAAGTAGCTGTACCTAAACTACAATTAAGACTTGCGCTGGCGTCAATAAATCCTTTAAGCTTGGGGCATCCGTTTTCCTGATCGCGCCATGACTGCTTCGCCCGCATCCTCCGTATTCCAGACGCCCTCCGCCGCCGCACAAGACAGTCACGACAGTCCGCGCCTGCTCGCCGACATCGGCGGCACCAATGCCCGCTTCGCGCTGGAGCTCGGCCCGGGCCGGATCGCCGCGATCGAGGTGCTGGCCTGCGCCAGCCATGCGACGCTGGCGGACGCGGTGCGCACTTACCTGGCATCGGCCGCAGTCGCCGCAGCGTGTGCCGCGGTGGGGGCAAGCCGGGTGCGTCATGCAGCGATCGCCATCGCCAATCCGGTCGTGGGCGATATGGTGCGCATGACCAACCATCATTGGGAATTTTCGATCGACGCGCTGCGGCGCGAGCTCGGCTTCGAGATCTTTGTCGTGGTCAACGATTTCTCGGCGCTGGCGATGTCGCTGCCCCACCTCGGCGACGGCGACAAGGTGCAGATCGGCGGCGGTGCCGCCTGCGCGGACGCGCCGATCGGCCTGGTCGGTGCCGGTACCGGCCTCGGCGTCTCCGGCCTGATCCCGTCGGAGCAGGGCGGCTGGACCGCGCTCTGCAGCGAGGGCGGCCACGTCACGTTTTCCCCGACCAGCGACACCGAAGTCGCGATCCTGCAATTCGCCTGGCGCGAATTCGAGCACGTGTCGGCCGAGCGCCTGCTGTCCGGCGCCGGCGTCGAACTGATCTACCGCGCGCTGGCCGATCACCGCGGCCATGCGGCCGAAGCGCTGGATGCGCCCGAGATTTCGCGGCGTGGCCTGGCCGGCGAATGCGCCCTCTGCGAGGAGGTGCTGCAAACCTTCTGCGGCATGCTGGGCACGGTGGCCGGCAACCTGGCCGTCACCCTCGGCGCCCAGGGTGGCGTCTACATCGGCGGCGGCATCGTGCCGCGCCTGGGCGAGCACTTCGGCCTGTCCTGCTTCCGCAAACGCTTCGAACAGAAGGGACGCTTCGCGAGCTACCTGGCCCAGGTACCGACCTATGTCATTACCGCCGACTACCCCGCTTTCCTGGGTGTGTCGGCCATCCTGGAAGAAAAACTGGCAGGAAAACCAGCAGAGCAAATGGCAAGCCCGGCCGGCAAATAGTGTCGCGCGGCGGCGCCCACTGCGCGGCGCTTGTCCTTCACTTGTCCTTTTTCCGGTTTTATCGGGTACAATGAATCGCTAGTTGGAAGAAACGATGTCGCATGCTTCGCCAGCGCGCCCCGGAAGCCTCGCCTTCCCATCGCGCCGGCAGCCGGGGTTGAGCCTGTCCTAAGCCTGTTTTGATCCCGCCCCGAGCTCGTTTCGCAAGGAAATCAACAGCTTGCTGCCCGCTTCGGCGGGCCGCCACATGGCCGGGCGACAGCCTGCCAAGGAAATCCGCCCGGTATTCAGTTCGCGATCCTCGTAATTGGGATCCATGCAGTCGACATTCTTGTTGTCGACCTTCTGTATTCCGGGCCACGGAACCCCGTTTCAATATTGCAGTGGTCCGGGACGCGGATGGCTCACAGGTGCCGTCATGGCGTCAGCGGCCACCTTGGACCGGTTTGTTTGATATGTTCTTCGCATTCCTTTGCACGATCCGCTGACGACATCGTTATGAACACTGATGAGGCCAAGAGGGTGCTCGAGACCGCCTTGTTGTGCGCGCGCGAGCCGCTGACCATCCACGGTATGAAGAAATTGTTCGTCGATACAGACGCGGCCGGCCGCACGACGGGTGCCGGCGTCGGCGCCGACACGATCAAGATCCTGCTCGAGGAACTGCGCCAGGATTGGCAAGGACGCGGCATCGAGATCGTCAGCCTGGCATCGGGCTGGCGCTTCCAGAGCCGGCCCGAGATGAAGGCTTACCTGGACCGGATCGCGCCGGAAAAGCCGCCGAAGTATTCGCGGGCGACGCTCGAGACCCTGGCCATCATCGCCTATCGCCAGCCGGTGACCCGCGGCGACATCGAGGAAATCCGCGGTGTCGCGGTGAACTCGCAGACGATCAAGATGCTGGAAGACCGCGGCTGGATCGACGTGCTGGGCCACCGCGAAGTGGCCGGGCGCCCTGCGTTGCTGGGCACGACCAAGCAGTTCCTGGACGACTTGGGCCTGGCATCGCTGTCGCAGCTGCCGCCGCTGCAGCAGGTGGCCGACGCCGCTGCCGGCCGCAGCCTGGAAGCGCTGGAAGCGGCCCTGCAACAATTTGACGACACTTCACCTGTTGAAGTCCCGATTCACGACCCTGCGCCCGCATCGACAGCCTGATGCTCGAGGCTGAAGCATCGCAGATGCGCAAGCCAATGGATGAAGCCCGATTGCCGCGCCGGTGAGAAAAACCAAGAAACGAATGATGAACCCAACCGACAAAACCGAGACAATCCCCGCCGAGGCAGGGGTGGAGACGGCCGCCAAGCCGAAGCGCCGCACCAAGGCGCAGATCGCCGCGGCGGCCGAGGCAGGCACTCCGGCAAATGCGCAGGCAAGCGCACCGGCGGGCGCCGACGTGCAAGCGGACGCAGCGGCCAAGCCGAAGCGCACCCGCAAGGCCGCCGTTGCCAAGGATGCCGAAGGCGCTGCGCCGACAGCGGCACCGGCAGTGGCCGCCGAATCCGCAACCGCGGGCGAGCCTGCACCGGCGCCGGCACGCAAGCCACGCGCCAAAAAGGCTGCCGCAGTGGCGGCACCCGCCGCCGAGGCCGCGCCGGCAGTTGCCGCACCGGTTGCCGTGACGCCCGCGGCACCTGCGGCCGTTGCCGATACCGCGGCGCCGCGCGAGCAAGGCCAGCGCAAGCCGCGCGGCCCGCGCCAGATGCGCGAACAGCGCCAGGTGCGCCAGGCGCTCGAGCAGGAACGCGGCGTTGCCGACAGCGCCGCCACCGATGCCGTCGCCCAGCCGGCCGACGCCGCAGGGCAGGGCGGCGAGCAATCTGCCGGCACTGGCACCCTCGATACCGGCCGCGCCGCACCACGCCGCGACGGACGCAACGGCCGCCAGCAGGATGGGCAGAAAAAAGGCCAGAAGAATGGCCAGCAGCGCGGCCAGGGAGGCCAGCCAGGCCAGCAGGCCCAGCCGCAAGGCCAGGGCCAGCCGCAGGGTCAGCCGGCACGCGGCCAGCAAGCCAAGGGCCGCAATGCCAAGGGCGGCAAGGATAACCGCGGCGCCGGCGCCAGGGGCAGCGATGCCGACGCCGTGTTTTCCTTCGTGACCTCGGACGCCTTCGACGCCAATGAAGGCGGCCGCGGCCAGGGCCAGGCGCCGAAGGTGCGGCGCGACCTCACTGCGGACGACGACGCGCCCAAGCTGCACAAGGTGCTGGCGGAGGCCGGCATGGGTTCGCGCCGCGACATGGAAGAACTGATCATCGCCGGCCGCGTGTCGGTGAACGGCGAGCCGGCCCACATCGGCCAGCGCATCTTGCCGACCGACGCCGTGCGCATCAACGGCAAGCTGATGCAGCGCCGCGTGAGTGCCACCAACAAGCCGCCGCGCGTGCTGGTGTACCACAAGCCGGCCGGCGAAATCGTCAGCGCCGACGATCCGGAAGGCCGTCCGTCCGTGTTCGACCGTCTGCCGACCATGAAGACCGGCAAGTGGCTGGCCGTCGGCCGCCTCGACTTCAATACCGAAGGCTTGCTGCTGTTCACCAATTCCGGTGACCTGGCGAACCGCCTGATGCACCCGCGTTACAACATCGACCGCGAATACGCCGTGCGTACGCTGGGCGTGCTGGAAGAGGGCATGCGCCAGAAGCTGCTGGCCGGGGTCGAGCTGGACGACGGCCTGGCGAGCTTCACCAAGGTCGCCGACGGCGGCGGCGAAGGCGTCAACCGCTGGTACCGCGTGGTGATCGGCGAGGGCCGCAACCGCGAGGTGCGCCGCATGTTCGAGGCGGTCGGCCTGACCGTTTCGCGCCTGATCCGTACCCGTTACGGCGCCATGACCCTGCCGTCCGGCCTGAAGCGCGGCCGCTGGGAAGAGCTCGAAGAAAACGACGCCCGCAACTTCATGGCCGCTTTCGGCATCGAGAAGAAGGGCGCCGCCGAGGGCGGCGGCAAGGGCAAGGGCGGCAAGGGCGCGCCTGCCGGCGAGCGCGGCGACGACCGCAGCAACGGCAACCGCATCGACCGTGCCGACGCCAACCGCAATGCCGACCCCTTCGGTCCGCAGGCTTCGCGCGTCGGTTCGACCCGCGGCCAGGGCGGCCAGGGCGGTCAGGGTGGCGGTTTCGTCCAGGGACGCAGCAGCCGGCCCGGTAGCGGTGGCGGTTATGGCGGTGGCCAGGGCCGTAGTGGCGGCCAGGGTGGCCAGGGCCGCAGCGGCGGCCAGGGCGGCGGCGGCAAGGGTCCGCGCCAGCCGGATCCGCTGCAGACCACCTTCGGCTTTGCCGGCGCCGGCCAGAACCGCCGTCCGCAAGGACCGCGCGTCAGCGACAGCGGCATGCCGCGGCGTGGGCGCAGGGGCTAGGCAGACAAGCGCGTCCGATATGCATGCAACTGCTGCAACCCGCCGATAAAAGGCGTAAACTAGCTGTTGCATACATGTTCATTTTTCGGGGCGGCGATTGCGGGCAGTCCCGTATCGCGTTATAATGCGCAACCAATCGAAGTACTTCCCTCCAGTTGATTTGGAAAGTGCTTGTCTGCGATTGGTAATAAAGATGGGCAGTTGCCCATTTTTTTTTTGTTGAATCGTTTTAGAGGTCCGGCACCGGACCGGTGATCTGGAGACGTACTGTGCAGCTGTTTGATTTGATTGCCAAGACAATCGGTGGACTGGGTTACGACCTGGTTGACATCGAGCGTGCCGAACGGGGCATCCTGCGCGTGTTCATCGACTTCCCGGCGGATGTGGCGGACGAAAAAGGACCGATCTCGGTCGAGGATTGCGCCACGGTGAGCCACCAGCTGTCGCACCTGCTGACGGTGGAAAACATCGATTACGAGCGCCTGGAAGTGTCGTCGCCCGGACTGGACCGTCCGGTGCGCACCCTGGCCGACTTCGCGCGTTTCGCCGGCAGCGAGTGCACGGTGAAGCTGCGCGTGGCCATGCCAGGCACGGCCAACCGCAAGACCTTCACGGGCATCCTGCATGCCCCCGAAGGCGAGAAGGTCGGCCTGGAAATTGAAGGCAAGGAAGGGCCGGCGTTGCTCGAATTTACGCTGGCCGAACTGGATAAGGCACGTTTGGTGCCAAAGGTGGATTTTAGGAGTCGCAAAGCATGAGTCGCGAAATTTTGTTGTTGGTTGATGCGCTTGCGCGCGAAAAAAACGTCGATAAGGAAGTGGTCTTCGGGGCGCTCGAATTCGCCCTGGCGCAAGCTACGAAAAAGCGCTACGAAGGCGAGGTCGACATTCGCGTGTCCATTGACCGCGACACCGGCGAATTCGAAACTTTCCGCCGCTGGCACGTCGTTCCCGACGAAGCCGGCCTGCAATTGCCGGACCAGGAAATCCTGCATTTCGAAGCGAAAGAGCAGATTTCCGATATCGAAGTCGATGAATACATCGAAGAGCCGATCGAGTCGGTCGAATTCGGCCGCCGTTTTGCCCAGGACACCAAGCAGGTCGTGCTGCAGCGCGTGCGCGATGCCGAACGCGAGCAGATCCTGCAAGACTTCCTCGAGCGCGGCGACGCGCTGGTCACCGGCACCATCAAGCGCATGGAACGCGGCGATGCGATCGTCGAGTCGGGCAAGATCGAAGCGCGCCTGCCGCGCGACCAGATGATCCCGAAGGAAAACCTGCGTA
>Ga0308160_10000497_pt1 | contig 73360 bp, 56 predicted proteins | sample PhyFR1_FD_201036 | JGI IMG/M metagenome (GOLD analysis project Ga0308160, IMG submission 201036) | Phyllosphere microbial communities from UC Gill Tract Community Farm, Albany, California, United States - DLSLF.R1 | ecosystem: Host-associated > Plants > Phyllosphere > Unclassified | place: USA... | reverse complement strand
TGGACGGCCCGGCCGATCCGCAAGACATCCTGCGCCTGCTGGGTATCGAAGCGCTGGCCCGCTACATCGTCGACGAAGTGCAGGACGTGTACCGTCTGCAGGGCGTGAAGATCAACGACAAGCACATCGAAGTGATTGTTCGTCAGATGCTGCGCCGCGTGCAGATCGTGGAAGCCGGCGACACCGACTACATCGTCGGCGAGCAGGTCGAGCGTTCGGAGCTGCTGGAAGAGAACGACCGCATGGAAGCCGCAGGCAAACTGCAAGCGACCTACGAAAACGTGCTGCTGGGTATTACCAAGGCATCGCTGTCGACCGATTCGTTCATCTCGGCCGCATCGTTCCAGGAAACCACCCGCGTGCTGACCGAAGCGGCGATCATGGGCAAGCGCGACGGTCTGCGCGGCCTGAAGGAAAACGTCATCGTCGGCCGCCTGATTCCTGGCGGTACCGGTCTGGCCTTCCACCGCGCCCGCAAAGAGAAGGAAGCGTGGGAAGCGGAAGAGCGCCAGGCACTGCTGCAGCAGGAGAAGGCCAACATGGCTGCCGAGTTGCAGGCTGTTGAGGACCAGCAGCAGGCGACTGCGCATGCTGAGCACCACCAGGGCGACGGCGAGTAATCGCTAGCGTCCTTGGCTGATGAAACGGCACCCCTCGGGTGCCGTTTTTTTTTGCCCGGCCGCTTTGTACGGCCGCCACTCAGTGCTGATTTCAGTGCTGATAAATGTTGGTGTAATTGCCGGAGCCGACCTGGCTGACGTTGGCCACATAGTTCTGACCGACCTGGCGCACGATCGCGGTGTTGCTGTTGCCGAGCTGGGCAATCGTGGCGGTGTTGCCGGGATAGGTGCCGGTGGGGCCGCTCTGGTTGACGCTGGCCAGGTTGTCGTTGCCGATCTGGTCAATGAGGGTGATCTGCGCATCGCCGGTCAGGTTGGCATCGGCCTGGTTGCCGGTTCCCGTCTGGTGCACCTGGAGCCCCTGGTCCCATCCGAGGGTTTGATACGCGGTGACATGGTTCTGGGTACCGGTTTGTACGATGATCTTCGCCCCCGCGCCCGCGCCATAGTTGGTCACCGACGCCGTATTGCCATCGCCGTTCTGGGTAAGGTTCGGGCCGCCGTACGAGCCGCCAGTCTGGCTGATCGTCACCTGGTTGCCGCTACCGTTCTGTACGGACCGCAGCCCCGCATCGCCACTGCTCAGCTGCTCGATGCGGGCAAGGTTGCCGGTGCCGCTCTGCTCGACGACGGCCTCGACATACGACGAGTCTGCCTGCCTGAGCGCGGCATCGTTGCCGTTGCCGAGCTGCGTGATGCGGCCATCGGCGGCGACGGCCGCATTGCCGTTGTTCTCCTGGATGAGGCCGGCGTTATTGCCCTTGCCGTTTTGCTGAACCTGGGCCACCAGAGGACCATACGCGGTGTTGCGCTGGATGACACCACCGGTGGTGGCGCCAGGGCCGCCCACATGGTTGTTGTCGCCGATCTGGGTGATGGTCAATTGGGCGCCGTTATTTGGCGTCGTGACGGCGTATTGTTCGGCATATGACGTATTGCCATTACCCTGCTGCGTCACCGTGACGGTGCTCTCGACGTTCTGGGCCGAAGCGAGATGGCAGGCGCAGGCCAGCGCCGCGCCGATTGCGATGTGCGAGAAAGCGGTTTTCATGATGCTGGTCCTCCCTCAATGCTGATAAATGTTGGTGTAATTGCCCGAGCCAACCTGGTTGACGTTGGCCACATATCCCTGGCCAAGCTGGCGCACGATCGCCGTGTTGCTGTTGCCGGTCTGGGCTACCAGGGCACTGTTCCCCAGCACGGTCAGGGTGCCCCCAAGCTGGTTGACACTGGCGAGGTTGTTGCTGCCGTTCTGCCGGATGTCGGCCTGGTGTTCATCGCCCACCTGATTTGCATCGGCCTGGTTGCCCGTGCCGAGTTGCTCGATGGTGATGGTGGAGCCGTACTGCCCGCTTTGCACGGTGCTGGCCACGTTCAGGGTGCCGGTTTGCACGATCGACGGGCCGCCGCGCGGGTTCTGGTCGATGACGATGGATGCCGTATTGGCGTCGCCGTTCTGGGTGATGCTGGGGCTTTCATAGGCGGTGCCGGTCTGGCTGAGCGTCAATTTGTTGCCGTTGCCGTTCTGGGTCGTCCTGGCGGAGGCGGTGCCGGAGGATTGTTGCGCGAGGTCGGCCTGGTTGCCAATCCCGTTCTGGATGATCTCGGCGGTGAGATCCGTGGTCGATTGCTGGGTGAGCGTGGCGCTGTTGCCATTTCCGCGCTGGGTGATCTGGGCCGTGACTGGATAGATCCCGCCGAAGTTGTCGATTTGCGTGACACTCGCATTGTTCCCGGCGCCTTCTTGCTGGATCTGCGCCGACACGATCCCGCTATTGTTCAGCTGGCGCACGCCGCCCGTCGCACCAGGGCCGCCCACGTGGTTGTCGTTGCCGATCTGGGTGATCGCCAGGCTGGTTGCGGTATCAAAATCAGTACTTGTGTCGACGGTTTGCTCGGCATACGAGGTGTTGCCAGTGCCCTGCTGCGTCACCGTGACGCTCGACTGGGCAAGGGCCAGTTGGCAACTGCATGCCAGGATGGTGCTGGCAAAGATCATCGAGAGTGCAGATTTCATGGGTGCTCCTTGATGTGAAGAGGGCGCGAACCGGAACGGGCGGCGCCCTCGTGCGGGGTAAGTGATTCGGTGCTGCTCAGTGCTGCTCAGTGTTGCTCAGTGCTGATAGATATTCGTGTAATTGTTCGAACCGACCTGGCTGACGTTGGCCACGTAAGCCTCGCCGACCTGGCGCACGATCGCGGTGTTGCTGTTGCCGATCTGGGCCACCAGCGCGCGGTTGCCGCTGACCGGGAAGGTAGGGCCAACCTGGCTGACATCGGCCAGGTTGCCGTTGCCGTTCTGGTCGATGGTGATGGATTGCCCGTCGCCGGTCTGACTTGTCGTCGCCTGGTTCGCGCTGCCAAGCTGGTTGATGTTGGTGTAGGAATCGAAGCCCAAGCTCTGGAAGGTGGTGGCGCTGTTCAGGGTGCCGGTCTGCACGATCGTGGGGCCGCTCGGTCCGGCGCCGTAGATGCTCACCGAGGCGGTGTTTTCCGTGCCCTCCTGAGTGACGTTCGGACCGACATACGGACCGCCGCTCTGCTGGTCGATCGTCACCTTGTTGTTGACGCCGTTCTGGGTCGTCCTGAGCGACACCGTGCCGCCGCTCTGGTAGACCTTGGCGATGTTGCCGGTCCCGTTCTGCGCGAGCGTGGCCTGCAGGTCCGAGGACTCGTCTTGCGTCAGCGCCGCAACATTGTTGGTGCCCAACTGCGTGATGTGGGCGATGAGCGGGAATACGCCGCCGTTGTCGGTCTGGGTGATGCCGGCGTGGTTGCCCGTGCCGTTCTGCTGGACAGTCGCTTCGATCGGCGCGGAATTATTGAGCTGGAGGATGCCGCCGGTCGTCGAGCCGGGACCGCCCACGTGATTGTTGTTGCCGATCTGGGTGATGGCTGCGCTCGCCACGCCATAGGGGGCGTAGTTGACGGTTTGCTCGGCATACGAGGTGTTGCCGTTGCCCTGCTGGCTCACCGTGACGCTGCTGATCCCATCCTGGGCCGACGCGCCAAGGCTGGCCAGGGCCAGGGTGATACCGACTGCGATTGCCGAAAACGAGACTCCCGGTTTCATGGAACTGCTCCTCGAAGTGGACAGGGGACATGACATCGATTCGCCCAGCGCCCCTAGTACTGGACGATGCTTGCGGCCTTGCCGTTGCCGTACTGGGTGATGCGCGCCACGCCCTGCTGGCCGTACTGCTCGATACGCGCGCTGTTCAGCACCCCGTGCTGTTCGATGTCGGCGCGATTGCGCGCGCCCGCCTGCAGAATGCCGGCTTCGTTCTGCTGGCCGAACTGTTGTATCGAGGCCAGGTTGTCGAGTCCGCTTTGCAGGACGCTGGCGCCGTTGCCCGTGCCTTCCTGTGTCAGGTTGATCTGGCTGGCCTGGCTGACGAGGCCTGCGACCAGTTGCGCCGCAGGGGCGCTGGAAGGCTTGGGCTGGGCGGGCGTGGCGAGTTCGGACGGCGCCAGATCGTCCGGACCCGCAGCCGAAGCCGTGCCCGACGCCGCCCCGACCGCCGCCAGCAGCGTGCAAGCCGCCAACATCACGCGCCGGGCGTTCATGGCGCACCCCCGGCGCCCGTGGCCGCTACCCGGCTGCCAGCGCTAATGTCCGCGCCGGTATTCGGCGCATGCAGAGGCGCGCGCATGGCCGAACGCTGCGCCTGCCCGAGATAACGCTGCAGCACCGGGTTGGCGCGGTCGGTCTCGTCCTGCAGCGTCCAGTTGCCAGCCTTGACGCCCTGCGCAATCAGGTGCGTCACCGCCGCCTCGATCGCTTCGGTGACGCACAATTGCGTCGGCTCGTTGCGCGTGGTGCCGGCCTCGAATTCGGCCAGGTCCTTGACGTTGACGAACTTGAAGACGCTCGGGTGCAGCTCGTACGAGTAGATGGTCTTGGTGGTCGAGATGCTTTGCAGGATCTGGCCGCCGCGGATATCGACGGTGCGCAGGTTCACCGTCACCTGGTCGACCCGGTACTGGGTCGAGAGGCCCACGCCGAGGAAGCGCGCACCGACGCCGCCGGTGCGGACATTGCTCTCGAAGGCGACGATGCCGCCCTCGATCAGCACCGAGGCGGCCAGCAGCGGCGGCACCTGTATCGCCGGGGTGCCGGCCGGCTGCGGCATCTCCAGCGCGCGCACGATCTTGCGTTCGGTAAGCAGGTTCTGCAGGTTCTCGCGCTCTACCGGCACGAACCAGCCGGAATCCTGCAGCGCACGGATCAGCAGCGAGGAGGCGCCTTGCGTCACCGCGGTGGAGAAGGAACTGTCCGGCGCCGGCTTGTACTGGCCGGTCTGGTCGCGGATGCCGTACACGGCCACCGCGATCTTGCCTTTCGGCGGCGGCAGCGCCAGCAGGTCGCGCGTGATGGCCGTGTCGGGCGTCAGCTGGGCATTGTCGCGCGCGCCGGACGGCGTGTGGGCGCAGCCGCCGGCGAACACCAACGCTGCCAGCACGGCAGCCAGGCGCAGAAGGCGGGCCTTCATTGTCCCACCTCGAAGGAGGTGACGATGCCGGTGGCTTTTTCGGTGGTCGTGACGCGCAGGATACCGCCGCCGAGATCGGTCACGGTGATGACGAAGTTTTCCGTCGTAAAGCTGCCGGGCACCAGCTTGCCGTCCTGGCCCATCAGTTTGGAGGTAGCCGAGGAGGCGAGCTGGCTGAGCACCATGCGCTCGAGCGTCTGGTTGAACTGCTGCAGCGGCGTCTGGTTGAGCGAGGAGCCGCCCAGGCCGGACTGCATGCCATGCTTGTTGGTCGCCGATGCCATAGCCAGCAGACCGGGTCCATTGTTTGGCGAACCGCCAAAGTTCGGATTCACCGGGTAGTAGACCAGCTCGCTTGCGTGACTCCACCCGCTCGCGAGTGCGAGACTGCAGGCCGCGGCGCGGAACATTCGATGGGGCATGGCTTACTCCTTCATGACAGGATCAGAATTCGTCGGGTGCGAGGTCGGCATCGCTGAGCAGCCGGCGCTGGCGTTCGATGTCGAGGATGCTTTGATAGGCGGTGTCGGCGGCGCTTTCGGCCAGCGCCTTCAGCCCGGCGCGCGCCGGCGGCAGTTGCAGCTGGAGCACCCGCTGCTGGCCGTTCTCGATCCAGATTAGGCTGCCCCAGCGGGCCGAGGGACGTTCGCGGATGGCCAGCGTATAGCGGTCGCTGCCGGGCTGGTCGCGCCACGCCATCGTGAAGTGCTTGCAGAATTCGTGACCAGCGACCGTGACCGCCTGGTTGGTGACGATGCCCCAGGCTTTTCCCCGGGCCTCGACGGTGGGGGCATCGGGCTGCGCCCCGGCCCATGCGGGGACTGCCCATGCGATCGACAGGAGCGATACCAGGATGCAGCGGGGTGGGCGGGACATGACGGTGTTTATTGCAGTCGGGTTATATGAACGGCAATACTGTCAGTTAAGTGTAGTGAGGAAGTAGCCTGTGCGATTGCGCATCGTCAGGTCCGGAAGGGGCGCAAGAGCAGGGATCTGGGGCAGATCAAGGCCCATGCATGAGGCGTATGGGAAATGTTTCTTCAGAAAAGTAAGTTGGCAGGCGGTAAGGCAAAGAAAGTCGTTCTATCCGCCTGCCTGCGTTCAATGTGCAATGGCCAGCTTGCCGAAATGGCGCCCGGCCGCCAGCTCCGCATACGCCTGCGCCGTCTCGTCGATGTCGAACACGCGGTCAATCACGGGCACGATGCGCCTGGCGGCGATGGCGCGCATCGCCGCGGCGAGGTCGGCCACCGATCCGGTGCTGTTGCCGACGATGCGCACTGCCTTCGTGATCACCTCCAGCATGTCGATCGATGCGGCCGCGCCGGTGATGAAGCCGACCGTGAACACGGTGCCGCCGGTGGCCGCGGCGCGCAGCGAGCGCGCCAGGGTCGCGGCGCCCACCGTTTCCACGACCAGGTCGGCACCGCGGCCGGTGGTGATGTCCAGCACCGCCTCGTCCCAGGCCGGCGTGGCGGCATAATTGATCAAATGGTCGGCACCGAGCGCGCGTCCACGCTCCAGTTTGTCGTCGGACGAGGAAGCGAGAATGACGGTGGCGCCGCTCGCCTTGGCGAACTGCAGGGCGAACAGGCTGACGCCGCCGGTGCCGAGGATGAGCACCACCGATCCCGGATGGATGGCGGCCGAGCGTACGGCGTTCCAGGCGGTCGTGGCGGCGATCGGCAGGGCCGCGCCCTGCACGTAATCGAGATGCGCCGGCAGTGCGACCACGCTGGCGGCCGGCACCGCCACGTACTCCGACAGCGATCCCGGCAGGCTGATGCCGCGCATGGCGGCAATCAGGCGCTGCGTCATGGGGCCGCTGTGCCAGTCGGGCATGAAGTGGGGCACCACCCGGTCGCCGGGGGCGATGCCCTCGACCCCGGCGCCCAGTGCCACCACCTCCCCGGCGCCATCGGCAACCGGGATCAGCGGAAAGCGCGCGCCGGGAAATGTGTTGGTCGCGATCGCCACATCGATGAAATTCAGGGTGGCAGCGCGCAGGCGCACCAGCACCTTGCCCGGACCGGCCTGCGGATCGGGCAGGATGGTGCGGCGGAAGGCGGTGAGGGAGGGTTCGACGAGTTCGATGGCGTACATGCTGTGCTCCGGCGTGGATGGAGTCGCCAGTTTGATTTGCAAGCGTGATCGAATAAACTCCTCTTTTCTTGCTACATTTAAAACCAGGGCTTGCCAATGGATTTGCTTGACAGCATGAAGGTGTATGTTCTGACCGTCGAAAAAGGCAGCCTGAGTGCGGCCGCGGCGGCCAGCGCCATGTCGGCAACGATGGCCGGCAACCACCTGCGCGCGCTCGAGGAGCGCCTCGGCATGCAATTGCTGCAGCGGACCACCCGGCGCCAGCACCTGACCGCCTTCGGCGAGGATTACTATGCGCGCTGCAAGGACATCCTGCGCCTGGTGGCTGAGACCGATGTCCAGGCCCAGAACATGCGCTTGGCGCCCGCAGGCACGCTGCGCATCAGCGCCCCGGTGACCTTTGGCAGCGAAGCCTTGACACCGGCCTTGTCCGATTACCTGGAGCGCTATCCCGAGGTCAGCGTCGAGCTGGATTTGTCCGATCGCGTTGCCGACCTGATGCAAGACGGCTTCGAGGCGGCCATCCGGATTGGGCAGCTGCCGCCGGACGCCGGCCTGATCGCGCGGCCGCTGGCGCCTTATCGCTCGATGATCTGCGCCGCGCCGGACTACCTGGCGCGGCGCGGCACGCCGCAGGTGCCCGAGGACCTGGAAGGGCATGCCTGCCTGTCCTTCGGTTGCGCCCAGACCCACTGGCGCCTGGCGCGCGACGGCAGGGAGTGGCGCGTGCCGGTGGCGGGCAGGGTGCAGGTCAACAATGGGCAAGCCTTGCGCGCCGCCGCCTTGCACGGCCTGGGTATCGTCTTGCAGCCGGCCATCCTGCTGGAGGCCGACGTACGCGCCGGCCGCCTGGTGCCGCTGTTGTCCGGCTACACGCTGCCCAGCCGGCCGATGCAGGTAGTGTTCCTGCCCGACCGCTATCGCTCGCCCAGGCTGCGCAGCTTCATCGATTACATGGTGGAACGCTTCGGCCAGGAACCGTGAGTGTTCAGGCTTCCAGCCAGGCAAAAATCGCCGGCCAGATGCGCGCGTGCGCATTGCGCCCCACCAGCACGCCCACGTGCTGCAGGTTGACGCCGACGTCGCCCTCGTAATGCAGCACCAGTTTCTTGTCGCTGGACGCCGCTTCGTTGAAGGGCACCACCGCCTGCAGCGGAATCACCTTGCTGCGCGGGTCGACCACGCTGGCCAGCGGTGCGCGCAGGTCGCGCGGGCCGATGGTGCGGCCGCCGATGGCCAGCTTGCCCTGCATGAACTCGTCGTTGCGGTAGAGCGATTCGACGATGTCGGTGAACAGCTTGCCCGGCAGGGGGAATTCGTCGTGGGTCCAGCGCTCCACCCGCATGTGGGTGGCCAGCGCCGCCGGGTCCATCATGGACAGGAAACGGTCCGTCATGCGCTCCCACTGGAAGGCTTGGGGCTCCGCCGCCGCGCTCATCATGTTGAGGAAGGCGCCGGGCACGTGGCCGAAGGTGGTGGCGATCTCGCCCGCGTGCGGCGTGGCCTTGACCAGGCGGTTGAAGCAGCAGGTAGCCGGCTCGAAATGCAGGGGCGACTCCAGCAGGATGGTGGCGCGTACCCGTTCCGGGTGGAGGCAACTGTAGATCGCGGCCAGCACGCCGCCGAGCGAGTGGCCGGCGACGATGACCTGCGATTCGCCGCTGTCGGCGGCGATGGCGCGCCGGCAGGCATCGAGCAGGCGGTCGCCATAGTCGGCCAGGCCGAAGCTGGCGTCGCAGCCGTCGCAGGCGTCGGCCGAGGTGTCGGCCTCGGGATCGAGATCAAGGATAGGCACCCACTCCGCCTGGTAGACCTGGTAGCCGCGCTCGAGCCAGCGCTGCACCACGCTGACCTCGGGCGTCAAGTCCCAGATGTAGGCGCGCTTGATCGGCGCCGGCACCAGCAGCACCGCCGGTCCCGTATTCTTTTGTTGGCCGAAGCGGCGCAGCTTGAGGCCGGGCTCGGTGTGCAGGATGGTCGATGGCGTGACTTGCGGGCCGTAGCCGGCACGGTCCAGCATCTGGCCGCGGGCGCGGCGGCTGCGGTCCATTTTTTTCAGGGCGTCGGCCCCGAACATATTCCATTGCGATGCATTCATTGTGGTCATGGCGCTCTCGTCTGGTTCGGGACCACGGCACTGTACGCCAACTTTGGCTCACGTCCAATGCTGTTCCAATCGAACGATACACCTATTTGCGGCGTATTAAATGTGCATTGATCGAACAATTCCAGCCGCATGGAAAATGCCCTCGGCCCAAGTCCGCGCTTCCGTCCGCCGCCCATCCATTAACGTGGTCTACACTATCCGGACACGACCACCTGAAAGGACACGACATGAACATCCGATCGGCCGGCACTTTGCTGGCATGCCTTCTAGCAACTGCGGCGACCGGCGCGCTGGCCCAGTCCACGGACAAGCTGCAAGCCCCGATGAGCCTGGCGACGCCCAGCGGCCCCGGCAAGATGATCGGTTCGGTGACGATCACGGAATCGAAGAACGGCCTGGTGTTCACGCCGGCGCTGACCGACCTGCCGGCCGGCCCGCACGGTTTCCACGTGCACGAGACCGGCAGCTGCGGTCCCAACCAGAAGGACGGCAAGGCGGTACCGGCCGGGGCCGCCGGCGGCCACTACGATCCAGCCGCCAGCAAGCACCATGCCGGACCGACCGGCGACGGCCACATGGGCGACTTGCCGCCGCTGGTGGTGGGCGGCAATGGCGGTGCCAGCGTCGCGGTGACGGCGCCGCGCCTGACCAAGCTGGGCGACGTGAAAGGCAAGGCCCTCATGATCCATGCCGGCGGCGACAACTATGCCGACAAGCCGGCCCCGCTGGGCGGCGGGGGCGAGCGCATCGCCTGCGGTGTGATCCAGTAAGCAGGCATTAGCGGTTTCTAAAACCGGCCAGGCAGGGCTGCCGGGCGGGACTGTGGCTGTTTTCGCCACAGTCCCGCTCACCCTTTCTACATATGCATGTTGTCTATTCATGATGCCTGTTATCATTAACGGTTGAGCCGGTACCGGTTCACCCTCGAATGGAACGACATGCCCTGGCCTTTTGATCTCGCCGTCCCCGATCCCGCATCGGTGCGGCCTGTGAGCGACATGGAATTGCAGATGCGATCCCATCCGTGGGAATCGACCGCTGTCGGTCCCGTGGCGCAATGGCCATTCAGCCTGAAGCTTGCCGTGCGCACCTTGCTGGACTGCCAGTTGCCGATGTACCTGGCCTGGGGCGACACCTACACGCAGTTCTTCAACGATGCCTATCTGCCGATTCTCGGCGACAAATGGACAAGGGCCCTGGGCGGCGATGCGCGCCACACCTGGCCGGAGATCTGGCCGACCATCGGTCCGATGTGGGCCGCCGCCAAGGCTGGCCAGCCGGTCGGATCGGACGGCCTGGCGCTGACCATCGAGCGCTTCGGCTATGCCGAAACCTGCTATTTCAACTATTCCTACAGCCCGGTCTACGACGAGGCCCGCAAGGCCGAGGGCGTGCTGGTCACCTTCGTCGAAACCACCCTCGCCATGCAGGCCGAACGGCGCCAGGGCTTCCGGCTCGAACTGGCCGACATTTTGCGCCGTGAGACCGGGGCGCAGGACCTGCTGCGCGGTGCCGCCAGGCTGGTCGCGGCCTACGCCGACGGCGCCAGCGCGATCTACGCCGAGATCGACCCGGCGACCGGGTCCGCGCTGATCCGGGAAGAGTGGAGCGCGGGCCAGGCCAGCATCGAGCCCGGCAGGCCTGAAAACCGCGTGGTGCCGCTCGAGACCCTGTGCTTCGGCCAGGCCGCCGACTTGCGCGCCGGCGCCACGGTGTGGTCGGCGCAGGTCGCGGCCGACACGCGCATCGCCGATCCCGGCGCCTGGCTGGCGCAGGGCATCGCATCCGGTATCGCCGTGCCCATGTTCGACGATGGGCGGCTGGTGGCGGTGATGGCGCTGCACGACAGCGCGCCACGGCGCTGGGACGAGGCCGAGCTGCGCATGCTGGAAGACGCCGCGCGCCGCATCTGGGAAGCCTTGCGCCGCATTCGCGCCGAAGATGCGCTGCGCGCCGAGACGCGGGTACTGGCCTTGATGCGCGAGGCCAGCAACACGCTGGCTTCGACCCTCGACCTCGAGGTGCTGGTGCAGAAGATCACCGACGCCGCGACCCAGCTGGTCGGCGCCGAATTCGGCTCCTTCTTCTACAACGGCGAAGACGAGAATGGCGACGCCTACCTGCTGTACACCCTGTCCGGTGCGCCGCGCGAAGCCTTCGAACACCTCGGCAAGCCGCGCGCCACGGCGGTGTTCGGACCGACCTTCCACGGCAGCGCCCCGGTGCGCAGCGATGACATCATGCGCGACCCGCGCTATGGCAAGATGGGGCCGCACCACGGCATGCCGGCCGGCCACCTGCCGGTGCGCAGCTACCTGGCGGCGTCGGTGGTGTCGCGCTCGGGCGAGGTGATCGGCGGCCTGTTCTTCGGCCACTCGCAGCCGCGCATGTTCGATGCCCGCACCGAGGAGCTGATCGGCGCCTTTGCCGTGCAGGCCGCGATCGCGATCGACAATGCGCGCCTGGTCGAGATCGCGCAGCGCGCGGCCCAGGAACGCGAGCAGATCCTGTCGAGCGAGCGCGCGGCGCGCGCCGAGGCCGAGCGCCACAACAAGATGAAGGACGAGTTCCTGGCGATGCTGGCGCACGAGCTGCGCAATCCGCTGGCGCCGATCACCAGCGCCGCCCAGCTGCTGCGGTTGCCGGAAGTGAGCGAAGGCCTGCGTCTGAAGGCCAGCAACATCATCTCGCGCCAGGTGCGCCACATGACGGAACTGGTGGACGACCTGCTCGACGTCTCGCGCGTGACGCGCGGACTGGTGAAACTGGAAAACGAGATCCTTGACCTGAACAAGGTCGCGATCGCGGCGGTGGAGCAGGCGCGCCCGCACATCGAGGAACGCGGCCACACGCTGGCGGTGGACCTGCCGGCGCAGCCGGTGCCGGTCGAGGGCGACCGCACGCGCCTGATCCAGGTGCTGGTCAACCTGCTCAACAACTCGGCCAAGTACACGCCGCCGGGTGGGCGCATCGCCTTGACGGTGGCCACCGGCGACACCAGCGTCAGCGCGGCAGTGCGCGACAACGGCAGCGGCATCGATGCCCAGCTGCTGCCGCACGTGTTCGACCTGTTCACCCAGGCCGACCGCACGCCGGACCGCTCCCAGGGCGGCCTCGGGATCGGCCTGGCGCTGGTCAAGAGCATCGTGCGCATGCACAAGGGCCAGGTCGCCGCACACAGCGACGGTCCGCAGCACGGCACCACGATGACGGTGACGCTGCCGCTGGCCGACGCCGAGGTCGGCCAGGTGATCCGCTCGGGCGAGGGCAGCGACGAGACGCGTCCGCTGACGGTCACCATCGTCGACGACAACGCCGACGCCGGCCACTCGCTGGCGGTGCTGCTGCGCGCGCATGGCCACACGGTCCTCGTGCACGAGGATGCCGCCTCGACGCTGGCTTCGAGCGACGAGAGCACCCAGGTCTTCATCCTCGACATCGGCCTGCCCGACATGACCGGCTACGAACTGGCGCGCCGCCTGCGCCGCAAGCCGGCCCACGCCGGCGCGGTGTTCGTCGCCCTGACCGGCTACGGCCAGCAGCGCGACCGCGAACTGTCGCAGCAGGCGGGCTTCGATTACCACCTGGTGAAGCCGGTGGAAATTGGGAAGCTGACGCAGATATTGGGGAGTGTGGGGGAGGGGTAGGGAATAAGGGGCGTGCGGCCTTGGCCCGTCGCCCCTGCCTGCGCAGGGACGACGGGCTGGCTGCAAATCAGCGCTTCACCTTCCCGAACTGATCCCCCGCCTTCCACCCCGGCATGCGCGGCGCATCCGCCACCGCCCGCCCCAGGTTCAAGGTGAACTGCGCCTGCTGCACCATCCCCGACAAATCCCAGTTGGGATCGTATTCGTCGCTGGCCTGGTGGTAGCGCGGGCCGTAGGCCTTGCGCTTGGCGTCGTTGGCATCCTTGTCGGCCAGCCAGTCGTGGCCGCCCTCGATCGAGAACGCCGGCACGCCGGCCTTGGCGAAGCTGAAATGGTCGCTGCGGAAATAGCCGCCGCCCAGGTCGGGACGCGGCGCCGCCACGTTCAGGCGCATCGCCTTGGCTGTGGACGCCGCCAGCGCGCCCAGGTCGCTGCGCTCGCTGCCCTGCACGCCGATGTCGCGGGCTGCGGCGACGAAGTTCAGGCTGTCCAGGTTGAGGGCGGCGGCGGTCTTCGCCAGCGGCCACAGGGGGCGGGCGGCATAGGCCGCGCTGCCCAGCAGGCCTTGTTCCTCGGCGGCGACCCAGAGGAACATCTGGCTGCGTTTTGCCGGATGGCGCACCGCTTCCTGGGCCATCGCCAGCAGGCCGGCGCTGCCGGAAGCGTTGTCGACGGCGCCGTTGAAGATCGTGTCCTTGCCATCCTTGCCGCCGTCCTTCCCGCCCTCATCGCCGCCCTGCTTGCCGAGGTGGTCCCAGTGCGCGCTGTAGATCACCAGCTCGTCTTTCAGCTTGGGGTCGGTGCCGGGCACGATGCCGGCGACGTTGAATTGTTCGAGCGTGCGCACCGCCGCCGTCGACTGGCCCTGCACGCGCGCGTTCAGCACCACCGGCTGGAAGGACTTGTCCTCGGCCGCCGCGCGCAGGCGGTCGAGATCCTGGCCGGCGGCGGCGAACAGGCTGCGCGCGCCCGCTTCCGTCAGCCAGCCCTGCATGCCGGTGCCGAGATCGGCATCGGCCAGCTGGAAGCGCTCGACGGTCCAGCTGTTCTGCACCACACTCCAGCCGTAGGAGGCCGAGGCATCGGTATGCACCAGCAGCACGCCGGCCGCGCCGCGGCGCGCGGCTTCCTCGAATTTATAGGTCCAGCGGCCGTAGTAGGTGAGGCCGCGGCCGTTGAAGCGATTCGGCTCTGCGGCGGTGGGAGCCGGGTCGTTGACCAGCATGACCAGCAGCTTGCCCTTCACGTCGATGCCCTTGTAGTCGTCCCAGCCGTCTTCTTCCGGCGCGTTGATGCCGTAGCCGACGAAGACGATCTCCGCATCCATCGCGTGAGTCGGCCTGGCGTCGCCCGGCGCCCACACCCAGTCCTTGCCGAAGGCGAGCGGCAGCGGCTTGCCGCCCGCGACCAGCGCCACGCTGCTGTCTTGCGGCCGGGCTTTCACGCCGGCGATCTTGACGCTCTGGCGATAGCTGGCGCCATTCGCCGGCAGCAGGCCGGCGGCCAGCGCCTGGTTCTCGAGGTAGACCACGGTGAGTTCGCCGCCGCGCTGGCCGGTGCCGCGGCCTTCGAAGGCGTCCGACGACAGCGTGGCCAGGTGGGCGCGCAGGGGTGCCTCCTTGACGATGGCGACGGTGCTAATAGCGGTGGCGCCGGTTGCGGGGGAGGCGAAGGCCAGCGCCAGGCTGGCGGCGAGGACGCCGACGAGGGGGCCGGTGAGGGCCGGGCGCGTGAAGTGCTTGTGCATGGAATCCTTGAGGGAAGGGGAGTCGCAGGCATTGTAAGTCACTCGAAGCGCAGGATGTCGGCCGAGATGGTGGTGCCGGTGAGCGGCAGCAGCGCCGGGCGCAGATTGACGGGCCGCGGCGGCAGTTCGCGTTCGGGCAGGCCGGGGATGATCTCCTGCACGTACACCGTGAACTTGGGATCGCCCCAGAAATCGAAGGCAAAGCGCAGTTCGCGGTCCTGCATGCCGTGCAGGTCGAGGCGCCAGCCGCGGTAGCCGGGGCCGGTGAGCAGGCGGCCGTTGACGCTGGCGCGCATCGGATCGGCGCCATCCACCCGCAGCGATATGTGCGGCGCCCGGTTCTTCGAGCGCAGCAGGAATTCCACGTGCTTGGTGTCGCCGCGCCACTCGACCTTTTCGATGATCAGGTCAGGGTAGGCGACACCGGTGTCGCGCGGGGCCGCCGCGTACCACACCGGACCGGCGCTGGGGCCGAACAAATACGGCAGCTGGTAGGGATGCAGGGTGTTGGGGAAGATGCTGCGGGTCCAGGCGTCCAGCGCCCGCGGCGGATACAGCCAGAACGCGCGCCAGCTCGGCGTGTCCTTGAAATACACCAGCCCGTTCTGCACCGGCATCTCGGGCACTTGCGGATTGCTGATATAAACCAGGCCGATCGCCACCGCCGCGGCCAGCAGCAGCGGCCGCACCACATAGCGTTTGCCGGCATCGGCCAGCAGCAGGCCGCACAGCCCGAGCAGGGTGCAGACCAGGGCCGCCGGCAGCACCAGCCAGGCCGGCGACACCATGGTGAGGGTATCGCGCAGCGCCGGCAGGACCAGCAGCAGCGCCGGCAGCGCCGCCAGCGCCAGCACGCCGCGTTTGCGCCGGCCCGTCCAGGCCTCGGCCCGCGCCGACAGCAGCGCCAGCACGGCCGCCTGCGCCGCCAGCAGCGGCCACGCCAGCAGATAGCTGGCGCCGGGCGCGCCCCAGCTCACCACCACCAGCGCGAGGGTGGCGACGCAGAAGACGCCCAGCAGCATGCACAGGCTGCCGTGCTTTTGCTGCAGGTGGCGCAGCAGGACCAGGAATGCGGCCGCCAGCAGCAGGGCGAAGGCCAGCACCTGCCAGCGGATCCCTTCGGCGCCGGCCAGCATGCCGGCGTCCCAGCGCCGCGGCAGGCCGGGCAGCGCCAGGTAGCACAAGTGCACCACGAAAGTGGCGAGGGCGCCCATGAACAGGAAGCCGAATGCGGCGTGGATGATGTCGGTGTCGACGATGCTTCTACGGCGCATGGCGGCGGCGCAGGCAAGTACCGTCAGCACGCAGGCCAGCGCCGTCAAAGGCCAGACCAGCGCATACGCATAGTGCACGACGCCCAGGCCGGGAAGGCTGAAGAATACCTGGCCGCGTCCACCCTGGGGCGCCGGCGCGGCCTGGCCGAGTTCGCGCAACATGGCCAGCATGGTATCGCCTTCGTGCTGCAGGCTGGCCTGCGACACGCGCTGCGGGAGGTCGTGGACGGCGCCCGGGCCGAGCTTGCCGCCGACGGTGGCGAACTGCAGCAGGGAAGCATGGTGCGCGAGCAGCGGCGCGTCGGCCGGCCGCGCACGCGGGCCGGTGTACAGCTCGGCCATGAAGGAACTGCCCGCCGGGTCAGGCGCCGCGCGCGCATAGGCGGCCAGCGCAACACCATCGGCGCCGGCGCCACCCACCAGCGCCAGCGGACCGCGGTTGCCCGGATTGTCGAAGCGCAGCAGGAAACGCGCTTTCCGCGCCCAGGGCGAGGACGCCAGGAAGCCTTGCGTGCCGAGCGCCTGCCCGCTGTCGGCGTCGGTGAACACGAACACGAGGTCGTTGGCCAGCGGCGGACCGGCCTGCAGCACGCGCAGCGTTTCCAGCAGCGCGGCGGCGGACATGGCGCCGTCGGCAGCGCCCAGGGTCGCCGGGCCGGAATCGTAGTGGGCGCTGGCCAGGATCGCGCCGGGCTTGTCCTTGGCGGGCCTGCTGCCCGGCTTGCGTACCACGATGTTGTGCACCTCGGCCAGCGTCACGCGCACGTTGGCCATCATGTCGGCCGATGCGGTGCGCACGGTCTCGGTCTGGACTTCGGGCACCAGGCCGAGGGCGCGCACTTGCGCCAGGATGTAGTCGCGCGCCCTGGCATTGGCGGCGCTGCCGGTCGGCCGCGGCGCCTGTGCCAGCGTTTCCACGTGGGTCATTGCGCGTGCCGCCATGAAGCCGGAAGCAGGCCGGCCATCGCGCACCGGTACGGCGTGCGGTTGCTGCGACAGCCAGGCCATCGACGTCAGCAGCACCAGCGCCAGCACCAGGGCCGTGGCGAAGCCGCTGCGCACCGATGCGCCGGCCAGGGTGGGATAGGGCATGTGTTCCTCGCAGTTCTTTTGGCATCAAGCAGGGGCAAAGCGGGCGCGGCGCGGCTTGCCGGCCGTATGGGGCGTAAAAAAACCCGCCTGGCTGAGGACCGGGGGCGGGCAAAAGGGGTGGTTTTTAATCCAGCGTCCAGACGTAGGCCAGTTGCGCCCACCCGGCCTCGGCGACGCCGTTATTGGTGGCCGGCTTGAAGCGGCACAGGCTCAATGCATTGACGGCGGCCCGGTCCAGGTCGCGCGAGCCGCTGGAGCGCTCGATGCGCGACGCGCTGACCCGCCCGTCGGCGCCCACCAGCAAGGCCAGCAGGGTGGTGCCGGCGATGCCTTCGCGGGCGGCGCGCGCCGGGTAATCGGGCAGGGCGCAGGACCTGGCATCGGCCAGCACCGCGGTGCGCGGCTGGCCGCTGTTTGCCTTGGCCGGCATGGCCGGCGGCGCATCCGGCACGGCATGGGCCGGCGTGGCCGGAAGCGGGATCGGATCGGGCGTGGTGGTGGCTTGCAGCGGCGTGGCATCCGGCGGCGGCGCCACCTCGACTTCCGGTTGCGGCACCACCAATTGCGGCATCTTCGGCATGGATTGCGACGGTTCCGGCGGCGGTGGTGGAGGCGGCGGCGGATCGACGCGTTCCGGTTCGATCATCACCAGCACTTGCTCGGGCAGGGCGGACAGGGAAAAGTGGCGGCTGTTGATACTGTGGATGAAAAATGCGCCGATTGCCACGTGCAAGGCGGCGACCAGCATGAACTTGCCGGCTTTGCCACCACCATCGTTGGTATGAGAGAACTGCATGGCCACCTCCTGTACGCTGCTGATTGATTGAACTGGCAAGCTGTTGGAATAACTATATGCTAGAGACTAGCAATTTGCAAAGGTATTTAATAGCATTCTTTAGTGCCAGATGTTGTCTGCTCGCCTCACTGCCGCTTGTGTGAAATAATCATCGGGTGACTGCGACAACTTCGATGTCGTGGTAGATAGGGCTACCAGCGATTGGCAAGCCGATGACAACGCAGTGGAGAACAACGTGCAGAAAGAACAGCCGATCCGCGTCATGCTGGCGGATGACCACCCGATCGTGATGACCGGCTTCGCCATGTCGCTGGCGGCCCAGGGCATGGAAGTGGTGGGCCAGGCCAAGACCCCGAGCGAAGCCGCCGCCATGTATGCCGAGCACAAGCCGGACGTGGCGGTGCTCGACATCCGTTTCGGCACCGAACTGACCGGCATGGACGCGGCCCAGAACATCCTCAAGGCCGATCCGCAGGCCAAGATCGTCTTCCTCAGCCAGTTCGACCAGGACAGCCTGATCAAGGAAACCTACCGCCTCGGCGCCCACGCCTTCGTGACCAAGGATTGCGACCCGGCCGACCTGGCGGACGCAGTGCGCCACGCGCACGCCGGCAAGCTGTATTTCCCGCCGCAGATCGCCGAGCGCCTGGCGAACATCGCGGTGCGCGGCGACGTCTCGCCGCAGTCCCAGCTGGACGAGCGCAGCCTGGAAATCTTCAAGCTGATGGCCGAGGGGCTGACCAACAACGAGATCGCCGAACGCCTGAACTTGTCCACCAAGACGATCAGCAATATCAGCCAGTCGGTGAAGGAAAAGCTGGGGGTGCACAGGCCGGCTTACATTACCAAGCTGGCGGTGAAGCATGGGTTGATCGAGCCTTGACCACGTTTCGGTGACATGCTGAGGCGCCTGCTCCGGATGCCAAACTTGGTTCCCCGCCTGCGCGGGGACGACGTGCATGGGCAGCGGACTACGAACGTGCTTGCGGAACGCACCGTCAAAACGTCGTCCCCGCGAAGGCCGGGACCCAAGTTCGCCGCACTGACGAGCAGCCTCCTTTTTGCCTTGACTGCCCACGCGGGCGAACCCACCCAGGGCTTCCGCTTCCAGATCGTCTCCGCCGACGACAGCGCCATCACCCGCCGCATCGCCGAAGACCTGTACAAACGCCTGGTCCCGACCTTCGCCGTGTTCCGCACCGAACTGGCCCAGCGCCGTCGCATGCTGTACGTGGCGATCGGTCCGGCGGCGCTGCGCCAGGTGGCGGCGCGGCGTTGCGATTGCGTGGTCATCTCCGCCTTCACCTCGAGCCAGGTGGTGCGCGACATCGTCGGCAGGCTGGCGCCGGCGCGCCAGGCGGCGATCACCGCCGTGTATGCGGAGCCCGCGCCCGCCGACCAGCTGCGCCTGGCCGCGCTGCTGTACCGGCGCCCGGTGCGGGTGGCGGCCCTGCTGGGCAGCGAGACCGCCTTCCTGAAGCCGCTCCTGGCGGCGGACAAGGTCGCGGTGCTCGAAGCGACCGGCGGCCAAGACGCCATTGGCGACGACGGCGGCATCAACCTGCTCTTGAACCGCATCGCCCAGACCGACGTCCTGCTGGCCCTGCCCGATGCCGCCATCTACAACACCGAGAACTTCCGCAACATCCTGCTCTCCACCTACCGCCACAAGCAGGGCGTGATCGGCTTTTCGGCCGACATGGTCAAGGCCGGGGCGCTCGGCACCACCTATTCGGAAGTCGAGGACATCAATGCCCAGGTGGCCGAGATCGCGGCCGCCTACGTCGCCGGCGGCGCACTGCCGGCACCGCAGTTCCCGCGCTACTTCCGCAGCATCGTCAACGAAGGCGTGGCGCGCTCGCTCGACCTCACCGTGACGGATGCCGCGCGCCACTTCGCCCATCCGGTGCCGGCGCCGCGGCCATGAGCCAGCGTTCGCGGTCCCGTTTCCATTGGCAGTTCTGGCGCGGCTGGAGCATCGGCCTGCGCATGGCCTTCATCACCATGCTGCCGGTGGTGCTGCTGTTCTCGTCCTTCGTCGGCTATTCCTGGTACGCGCACCGGGCCCAGGTCGACGAGGAACTGGCCGAGCGCGGCCGCATCCTGGCGCGTGCGCTGGCCGAGACCAGCGAATACAACGTCATCTCCGGCAACCTGTCAGACCTCAGGCTCACCATCAATGGCCTCGTGCAGTCGGACACCAGTGTCTACCGCATCGACGTGGTGGACACCAATGGCCGCAATGCGGTGAGCGTGGTGTCCGAGCATCCGGTCCAGCCCCAGGCCGACGGCCGCTGGTACGAGGCGCCGATCCGCAAGCAGGTGGTGTGGATCAACCTGTTCTCGGACAATGGCACGCCCCACGTTTCGGCCTCCAGCGACACCCGTCCGCCGACGCTGACCACCGAGGTGGTGGGGCGGGTGCGCGTGACCATGTCGCCGACCGCCATGCTGGCCAGGCAGCTGGCGCGCTTCCGCATCGAGCTGGCGCTGGCGGCACTGGCGCTGGCGGCCAGCGGCGCGCTCGCCTTCGTCCTGGCGCGCAGCCTGACGGTGCCGCTGCGCGAAGCGATCGCGGTGCTGCGCCGGATCCGCGGCGGCAATGTCCGGGTGCAGCTGCCGGTCACCACCGGCGGCGAGGTCGGCGAGCTGCAGGCCTCGATCGGCGAGATGTCGGTGGCGCTCGACGATGCCCGGCAAGACCTGGAAAACAAGGTGGCGGAGCGCACGCGCGACTTGCTGGCCTCGCGCAACGAAGCGCTGCGCGCCGACGCCGACAAACGCAAGCTGATCCAGAAGGTCAACAGCATCATCGAGGACGAGCGCAAGACCATCGCCATCGAGATCCACGATGAATTGAACGCTTCGCTGATCGCGGTGCGCCTGGAATCCCAGACCATCCAGCTGCTCGCCAACAAGGCGGCGCCGGGGCCGGAAGTGGAACAGATCGGTGCCAAGGCCCAGGCCATCACCCGCCTGGCGCTCGACCTGTACGCCAACGGCCGCCGCCTGGTGCGGCGCCTGCGCCCGGAAGTGCTGGACATGCTCGGCCTGCACGGCGCGGTCGAGGAAATGGTGAACCACTACCGCAGCGCCGGCCTGGTCTTCGACTTCCATACCGAGGGCGATTTTTCGCGCATCGGCAACGAGCTGGCGATTTCCGCCTACCGCATCGTGCAGGAAGCGCTGTCCAACATCATGAAGCACGCCGGCGCCGGTTTCGTGGGCGTGAGCCTGGTGCTGTCCGAGGCCAGCCATGCGCTGCAGATCGAGGTGCGCGACGACGGCGAGGGCTTCGATCCGGCGCTGGCGTCGGAAGGCATCGGCATCATCGGCATGCGCGAGCGCGTATTCGCGCTCGGCGGCAGCATCCAGGTGCAGTCGACACCGGGCGCCGGCACGCTGGTGGCGATCGCGCTGCCCTTATCCTTGCCGCCGCCCGCGCCGCCGCTGGGTGCGGATACGCTCTGATTGCGGTCCAACTGCGGTAACAACTGAGGTACATTAGCGGTCTCGGTAACACCTCACACAGATCTCACCATGTCCACCTCAACGACAACGACGACGACGACGCCTTTCGAGAAGGGCAACCAGAACCAGACCACCACCTGGGCCGACTGCATCGCCTGGTACCAGGACCTGGCCAAGCAGCACCCCGGCGTGCTGCGCTTCAGCCAGATCGGCACCTCGGATGCGGGCGTGCCTATCCACGCCGGCGTCGTCAGCGCCGACGGCGCCTTCGACCGCGCCGAAATCAAGCGCGAAGGCCGCCCGGTGTTCTTCAACAATAACGGCATCCACCCGGGCGAGCCCGAAGGCGTGGACGCCTGCATGGCGCTGGTGCGCGACTTCTGCCGCGAGCCGGAGCGCCTGGCCGCGCTGGGCAAGACCGTGTTCCTGTTCATCCCGCTGTACAACGTCGACGGCGCCTTCAACCGCAACAACACCTCGCGCGTGAACCAGGACGGTCCCGAGCAGTTCGGCTTCCGCGGCAACAGCCGACACCTCGACCTGAACCGCGACTTCGTCAAGTGCGACACGCTCACGGCGCGCGTGTTCAACGAATTCTTCAGCGCCTGGGATCCGGACGTGATGGTCGATACCCATACGTCCAACGGCGCCGACTACGCGTACACGATGACCCTGATCCACACCCAGGCCGACAAGCTGGGCGGCGACCTGGGCGGCTTCCTGCGCGACACCATGCTGCCCCACATGTATGCCGAGATGGACCGGCGCGGCTGGCCGACCTGCCCCTACGTCAATCCGGTCAAGGACAGCCCGGACCAGGGCATCGCCGAGTTCCTGGAGACCGCGCGCTTCTCGACCGGCTACGCGGCCCTGCACCACACGATCGGCTTCATGCCCGAGACCCACATGCTCAAGCCCTTCGCCGACCGCTATCACTCGATGCGCGCGCTGGTCGAGACGGCGCTGGACTTCACCATCGCCAACGGCGAGCGCATCACTGCGCTGCGGCGCGCGGCCAAAGCGCAGGGCCGCACGCGCCGCGAATGGCCGATCCACTGGGCGATGGACGAAACCGATCCCTCCAGCTTCCGTTTTAAAGGCTATGCGGCGAAATACAAGCCCAGCCTGATCGGCGACTACCAGCGCCTGTGGTACGACCGCAGCGCGCCCTACGAACAAGACATTCCGTATTACAACCGCTTCCCGGCCGACGTGGTGGTCTACGCGCCGCGCGCCTATGTGGTGCCGCAGCAGTGGCGCGAGGTGATCGAGCGCCTGCAGTGGAACGGCGTGCGCATGGAGCGCGTGGAAGCCGAGCGCACCCAGGAAGTGGCCTGCTACCGCGTGCTGTCCACGGTGTCGCGCCCGCACGCCTACGAAGGCCACATGTTCCATGACGAGGTGCAGCTGGAACGCGGCAGCGCCAGCGTCACCCTGCGTGCGGGCGATTGCATCGTCTGGCTGGACCAGGACAATGCGCGCTACGCGGTCGAGATGCTCGAGCCGCTGGGCCACGACAGTTTCTTCCGCTGGGGCTTCTTCAACAGCGTGCTGGAAAAGAAGGAAGCGTATTCGGATTACGTGTTCGAAGACGACGCCGAGCGCCTGCTGCGCGACGAGCCGGCGCTGGCGGAAAAATTCGCCGTCTGGAAGGCCGCCAACCCGGCGCTGCTGAAGGACCAGTACGCGGTGCTGGACTTCATCTTCGCCAACTGCGCGCGCTACCGCGAGCCGGAATGGCGCCGCTATCCGGTCTTCATGATCGATTGACTAGTGCTGTACTGAGGAGGAGAGAGCAAGGATGAACAAGAAGATCATGGCGGCGCAGACCGCCGCACTGGCCTGGCTGGCGATGCACGCCGCAGTCGCCGCCCCATCGGCCGGCCAGACCTATTTCGAGCGCAACTGCGCCAGCTGCCACACCGCCGACGCCGGCATGGCTTCGCGCGCCGGCCCCGGCCTGTTCAACGTGGTCGGGCGCAAGGCCGCGGCCGTCCCCGGCTACAACTACACCGACGCCTTGAGCAAGGCCGGCGCCGCCGGCAAGACCTGGACCCGCGCGGAGCTCGATGTCTTCCTGCGCGATCCGAACAAGGACGTGCCGGGCACCGCGATGCCGATCGGCGTGGCGGATGCAAAGCAGCGCGCCGCCGTCATCGACTACCTGGCCGGCCAGAGCGGCAAGGCTGCCGCAACTGCGGCCGCAACGCCGCGAGCCGGCGGCAGCAAGGCCGGCGCCTGGAGCGAGGACAAACCGGGCGACCTGCACCACATCACCGTCGCCAGCCTGGTCCAGCCCTATGCCAGCGAGAGCGCCGGTAATGGTCCGAAGGTGGCGCCGCGGCCGAACGGCGCGCTGCCGGCGGTGCCGAAAGGCTTCAAGGTGTCGCTATTTGCCGAAGACAGCGGCAAGGCGCGCCTGCCGCTGCGCCTGCCGAACGGCGACATCCTGCTGGCCGACAGCGGCAAGGGCCAGCTCGTCCTCCTGCGTTCGAAGGCCGGCGACAAGGCCGACAGCAGCAGCGTGTTCGCCAGCGGCCTGTCGCGTCCCTACGGCATGGCGCTGTGGCCGTCCGGCCCCAACCCGAAATACCTGTACGTGGCCAACGTGAATTCGGTGGTGCGCTTTCCCTATGCCGTGGGCGACCTGAAGGCACGCGGCGAGCCCGAGACCATCGTCGAGAAGATCAGCGACACCACCGGCGGCCACACCACGCGCACGCTGGCGTTCAGCAAGGACGACAAGACCCTGCTGCTGTCGGTCGGCTCGGCCACCAACGTCGCCACCAACATCGGCGCCAAGCCGCCGGTCGCGCTGGCGCAATGGGAACAGCAGCACGGCCTGGGCGGCGCCTGGGGCGAGGAAACCGACCGCGCCACCGTGCTCGCCTTCGACCCCGACGGCAAGAACCGCCGCCCCTACGCCAACGGCCTGCGCAATTGCGTCGGCATGCTGGTGCATCCGGACACGGGCGATTTGTTCTGCAGCGTGAACGAGCGCGACGAACTGGGCGACAACCTGCCGCCCGACTACGTCACGCGTGTAAAACAGGGCGGCTTCTACGGCTGGCCGTGGTACTACCTGGGCGCCCACGAAGACCCGCGCCTGAAGGGCATCCGTCCCGACCTGAAGGACAAGATCATCGTGCCCGACACCCTGCTCCAGGCCCATTCGGCGGCACTCGGCATGACGGTCTACAAGGCGCCGCCAGGCGCGAAGAACGCCTTCCCGAAAGAGTACGAGGGCGAGATCTTCGTGGCCCTGCACGGTTCCTGGAACCGCGGCATCCGCACCGGCTACAAGGTCGTGCGCCTGATGATGAAGAATGGCGTGCCGACCGGGCAGTACCAGGACTTCATGACCGGGATGGTGCTGAGCGACCGCGACGTGTGGGGACGTCCGGCAGCGGTGACGGTGGCGGCGGACGGCGCGCTGCTGGTGGTGGACGATGCGGGCGGGGTGGTGTGGCGCGTGGCGCCGGCACCTTGAGGTATGCATTGAAAAAAGCGTGATGCCGGGTTCTCCAGACCTTATTATTTGGACATATTTAACGATGAGTCCAACTGAAATTGTCTGGAGAACCCGTGAAGATGACCGCTTTCTTGACGCCGCGCCTCCGTGCGGCTGCCCTGATGCTGCCCCTGGCCCTGGCCGGCGCTGTGCAGGCGCAGACTGCCGCTGCGGCCTCTGGCCCCGCCTTGCCGCAGAACGCGATGCAGTGGCGCCAGGCCGCCATCCAGGACATCGAGGAAGCCACCCGGCTCACGCGCGATAATCATCCGGGCGCGGTCGATCCGGCCAATCCCGCCTTCCTGTCCAGGCTCGACGATGCCCGCCGCGCCGGCCTGCAGCTGGCCGCCCAGGTATCCAGCGTCGCCGGCTACGCCGCCGCGCTCGAGCGCTTCAACGTCAAGCTCGGCGACGGCCATGCGGGCATGGTCCCGGATGTCGATGACAAACTGCTGCCGCCGGACCGCTGGCCCGGCTTCGTCGCCGTGTGGCGCGGCCAGGGCCTGTATGTGTTCGCGTCCGTAGCGGGCGGCCCGCCGGCCAGCGCCGAAGTCACGAGCTGCGACGGCAAGCCGATCAGGCAAGTCATCACCGACAACCTGTTCGCCTTTAACGGCCGTATCGACGAGCCGGGCCACTGGTGGGCACGCGCGCGGCGCGTGTTCATGGATTCGGGCAATCCCTTCATCAAGCTGCCCGCGCGCTGCCGCTTCGCCCTGCACGGCAAGCCCTTCGAGCAGGACCTGGTATGGCGCGCCAACGACGACCAGGGCAGGCGCTGGCAGGAGGAGGGTTACAACGGTCCGACCCTACCAGTGGGCCTGAGCGAGCCGCGCCGCGGGTTGTTGTGGGCGGCGCTGCCGACCTTCCAGCCCGACGACCGGCAGCGCGAGGCCTATCGCGCCATGTTCAAGGATATCGAGACACAGCGCCGGCGCTACCTGGAGGCGGACGCCATCGTCATCGACCTGCGTGCCAACCAGGGCGGATCTTCGCTGTGGAGCCGCGATTTCGCGTCTGCGCTGTGGGGCAAGGGGCGGGTCGAGCGGCGCATGGCGGTGCGCTCTGCGAAAACCCAGGTGTGGTGGCGCGCGTCGAAGGACAACACCGCCTACCTGGCGCAGCTGGCGGATCAGCTCGGGCAGCAGAAGCAGGAAGACGCCGCCACATGGGCGCGGCGGATCCACGCCGGCATGCAGGCCGCGCTGGCACGCGGCGAAGCCTTTTACGTGGAGCAGGACAATCCGTCGCCGCCAGCCGCCGCCGGCGATCCGGACCGGGACTTGGCGGGCGATCCGCCGCCCTTCACCAGGCCGGTGTACGTGATCGTTCCCGGCCAGTGCGCCAGCGCCTGCCTCGACGCCCTCGACGTGTTCACGCGCTTTGCCAACACGACCCTGATCGGTGCGCCGAGTTCGGCCGATTCCACATATATGGAGGTGCGCTACCAGAAGACCGGGTCGGGGCTGGCCACGGTGATCATCCCGAACAAGGTGTATGTGAACCGGGCGCGCGGCAATGGGGAGGTGTATCTGCCGGCGATCGAGGTGCGTGATCCGGTGTGGTCGGTGGAGACTTTTTTGAAGGTGGTGGAGGCGGACTTAGCAAACAGGCGATAAGCTGTCATTCCCGCGAAAGCGGGGATAGTGCCCCCGGCACTATCCCCTCCATGCGCTCAGCATGGGTTCCCGCCTGCGCGGGAACGACGGATCGGCGCTCAGGATTCGATCACTTGGCCTCGGCAATCCAGCGGTCCACCTTCTTCTCCAGCAGCGCCAGCGGCAGCGTACCTTCGCCCAGCACGATTTCGTGGAACTTCGGCAGGCTGAACTTCGGTCCCAGTGCCTGTTCCGCACGGCGGCGCAGTTCCTGGATTTTCAGGGCGCCGATCTTGTAGCCCAGCGCCTGGCCCGGCCAGGCCATGTAGCGCTCGGTCTCGCTGCGCGCGATCGATTCCGGGTAGCCCAGGGTGTCGCGCATGTACTGGATCGATTGCTCGCGGGTCCAGCCCTTGGCGTGCATGCCGGTGTCCACCACCAGGCGCACGGCGCGCAGCATCTCGTCGTTCAGGTGGCCGAAATAATCTTCCGGTTTGTCGAACAGCCCCATCTCGCGGCCCAGGGTCTCGGCGTACAGCGCCCAGCCTTCCGTGAAGGCGTTGTTGCCGCCGAACTTGCGGAAGTTCGGCAGGTCCAGCTCCTGCATCAGCGCGATGTGGAAGTGGTGGCCGGGCTGGCCTTCGTGCAGGAACAGCGTGACCATGCCGGTGCTGCCGTATTGCGCCGGGTCGTTCACCACCGACCAGAACACGCCCGGACGCGAACCGTCCACCGCCGGCGGCGTGTAGTGGTCGGAGGCGGTGGCGCGCGACAGTTCCGGTTCCAGGCGCAGGTCGAGCGGCGTCTTCGGCCTCAGCGTGAACAGTGCCGGCAGCTTGGTCTTGAGTTGCGCGTCCAGCTTGCGGTAGACGTCGATCACTTCCTGCTCGGTCTTGAAGGGCTTGTACTTGGCCTGCTCCGCCACCCAGGTCGGCAGCGCGGCGGGTGTGCCGGTGTAGCCCATCTGCGGGCCGATGCGCGCGTATTCTCCCTGGATCCGCGCCACTTCCTTCAGGCCGATCTGGTGGATCTGTTCCGGCTGCAAATCGGTCGTGGTCTGGCTGGCCACGCGCACCAGGTACCAGTCCATGCCCTGTGGCAGGGCGCTCCAGCCGGTGCTGCTGCGGCTGGCCGCCAGGTAGTCGGTCTCCAGGAAGGCGGCCAGACGCTGCAGCGCGGGATTCAGCTTGGCGTCGATGGTGGCGCGGTAGGCGGCGCTCAGCTTCTTCTTGTCGGCCGCAGAGAAGCCGGCGGGCAGGTTCTTGATCGGGCCATAATAAATGCTGTCTTCGGGCTTGGCCGCCACCAGCTGCTTGAACTGGGGCAGGCTGGACACCACCAGCGCCTTCGGCAGCACGATGCCGCGCTGGATACCCTCGCGCATGTTGGCGATGGCCTGGTCGATCCATGGGCCGAGCTGGTTCAGGCGGCTCAGGTAAGCCTGGTAGTCCTTCACCGTGGCCAGCGATTGCGCGCCCTGGCCGCTGGCGTAGTTGGCCAGGGTGACCGGCATGCTGTCCATCTGGTTGATCGGCAGCAGGTGTTCGGGGAAGGGCTCGAAGCGCAGTGCGGTGGCCAGTTCGTAGTCGAGGATGTCGTAGCTGGTCTGGTCGCGCTGGGGCAGGGCGTCGCGGCGGATCGCGTGCAGGCGCTTCAGGTAAGTCTTGTAGAGCGCGAACTGGGCGGCGCGCGCCTTGGGAGCGATCGACATGCCGATCTGGTCGGCGAAGCGGTTGTCGCCGCTCTCGCCGGCGGACACCGGATCGAAGCGCGCGATGGCGTCGTAGTAGGCGTCGGCCAGCTGGTTCAGTGCCTTGGACTGGGCGTTGTCGACCACCGCGCTGGCGGCTTGACTGTTTGAAGTTTGATGCGCGCCGGCGGGTGCGCAGGCGATCAGGGCGGCGGCCGCGAATGCGCCCAGCTTGAAGATGTCGTTCATGTGTCTGTGTGTGGTCGGTGAAAAAACAAGGGCGGCGCCAAGCATACGCTTTGCACCGCCCCGGGCTCAATCTTTACAGCGCAGTATTTGCAGGAGACCTCAGTAGCTCGCCAGCGGCGCCAGCTGGCCGCCCTTGAAGGTGTAGACGGTGACGGCGGTCTTCTTCAGGTTGCCGTTGGCGTCGTAGCCGTAGGTGCCGGCCACGCCGGCGTAGCTGGCCGTGTGCAGCGCCTTGCCGACGGCGGCGGCATCGACGCTGCCCGCATCCTTGATGGCCTGGCCGATGAACATCGCCTGGTCATAGAAGGCCGGTGCGTAGACGTCCGGCTCGCGTCCGAAGCGCCCCTTGTAGCGCGCCTTGAAGGCGGGGCCGCCAGCCTGCTTGTCGAGCATGGCGCCGGCCTGGGCGCACATCACGTTGGCGCCGACGGCGTCGCCGCCCAGCTTGGCCATCTCCGGGCTGCACAGGGTGTCGCCGCCGAGCAGGCGCACACTGCCCATGCCGAGCTGCCTCATCTGGCGCGCCATCGGGGCGCCCTGGGGTGCATAGCCGCCGAAGAAGATGGCGTCGACCTTCTTGTTGCGGAAGGCGGTCAGGATGGAGGCGAAGTCGCTCGCCTTGTCGTTGGTGAATTCGCGCCCGGCCACGTTCAGGCCGGAGGCGCGCGCCTGGCGCACGAACTCGTCGGCGATGCCTTGGCCGAAGGCGGTGCGGTCGTCGATCACGCCGACGGTCCTGATCTTGAGTTCCCTGGCAGCGTAGGACGCCATCGAAGCGCCCACCTGGGTGTCGCTGGCAACGATGCGGAACACATTGGGGTAGCGCGCCTGGGTGATCTTGGGGCTGGTGCCGACGGTGGACATCAGGATGCCGGCGTCGTTGTAGACGCGCGATGCGGGAATCGCCACGCCCGAGTTGTAGGGGCCGAGCACGAACTTGACGCCGGCGTCGGCAAACTTCTGCGCCACGTTGACGCCGGCCTTGGGGTCGCCCTGGTCGTCCTCGGACATCAGTGCGAAGCGCAAGCTCTTGCCGCCCACCTTGATCTGTCTGGCGTTGAGTTCTTCCACCGCCAGGCGCACGCCGTTCTCGTTGTCCTTGCCGGCAAAGGCGTTGGCGCCGGTCAGCGGGCCGCTGAGGCCGATGCGCACCAGCTGCTCCTGGGCCAGGGCGGTGGTGCAGAGCAGTGCAGCGGCAGCGCCGATGGCTGCGGCGATCTTCATTGTCGATGGCATGGTGGCCTGGTCTCCGTTGTTATGCGAACGGGCGCCATCATCGCATGATTTTTATTCAAGCTGGCAGGCCGTGCGAGATCAGGTCCAGCGGCAGCGCGGTGGTGTACTTGATCTGCTCCATCGAGAAGGCCGACGAGACGCCGGACAGCTGGGCGGTCTTGATCAGCTTCTTGTAGAAGCGGTCGTAGCCGCCGATGTCGGTGGTGACCACCTTCAGCAGGTAATCGACGTCGCCGCTCATGCGGTGGAATTCCAGCACCTCGGGCAGGGCCACCACGGCCGAGGCGAAGCGCTCCAGCCATTTTTCGTCGTGCTCCTTGGTGCGCACGCTGACGAACACCGTCACCGGCAAGCCGACCTTGTTGCGGTTGACGATGCTGACCCGGCTTTCTATGTAGCCGTCTTCCTCGAGGCGCTTGACCCGTTTCCAGCAGGGCGTGCTGGACAAGCCGACCTTTTCGCTCAGCCCGGAAATCGACAGGGTGGCATCCGCCTGCAGGGCGGCCAGGATGGCACAATCAAATTTGTCGAGTACGCTCATTTTTCTTGTCCTGCCATTATCAGAATACTTGTTCTATGGAGACGGCGAAATCAGTGAAAATTTAGTACGTGCTATCCTGCATGAGTCCGTAACATATTACTCAATATGGCGCCTGGCGCGCATCCTTTTTTTGGACTTCTGGCAATTATTTCATGAGCCACACCTTCGACGCCGACGAACTCTACCTTGATGCCAACGCCACCTCGCCGGTGCTGCCGGCCGCCATCGCGGCCGCGCTGGATGCGATGGAAGGCCGTTTCGGCAACCCCAGCAGCAGCCACGCCTGCGGGCTGCGCGCCAAACAGCTGCTGGACGCCACCCGTGCCCGCGCGCGCCGCGTGCTGGGCGCCGGACCGGGCAGGGTGCTGTTCACCAGCGGCGCCACCGAAGGCATCCAGACCGCCGTGCTGTCCGCCCTGTGCGCGCTGCGCGAACGCGCGGCCGCTGGCGACGTCTGCGGCGACCTGCTGCTGTACGGGGCCACCGAGCACAAGGCCGTGTCGGAAAGCCTGGCGCACTGGAACCGCCTGCTCGGCACCGGGCTGACCCTGCAGGCTTTGCCGGTCGATGCCGAGGGCCGCCACCGCCTGGACATCCTGCGCGAACTGGCGCCGCGCGCGGCCATGGTGTGCACGATGGCGGCCAACAACGAGACCGGCGTGGTGTCCGACCTGGACGGTATCGCGCGCACGCTGCGCGAGAGCGGTTCGCGCGCCTACTGGATGGTCGATTGCGTGCAGGCGCTCGGCAAGCTGCCGCTGGCGCTGGCCGATACCCGCATCGACTATGCGCCGTTTTCCGGCCACAAGCTGTATGCGCCCAAGGGCATCGGCATCCTGTACGTGCGCGACGGCGCCCCCTACACGCCGCTGATGATCGGCGGCGGCCAGGAAGCCGGGCAGCGTTCCGGCACCGAGAACATGGCCGGCATCGCCGCCCTCGGCGCCGTGCTGGCCGCGCTGGAAGAGGGTGCCACCTTCCGCAGCCACGCCGAGATGGCCGCCATGCGCGCGCGCCTGGCGGCGGCCCTGGGCGAAGCCTTCCCCGCCATCGTCCACAACACGCCGCCGCACAATGCGCTGCCGACCACGCTGAACTTCGCCGTGCCCGGCATGGCATCGAAGGAGCTGCTCGACCTGTTCGATGCCGCCGGCCTGCGCGTCAGTGCGGGTTCGGCCTGCTCGGCGGCCAAGGCCGCGCCCAGTTATGTATTGGACGCCATGGGCCTGCCCCTGTGGCGCAGCGGCGGCGCGGTGCGCCTGTCCTTCGGGCCGCTGGCGACAATCGGCTTCATCGACGCAGCTTGCGCGCGCATCCGCCGCTGCGGCCAGGCCTTGCGCGATGCGGTGCTGGTGCCGTCGGCCTTGTCGGATGCAAGCCACGGTTTGCTGCAGCTGAGCGCCGATGGCCGCCATGGCTGGATCGCCTTCGACCTGGCGGCGCGCGCCTGCGTGGTGATCGATCCGCCGCTGGCGCTGGCGCCGCGTATTTCCTCCATGATTGCCGCCATGATCGGATCCATGAGCGAGCTCCACGGCTTGTCGGTGGCGGCGGTGCTGGGCACCGGCGCCGACCCGGATGGCGCCGCGGCGCGCGCGGCCCTGCGCGCGGCGCTGGGACTAGCGACGAACGACCCCGGCATGCTCGGCTGGCCGGGCGATGCCGCCGAACTCGCCGTCGGCGCGCTGGTGCTGGCGCGCCTGCCTGCCGAGGGCACGCGCGCCGGCTACCTGCTCGATACACCCGACGGCGTCCGCCTGGCCTTCACCGGCGATGCCGACGGCGCACGCCTGCAGGCCCCAAGCGGACGCACCCTGGTGCTGTGCCATGCGGCCGACATCGACGGACTGGCCTTCCGCGCGGCTGGCAATGCCGATGCCGGGAGCGATGCGGCGCAACTGGCGCCGATGCAGCTGGAGGCGGCCGCGCTCGACGGCTTCCTGCGCAGCCATCCGGACGCGCTGCTGGTCGACGTGCGCGAACAGGCCGAGGCCGCTGCCGGCGCCTGTGTCCTGCACGGCCGCGCCGCCGTCAACGTGCCGCTGTCGCGCCTGGCCGAACACCTTGGCCACTTCCTGGCCGCGCCGCGCCCGCTGGTGTTCGTCTGCCGCAGCGGCAACCGCAGCGCCAGGGCGGCACTGTGCCTGCGCCGCGCCGGGCACGCGCAAGCCTGGACCCTGAACGGCGGGATGGCGCTCGCACTGGGGTAATCGCGCAAGTGACGCTGGTGGCGCGCACACGCCACAAGCGCACGCCGGCCGCGCCGGCTTGCGGCTACACTGGCGCTACTGCGGCAGTATGGACACGGGCGGCGCTGGAGGCGCTGGCGCGCGGCCGGCCGCCAACTTCACCCGCGAACAACGATGAGCAAACGAGCGAAGGCGCATGCAGGGGCACTGACAGCGGCACTGGCAACGACAGCGGCGGTAACGATGGGCATGCTGCCGGCGCTGCCGGCGGCGGCGGCCGACTGGAGCGATACCGCGATCAGCTGGCGCTACGGCACCCGCTTTCGCGAGCCGGTCAACCCGGCCGACATCAAGAAGCATATCTTCGCGCTGAGCCATGCCAGCGGCTACCAGTACGGTTCGAATTACTTCAACCTCGACCTGCTCCAATCCGACAAGAACGACCCGGCCTCGCTGACCCAGGACGAGGGCGCCCAGGAAGCCTATGTGGTCTACCGCCATACGCTCGACATCGGCGCGCTGCGCGGCACGCCGATCCGGTACGGCAAGGTCAAGGGCGTCGGCCTGGTGCTGGGCTTCGACTGGAACACCAAGAACGACGTCGGCTACAACTCGCGCAAGCGCATGCTGGTGGCCGGGCCGACCCTGATGTGGGATGTGCCCGGTTTCCTCAGCACCGGCATCCTGCTGATCCGCGAGAGCAATGCGCCGAGCGGCGCCTTCCCGCCGATCTCGCAGGTGAACGGACGCTACACCTACGACACCCACCCGATGTTCTCGGCCAGCTGGGGCATCCCGGTGCCGGAGCGCTGGGCAGCCGGCTGGGCCTTCGAAGGCTACCTGAACTACATTGCCGCCAAGGGCCGCGACGAAGTCGGCAACCCGACCGGGGCCGAGACCAATCTCGACATGCAATTGATGTACGACCTCGGCAGCCGCTTCGGCCAGCCGAAGAACCGGTTTCGTGTCGGCTTTGAATACCAGTTCTGGAACAACAAGTTCGGCAACACGGCGGCCACGACCGGCAACCGCGGCCAGCGTGCCAGCACGCCGATGGTACGTGCCGAATATCATTTTTAAGAGGTTTTCAATAGCTTGAATCTTTGTCAATAAGACAATGATTATTTAGGGTGGGAGTAATCCGCAGGTCAATGCGCAAAACGATGCAATTGCAAAAATTGCATCATGAAAACCCGTTCCTTCACCCCCGCCTCCGTCCTGACCTGGCCAGCGCTGCTGGCCACTGCCAGCCTGATCCACCTTGCGGCCTTGCCGGCACCGGCGCTGGCCGCGCCGCCGGTCCGCATCGCCGCCGCCCAGCACGAGCACAGCGAATTCGAAGCGACCCTGAGCGCGCCTTATCTTGGCGATGGCGCCGCAGTTGCCGAGCGCGGCGGCGCCGGCCGCGGCCGCCCGGAAGCGCGCAGCTTCACGCTGTCCTTCGACTACCCCGGCCTGGCGCGGCGCCGCAGCGCGCGCTGGCAGCTGGAATTGATCGGTCCCGGCGGTGGCAAGGTCCTGCAGCGCTGGCAGGGCAGTGCGCCGCTCGGCGGCCAGCCGCGCGAGGTGACGGTACGCTGGCAGGGCTTGCTGAACGGCCGCGAGCCGGCGCCCGGCATCTACCGCGTGCGCATGCGCGCCGCCGCCGGCGAGCGCGCTGCCGGGGAAACCGTCGAGCAGTCGTGGGAGATCGCCGTCGGCCGCCTGGCAGCGCCCGCCATGCCGGCCTTCACGCCGCTGCCGACCACACGTCCGGGCGCCCAGGCGGCCCCGGCACCCTCATCGCTGCCCTACACCGTCTATTACGGCAACCTGCACAGCCAGACCAGCCACAGCGACGGCGGCGCGCCCCTCGACGATTGCAAGGGCGCACAGGAACCGCAGAGCGCGCCCTACGGCCCTGACGCCGCCTATCCGTATGCGCGCGCCCACGGACTGGACCTGTTGATGGTCTCCGAGCACAACCACATGTACGACGGCTCCGACGGCACCAACACCGATGCCGATCCCGCCGCCGCCAAGGCCCTGTACCAGTCCGGCCTGCAAAGCGCGCGCGCCTTCAACGCCGCCCACCCCGGCTTCCTGGCGCTGTACGGGATGGAATGGGGCGTGATCAGCAAGGGCGGCCACCTGAACATCTTCAACAGCGACGAGTTACTCGGCTGGGAAAAGAACGCAAGCGGACAACTCCTGGCCGACACCGCGACCGCGCGCGGCGACTACGGCGCGCTGTACACGCTGATGAAAGCACGCGGCTGGATCGGCCAGTTCAACCATCCCTCGGCCAGCGAGCAGTTCATGGTGAACGGCGAGGCGCTCGGCTACACGCCCGACGGCGACGCGGCCATGGCCTTGTGCGAAGTGCTGAACACCTCGGCCTTCTCGAGCAAGGATAACGAAAGCGAAACCCGCCGCAGCAGCTTCGAACAGGCTTGCAACAAGGCGCTGGAAGCCGGCTACCACGTGGCCTTCAGCACCAACCAGGACAACCACTGCGCCAACTGGGGCGCTTCCTACGGCAACCGCACCGCGGTGCTGGTGCCGAACGGGGTGGCGCTGACGCGCGACAGCTTCATCGAGGCCCTGCGCGCGCGCCGCGTGTTCGCCACCATGGACAAGCACGCGCAACTGGTGCTCACCGCGAACGGCCACCTGATGGGCGAGCGCTTCGACAACATCGGGCCGCTGACGCTGAAGGCCCACTACGCCAGCGACAGCGGCAAGCGCGCGGCCTCGGTGGTGCTGATGGAGGGCGTACCGGGCCGCAAGGGCACGGTGACGCCGCTGGCGCGCAATGCCGACGTGACGATCACGCCGGCCCCCGGGGCGCATTTCTATTATGTGCGGCTGACGCAGGAGGATGGGAACATCATGTGGTCGGCGCCGGTTTGGGTGAATCAGCTCGTGGTTGAGGCGCCGGCAATACGTTAATACCACCCGACGTTGATAAACGCATCAATGATTCAGAAGCCGAGATTCCTGCCAGCCCCCAACAAGGTAGCCACCCCCAGCACCACAAAGATCAGCGCCGCAATCCCGTGCACCAGCCGCAAGGGCGCCTTGCCCGAGATCCGGTCGCCGAAGTACACCGCCGGCACGTTCGCCAGCATCATGCCCAGCGTGGTCCCGGCCACCACCGCCACCGTCGAGGAATAGCGCGCGGCCAGGGCGACCGTCGCGACCTGGGTCTTGTCGCCCATCTCGGCCATGAAGAAGGCGATCACGGTGGCGAAGAAGACGCCGAACCTGGCCAGCGGCGCCTGGTCGCCGTCGATATCGTCCGGCACCATGATCCAGGCCGCCATCGCGATGAAGCCGATGCCCAGTACCCAGCGCATGACGTCCGGTCCGAGCAGCTTGCCGGCCAGGGCGCCGACCGCGGCGGCGAAGGCGTGGTTGGCCACGGTGGCCACCAGGATGCCGAGGACGATGGGGAGCGGACGCCGGAAGCGTGCCGCAAGCAGGAAGGCCAGCAGCTGGGTCTTGTCGCCGATTTCGGCGAGGGCGACGATGCCGGTTGAAACAAGGAATGCGTCCATACGGGCACCGGGCGAAAAGCCGGATCATAGCAGAGGCGTTCGCGCGCACGCGACGGCAGGATGACGATCGTCCGCGCGGGACGGGCGGTCCGCGTTTTCCACCCCGGCGAAAAATGCTATCCTGCTCGCGCCCATTGTTCGAGGACCCGATAGTGCCATCCATCTCCCGCATCGCAGCAGCAAGCCTGATCCCGGCGCTGGTCGCCTTGTCCGGCGCCACCTTGCCCGGCGCCGCCCTGGCCCAGGCGCCGGTTGCAGTTTCCACCCCTGCCTCCGCCTCCGCCCCGGTTTCTGCCTACAACCTGGACGCCGACGTTGCCCGCGCCATGAAACTGTTCGACGTGCCCGGCATCGCCATCGCCGTGGTCAAGGACGGCAAGGTGGTCGCCGCGCGCGGCTTCGGCGTGCGCAAGCTGGGGGCGCCCGACAAGGTCGACGCCAAGACCCTGTTCGAGGTGGCCTCGAACTCCAAGGCCTTCACCGCCGCCGCGCTGGCGATGCTGGTCGACGAAGGCAAGCTGGCCTGGGACGATCCGGTCACCAAGCACCTGCCCGATTTCCAGATGTACGACGCCTATGTCACCCACGAGATGACGGTGCGCGACCTGCTGACCCATCGCAGCGGCCTGGGCCTGGGCGCCGGCGACCTGCTGTGGTGGCCGACCACGAATTTCTCGACCGACGAGATCATCCACAAACTGCGCTTCATCGCGCCCAGCACCAGCTTCCGCAGCAGCTACGCCTACGACAACCTGCTGTACATCGTGGCCGGCAAGATCATTGCCGCGAAGTCCGGCAAGAGCTGGGGCGAGACCATCCACGAGCGCATCCTCGGCCCGGCCGGCATGACGACCACCACCACCAGCCTGGCGGAAAACGCCGGCAACCCCAACGTCGCCAACGCGCACAGCAAGATCGACGGCAAGATCGCCGCGGTCAAGGCGATGCCGGTGCCGAATGCGGTGGGTGCGGTCGGCATCAACACCAATGCCGAGGACATCGCGCGCTGGATGAACGTGCTCCTCGCGGGCGGCAGCCTGGGCAAGGACGCGAACGGCAACGAGCAGCGCCTGTTCAGCGCCAAGCAGGCGCGCGAGATGTGGACCGCGCAGACGCCGATGCGCATTGCCGAGCCGAACCCGAAGCTGGCGGGCACCCGCGCCAATTTCGCCGCCTACGGCCTCGGCTTCCAGCTGCGCGACTGGCAGGGCAAGCTGCTGGCGCTGCACAGCGGCGCGCTGCAGGGCTTTTATTCGAAGGTGGTGCTGGTGCCGGAAGCAAAGCTGGGCATCGCCATTCTCACCAACGCCGAAAGCGGCGGCTCGCTCAACGCGCTGCAATACCAGCTGGTCGACCGCTACCTGAACCCCGCCGCCGGCACCGACTGGATCGCCGCCGTGGCCGCGGTCGAGAACGAAAACCATGCGAAGGAACAGGCGCGCCTGGCCACCACCAGGGCCGCGCGGGCCGGCAAGTCGCAGCCTTCGCTGGCGCGCAAGGCTTATGACGGCGACTACCAGGACCCGTGGTACGGCCTGGCCACCATCAAGCACGCCGGCGGCAAGCAACTGCTCACCTTCGCGCGCACGCCCGACCTGACCGGAGAACTCGAGCACTTCCAGCACGACACCTTCATCGTGCGCTGGAAGGAGCGCAACTTCAATGCCGACGCCTACGTGACCTTTGCGCTGAACCCGGACGGCAGCATCGAGCGCATGAAGATGCAGCCGATATCGACCGAGACGGATTTCAGTTATGACTTCCAGGATTTGAATTTCACGCCGGTGAAGGCGGCGCCTTGAAGACGGGAAGCGCATATCGTCAATGACGCCCTGCGTCCCTTGAACGTCGTCCCCGCGCAGGCGGGGACCCAAGTTGCATGAGCTGACGTGACATACGAAAAACTTGGGTCCCCGCCTTCGCGGGGACGACGAGTTTGTGGCAGAGCGGGGTTCATATCGCCGGCACCGGATTGAACCCCGACACCGCCCGATACCGTCCATTCCCATAACGCAGCACCTGGCGCTGGTCGATCGCCACCGCCGCATGCTCGTCGGCGCGGCTGATCGCGCCCTGGTAATGGATCAGCAGGTCGCCCGCCGGCCCCACTTCCCAGCTACCCGTGATCGCATAGCAGTCGTGCGATCCGGCCGTCGCGCCGTCATTGTGCACAGGCTTGTCCCTGCCGCCAGGCTGCACCGGCGCCTTGACCAGCGGCTGCAGCCGGCGCGCGCAATCGGCGGCGGCGTCCACATTCTGGCCGGACAGCGCCAGCTCCACCGCCGGCTGGTGCCGCACCGCGTCCTTGTCCATTTCATACAGCGCGAGCCAGCTGCCGCAATAAGCTTCGAAGCAGCTGCCGTATTCCACCGCCACCGCCTTGTGCCGGCCTGAGAGCGCGACCGCGCGCAGCCTGGCGCTGCCGGAGAAGCCGCGAAAAGCGAAGATGTCCTGGCCGCCGGCCAGGCGCCAACTCCCCTCGCGCCGCTCGAAGCGGTAGGCCGCCAGCGCCATTGGCGTCAGCTGGACGGCGGCCGGCTTGCCGTCGGCGCCGGCCGGCACCAGGCCGGCGACCAGGGTCAGGTGGGTGTCGTCGAAGCGCAGTACGGGTCCCGCTTCGGCCAGCACCAGGTTGGCGCCTTCGAGCCAACCGGCATGGGCGCGGGCGCCGCCGGGCAGCTGCGGCAGGGTCACCGTCTGCAGGTGGCCGGCGTGTTCGCGCCAGCCGGGAAAGGCCAGCGCCATCAAGGCGGCTGCGGGCGGCATGGGAACCGGGGGTTCGGTGGCGAAGGCCCGCGATGCGACCAGCACGGCCAGCAGGCCGGCCGCGGCGTGCAGCATGGTTCCCTTCATCGTGTCAGGTCTTCTTGCCGTTCCAGACGTCCATCATGTCGGGCGAACCCTGGGAGCGGATGCCGTTGTCGGACAGGATGCCGTCGGTGGCTTCCAGCATGGCCTTGCGCGGCAAGACCATGGTTTCGCCGGCGCGCTGGTCGAAGCGCAGCACCACCAGCTCGTCCTTCAGGTCGCGCAGCAGGGTCACCAGGTGGCGCAGGCTGCGCACCGGCACGCCGTTCACCGACTCCACCACCGAGCCGAAGCGGTTGGAGTAGCCGGTCACCAGCTTGTGCGGGAAGAAGGGGGAGCCGATCACCACCAGTTCCTCGCGCTGGGCATCGGGCTCTTCGCCGCGGCGCGTCACCAGCGGGCTGGCATTGAAGCTGTAGGCGTTCAGCGCCATCGCGTTGGTGCTGATGAAGGACAGGTATTCGGCGGTGGCGCGCGAGAACACGATCGGGCCGTACACGAAGTAGGAGGGGTAGCCGCCGTTCAGGTCCGGAATCAGGAGCGGGCGGCGGGTGCCGACCGGCACCTGCACCTGCAGGCTCTTGCCGGCGCGGACCACCGTCAGCGGGACCTTGCCGTCCTTCGCCACCTGCTGCACGCGGTACTGGAAGCGCACGCGCAGGTTGGGGCCCAGCTTGACCATGCCCTGGTTGTCGACCGGGTAGTCGCCGATGCGGGTGATCACGTCCCATTCCTTGAGCGGATAGGCGGCGTCGCTGCGATAGGGACGGTGCACGACCGCGCCTTCCACCGACTTGTCGAGCTTCAGGTAATCGCGCAGCACCGGGTTTTCCAGCGTTTGCACGTCGTCGACCAGCTGCGGCTTGCCGTCGTAGCGGCCATCGGCGACGTCGCGCAGGAACAGCTCGACTTCCTCGTTCGGGATCACGTAGCCGATGTTGTTGGCGTTGACCACGCCGGAAAAGGCCAGGCCGATCATCTTGTCGTTCGAGATCACCGGCCCGCCGCTGTTGCCGGGATTGATCGGGGCGTCGATCTGCACGCGCAGGCCGGCGCTGCCGAAGCTGTAGGGCACGAACTCGACACGCGAGACGATGCCCTTGGTGATCGAGAGCGAGCTGCCGCCCATGGGGTAGCCATAGGCCATCACTGCTTCGCGCACGTCGGGCAGCACGCTGGCGCGTGGTACCGGCGCGTGCTTGTCGAAGAAGGATTCGTCGTCGAGTTTGAGGATGGCGAGGTCGATGCCGCGCGCGATCGCGACCACGGTGGCGCCGACCTTGTCGCCGTCCTGGCTGGCCTGCACCTGCACCTGGCTGGCATAGCCGACCACGTGGGCGTTGGTCAGGATGCGCTTGCCCTCGATGACCACGCCGGAGCCGGTGACTTCCTGCGGCGTCGCCTTGGCCCATGGCTTGTACGGGTCCGGGCGGCGCAGGGTCGAGAAGATCTTGACGACGGAGTTCTCGACGGCGGGCGAGGGCGCGGGCTGGGTGGGCGGTGCCGCCACAGGGGCCGTCAACTGAGCCGTCAACGGAGCCGTCAACTGAGCGGCGGGTGCCGCGCTCTGGCCGCCCGCATGCGCGCCGGCGGATGCGGCGATGGCAAGGGCAAGGGCCGCGCTGGCGCGGGTGGCGATGCGGACGATCTTCATGGCTTCCTTCCGGTCTGCGGATGTAGTGCAAAAAAAGTGCTCATGCAGCATACACGCGCGTTCCCCGCAAAAATGCGCGGATTGTCACGCCGGCGATCCGTGGTGCAAGCACCGCACCGGGCTGGCGCGTGCGCCTCCGGACGGTGCGCGCGCCACCCCGAAGTGTCCGCTTCAGGCCTGCGGACAGGGTGCGGACACGGCCGTGGACGGGGATGGCGGACACTCCATTGCAAGGTCTGCGGCGATTTTGCACATGGCATAAAGATTGCCTATTCAAAACATCAACTTGCTGCTATGTTTTAACAGTTTTCCGCTGCGACTTTGTCGCGCGTCATGATGCACTGCAGTAAAAGAACATAGGCCCGTCGTGCGGGCCACTGTCCAAGACCACGTGTGAGATCAGGAGACATCCATGGAACGCCGTACCTTCCTCAACATCAGCGGACTGGCCTTCGGGTCGATGCTGGTGCCCGTATTCGGTAACGCCATCGCCGCCGAAGAGCTGCTCAACCCAATGCCCGTGGCGGCCAGGAAGGCGCTGGCCGACATCGCCATGAACGCCGCCACCAAGGCCGGTGCCTCCTACTGCGACGTGCGCCTGGGGCGCTACCTGAACCAGTACATCATCACGCGCGACCTGAACGTCGAAAACGTGACCAACACCGAATCGGCCGGCATCGGCGTGCGCGTGGTGTGCAACGGCGCCTACGGCTTCGCCGCCACCAGCGACATGACGCCGGACGGCATCGCCGGCGCCGCGCGCCAGGCGGTGGCGATCGCCAAGGCCAACGCCAAGCTGCAGTCGGAACCGGTGCGGCTGGCGCCGGTCAAGGGCGTGGGGGAAGTCAGCTGGGCCACGCCGGTGGTCAAGGACTGGCGCACGGTGCCCATCAAGGACAAGGCCGAGCTGCTGATCGCCGCCAACAAGGCCGGCATGGACAGCGGCGCCAACTTCATGCAGTCGATGCTGTTCCAGGTGAACCAGCAGAAGTACTTCGCCTCGACCGACGGCTCCTACATCGACCAGGACGTGCAGCGCCTGTGGGCGCCGCTGTCGGCCACCGCGGTCGACAAGGCGAGCGGCAAGTTCCGCTCGCGCGCCGGCCTCTCCACGCCGGTGGGCATGGGCTACGAATACCTGGATGCGCGCCCGGAACACAAGATCAAGGCCGCCGGCGGCGTCGCCACGCTGTACACCAAGTCGTATGACATTGTCGAGGATGCGCGCGCCGCCGGCCGCGACGCCAAGCGCAAGCTGACCGCGAAATCGGTCACCCCGGGCAAGTACGACCTGATGCTGTCGCCGGAACACCTGTACCTGACGATCCACGAATCGGTCGGCCACCCGACGGAGCTGGACCGCGTGCTCGGCTACGAAGCCAACTACGCCGGCACCAGCTTCGCCACCCTCGACAAGTGGCAGAGCAAGAGCTTCAAATACGGCTCGCCGCTGGTGAACATCGTGGCCGACAAGAACACCCCGGGCTCGCTCGGTAACGTCGGCTACGACGACGAGGGCGTCAAGACCAAGCGCTGGGACATCATCAAGGACGGCATCCTGGTCAACTACCAGGCCACGCGCGACCAGGCCCACATCATCGGCGAGAAGGAGTCGCATGGCTGCTCGTATGCCGACAGCTGGAGCAACGTGCAGTTCCAGCGCATGCCCAACGTGTCGCTGCAGGCGGGCACCAAGAAGCTGACCCCGGACGAGATGGTCAAGGACATCAAGAAGGGCATCTACATCGTCGGCGAAGGCTCGTTCTCGATCGACCAGCAGCGCTACAACTTCCAGTTCGGCGGCCAGCTGTTCTACGAGATCAACAACGGCAAGATCGGCCAGATGCTGGAAGACGTGGCCTACCAGTCGAACACCCAGGACTTCTGGAATGCCTGCACTGCGCTGTGCGACGAGCGCGACTGGCGCATGGGCGGCTCCTTCTTCGACGGCAAGGGCCAGCCGGCCCAGATCTCCATCGTGTCGCACGGCTCGAGCACCACCCGTTTCAACGGCATCAACGTCATCAACACCGCCCGCAAGATCGGCTAAGGCAGGAGCACACAACATGACCATCCTGAACCAGGAACAAACCAAGCGCATCTGCGACAAAGTGCTCGCCTCCAGCAAGGCCGACGAATGCATCGTCAGCGTCGGCGGCAGCCGCCAGGGCAATATCCGCTTCGCGCGCAATGCCGTGTCCACCGCCGGCCTGGCCGAAGACACCAGCATCGCCGTGCAGGTGGCCTTCGGCAAGCGCCAGGGCACCGCCACCATCAACGAGTTCGACGACAAGTCGCTGGAAAAAGTCGTGCGCCGCGCCGAGGACCTGGCGCGCCTGGCGCCCGAGAATCCGGAATTCATGCCGACCGTCGCCAAGCAGAACTTCAAGGAATCGGCCACCTTCAGCGCCAAGACCGCGGCCATCGATCCGGATTTCCGCGCCCAGTCGGCCGCCTATGCGATCGAGGCCTGCAAGAAGAGCAAGCTGGTGGCGGCCGGCTTCTTCAGCGACAGCACGAGCTTCTCCACGGTGGCCAACTCGAACGGCGTGTTCGGCCACCAGCAGCAGACCGGCCTCGATTTCACCTGCACCGTGCGCACCGAAGACGGCCGCGGTTCGGGCTGGGTCAAGCGCTCGGCCACCGACGCCGCCCGCTTCGACCCGCGCGAGGCGGCCGATGTGGCCATCGAAAAGGCGCTGCGCTCGGTCGATGCGCGCGCCCTGGAACCGGGCCGCTACACGGTGATCCTGGAGCCGGCCGCCACCTCCGAACTGCTCGGCTTCATGCTGTCCAGTTTCGATGCGCGCCAGACTGACGAAGGCCGCAGCTTCCTGTCCAAGAAGGGCGGCGCCTCGCGCCTGGGCGACAAGCTGTTCGATTCCCAGGTCAACATCTGGGCCGACCCGTGGAACCCGGACGTGCCGGTGCTGCCCTGGGACAGCGAATCGCTGATCGCACGCGAACGCATGGAGCTGATCAAGGACGGCAAGGTGAATGCCCTGAACTACTCGCAGTTCTGGGCCAAGAAAAAGGGCGTGAAGCCCACCGCGACGCCGGGCAACATCATCATGGCCGGCACCGACAAGTCGACCGCCGAGCTGATCGCCAACACCAAGAAGGGCATCCTGGTAACCCGCACCTGGTACATCCGCCTGGTGGACCCGCAATCGGTCCTGCTCACCGGCCTCACGCGCGACGGCACCTTCTACATCGAGAACGGCAAGATCAAGTACCCGATCAAGAACTTCCGCTTCAACGAGAGCCCGGTCACCATGCTCAACAACATCGAGGAGATCGGCAAGCCGGTGATCATCGGCGGCGACGAGGCGCCGTTCCAGATGTCGATTCCGCCGATGAAGGTGCGGGATTTCAACTTCACGTCCTTGTCCGACGCTGTGTAAAGCGGCTATCGGCACAAGCACGTCGTCCCTGCGAAGGCAGGGACCCAAGTTGCTTGCACTACCGGTACGCGTAAAGCTTGGGCCCCTGCCTTCGCAGGGGCGACGGGGCTGCGCTGCCGATGTGCTTATGGAGAAATCATGGAACGCCGAACCTTCCTCAAAATCGGCGCCGGCACCGCCGGCGTCATGCTGGTCCCCGTCTACGGCAACGCCATCGCCGCCGAGGAACTGCTCAATCCCCTGGCCACCAGCGTCAAGAAAGCGCTGGCCGATACCGCCATGGACGCCGCCAAGAAAGCCGGCGCGTCCTACTGCGACGTGCGCATCGGCCGTTACCTGAACCAGTACATCACCACGCGCGACCTCAACGTCGAAAGCGTCACGAATACCGAGTCCAGCGGCGTCGGCGTGCGCGTGATCGCCGGCGGCGCCTATGGCTTCGCAGCCACCAATGCCATGACGCCGGATGCGGTTGCCAACGCGGCGCGCCAGGCGGTGGCGATCGCCAGGGCCAACGCCAGGCTGCAGACCGAGCCGGTGCGGCTGGCGCCGGTGAAAGGCGTGGGCGAGGTAGCCTGGGCCACGCCGTTTACGCGGGACTGGCGCACCGTCCCGGTCAAGCAAAAGGCCGAGATGCTGATCGCCGCCAACAAGGCGGGCCTGGATGCCGGCGCCAGCTTCATGACCGCCAATTTGTTCCAGGTGAACCAGCAGAAGTATTTCGCTTCCACCGACGGTTCGTATATCGACCAGGATATCCACCGCCTGTGGGCGCCGATCAACGCCACCGCCGTCGACAAGGCCAGCGGCAAGTTCCGCTCGCGCGCCGGCCTGGCGCCGCCGGTGGGCATGGGCTACGAATACTTCGATGCCCGTCCCGAGCACAAGATCCGCGCCGCCGGCGGCGTGGCCACGCTGTACAAGGGCGGCTACGACATCGTCGAGGAAGCCCGCAACGCCGGCCGCCAGGCGCGCGAAAAGCTCACGGCGAAAAGCGTCGATCCGGGCAAGTACGACCTGGTGCTGGCGCCGGAAAACCTGTTCCTGACCATCCACGAATCGGTGGGGCACCCGACGGAACTGGACCGCGTGCTCGGCTACGAAGCCAACTACGCCGGCACCAGCTTCTGCACCCTGGATAAATGGGAATCGAAAGCCTTCAAGTTCGGTTCCGACAAGGTCAACATCGTCGGCGAGAAGACCGCCCCCGGTTCACTCGGCGCCGTCGCCTACGACGACGAGGGTGTGCCGGCCAGGCGCTGGGACATCATCAAGGACGGCATCCTGGTGAATTACCAGGCCACCCGCGACCAGGCCCACATCATCGGCGAAAAGGAATCGCACGGCTGCTCGTATGCGGACAGCTGGAGCAAGGTGCAGTTCCAGCGCATGCCGAACGTGTCGCTGCAGGCCGGCACAGCCAGGCTGACCCCGGACCAGATGGTCAAGGACGTCAAGAAGGGCATCTACATCCTCGGGCGCGGTTCCTATTCGATCGACCAGCAGCGCTACAACTTCCAGTTCGGCGGCCAGCTGTATTTCGAGATCCGGGACGGCAAGATCGGCCAGATGCTGGAAGACGTGGCCTACCAGTCGAACACCCAGGATTTCTGGAACGCCTGCAGCGCCATCTGCGACGAGCGCGACTGGCGCATGAGCGGCTCCTTCTTCGACGGCAAGGGCCAGCCGAGCCAGGTGAGCGCGGTGTCGCACGGTTCCAGCACGACGCGCTTCAACGGCATCAACGTGATCAATACCGGCCGCAAGATCGGCTGATTGGGAAGAACGGGAAGACCATATGAAACAGCTGAACCAGGAAGAGAGCAAACGTATCAGCGAGCGCGTGCTCGGCTTGTCGAAGGCCGACGAATGCAGCGTCGCCATCTCCGGCAGCCGCGAAGGCAACATCCGCTTCGCCCGCAACAGCGTGTCCACCGCCGGCCTGACCCAGGACCAGCAGCTCACCGTGACGGTGGCCTTCGGCCGCCGCCAGGGCACGGCCAGCATCAACGAGTTCGACGACAAGTCGCTGGAACGTGCGGTGCGCCGCGCCGAGGACATCGCCCGCCTGGCGCCGGAAAACCCGGAATACGTGTCGATCCCGGGCAAGCAGGAGTTCAAAAGCAGTGGCACGTATTTCGCCGCCACCGCCGCCATCGACCCCGAGTATCGCGCCGAAGTCGCCGCCAAGGCCATCCTGGCGGGCCGCAAGAAGGGGCTGGTGACCGCAGGCTTCTTCAACGACAGCACCGGCTTCGAGACCATCGCCAATTCGAAGGGCGTGTTCGGCCACCGTGAATTCACGGACCTCGGCTTCACCTGCACCGCGCGCACTGAGGATGGCCGCGGCTCGGGCTGGGTGACCCGCTCGGCCGTCGACGCCGGCCGCTTCGATGCCGGCGAGGCGGTCGAAGTCGCGATTGACAAGGCGCTGCGTTCGGTGGATGCCAGGGCGCTGGAGCCGGGCCGCTACACGGTGATCCTGGAGCCGGCCGCCACCTCCGAAGTCCTGGGCCGCCTGTTCGGCGCCTTCGGTGCGCGCCAGGCCGACGAGGGCCGCAGCTTCCTGGCCAGGAAGGGCGGCGGCAACCGCCTGGGCGAGAAGCTGTTCGACGAGCAGGTGAATGTCTGGGCCGACCCCTGGGACAAGGACGTGCCGGTCAGCCCCTGGGACAGCAACGCCATGCTGGCGCGCCGCCGCACCGATTTGATCAAGGACGGCAAGGTCGCGTCGCTTGACTACTCGCGCTTCTGGGCCCAGAAGAACGGCAAGGCGCCGACCGCGCGCCACGGCAACATGATCATGGCCGGCGGCGGCAAGTCGCTCGATGAGCTGGTCGCGTCCACCAAGAAGGGCATCGTGGTCACCCGCACCTGGTATATCCGCATGGTCGATCCGCAATCGCTGCTGCTGACCGGCCTGACGCGCGACGGCACTTTCTATGTTGAGAACGGCAAGATCAAGTACCCGGTCAAGAATTTCCGCTTCAACGAAAGCCCGGTGAGCATCCTGAACAACGTCGACGAACTGGGCAAGCCGGTGATCATCGGCGGCGACGAAGTGTCGTTCCAGATGGTGCTGCCGCCGATGCGCATCCGCGACTTCAATTTCACCTCGCTGTCGGACGCGGTATAACGCCTGGACTTCATGGCCAACTTCGATTTTTACTTCACGCGCCTGACCTGGGAATCCGGGGACTGGGACGTCGACCAGCGCATGCCGAGCAATGTGCTCAATTCGCTGGTGGAGTACACGACCCTGCGTGTGGACACGGCCGAGCGTCTGGTCGCGCTGTCCGACCCGAAGATGCTGGAGGCGCCGTTCTGCTACCTGGCCGGCCACAAGCTGGTGCAGTTCACGCCGGCGGAGCGGCGCAACTTCGAGCGCTACGTGAAAGGCGGCGGCTTCGTTTTTGTCGACGACTGCAACCACGACATCGACGGCCTGTTCGCGAAATCCTTCGAGGCCGAGATGGCGCGCATCTTCGGCGCGACGGCCATGAAGAAAATCCCCAACACGCACCGCCTGTATTCCAGCTTCTTCAAATTCGACGGGCCGCCCAACACCGGCGTGGAACTGAACGGCTGGGGCGACGACCTGGTGCACGAATACCTGCGCGCGATCGAGGTGAACGGCCGCATCGGCGTGCTCTATTCGAACAAGGACTATGGCTGCGAGTGGGACTACGACTTCCGCAACAAGCGCTTCCTGGCGGTCGACAACACCCGCTTCGCGGTCAACATCATTCAATACGCATTGGGAGCATAATCAGTGGAATTGCGAGTGTCTGAAGCAGCGTGGACGGAAAACGAGATCGGCGGCCTGGTCGGCAAGGTCGATGCACTGAAGGCCAGCATGGGCCGCGTCATCATCGGCCAGAAGGATGTGGTCGACCTGTTGATCACCTGCCTGCTGGCCGGCGGCCACACCCTGGTCGAGGGTGTGCCGGGCCTCGGTAAGACGCTGCTGGTGAAGTCGCTGGCGCAAGCCACCGACATGCAGTTCCGCCGCGTGCAGTTCACGCCCGACCTGATGCCCTCGGATATCGTCGGTACCGAGATCCTGGAAGAAGACCAGGCCACGCGCCAGCGCGTGTTCCGCTTCCAGCCCGGCCCCGTGTTCACCCAGGTGCTGCTGGCCGACGAGATCAACCGCGCCCCGCCCAAGACCCAGTCGGCGCTGCTGGAAGCGATGCAGGAACGCTCCGTCACCTTTGCCGGCCAGACGCATAAACTGCCGAAACCCTTCTTCGTGCTGGCGACCCAGAATCCGATCGAACAGGCCGGCACCTATCCGCTGCCCGAGGCCCAGCTCGACCGTTTCCTGCTGCGCATCGACGTCGGCTACCCGACCGAGGAGGAAGAGATCGCGATGGTCGGCGCCACCACCCACGCCGGTCTGCGCGACGCCGAACCGGCGATGACGCTGGAGACCCTGCTGCGCCTGCAGCAGCTGGTGCGCGACATCGAGATCGGCGAGCCCATGCTGCGCTACGCCACCCGGCTGGTACGCGCCACCCGTCCGGCGGACTCGCCGGTGGAAGCCATCCGCAAGCACATCGGCTGGGGCGCCGGCCCGCGCGCCGGCCAGGCGCTGGTGCTGGCCTCCAAGGCGCGCGCCCTGATGCATGGCCGCCTGGCGGTCACGCGCGAGGATATCGCCGCGATGCTGATGCCGGTACTGGCCCACCGCGTGCTGCGCAACTTCGAAGCCGAGGCCGACGGCGTCGCCATCGCCGACGTGCTGGTGGCGCTGCGCGACGGCATCCGGGTCGAGTAAGCGGCGGTGCTGGATAGCGGCGCGCTGATCGCGCATACCACCAAGCTCGAACTCGTGATCCGCCACGTGCTGGCGGGACTCGGCCATGGCATCCACGCCGGCCGCGAACGCGGCGCCGGCGTCGAGTTCTCGGAATACCGCGCCTATGCGCCGGGCGACGAGTGGAGAAGGGTCGACTGGAAGCTGATGGCGCGCGCCGACCGTTATTTCGTGCGCGAGGCCGAGCGCGACAGCCACGTGGCGGTGTGGCTGGTGCTGGACGCCACCGCGTCGATGCTGGAGCCGAGCAGGAGCATGCCTCTCACCAAGCTGCAGTATGCGCGCGTGATCCTGGCCTGCGTGGCGGCGATCGCCCAGCGCCAGGGCGATGCCTTCGGCCTGGTGGTCTGCCAGGGCGAACGTGCCCACGTCACGCCGGCGGCGCGCGGGCCGCGCCAGCTGCAGCGCGTGCTGGCGCAGCTGAACCGCACCGAGGCCGAAGGCACGCTGCCGGGCCAGGACACCCTGCGCGCCAGCCTGCATTTCAGTGCCGCGCCCAGCGCCGTCTTCGTCGCCGGCGATTTTCTGGACTGGCCCTCGCCGCTGTCGGAAGCCGTGCTGCGCCTGCGCCGCATGCGCCACGACGTGCGCGCCCTGTGCCTGCAGACCGAGGCCGAGGTGGAGGGCGGTTTCGACCCCGCGCTGGCCTACCGGGATCCCGAATGGGGCGAGGGCGTATTCCGCTTCGGGCCCGACGTGCGTGCGGCCTACCTGCGCAACCGTGACGCCCATTTCGCCCAGGTGGTGGCGGACTGCCGCAAGAACGACCTGCCGATGCTGTGCGCCCGGATCGAGCAGGCGCCGGGCGAGGTGCTGCGTACCTGGTTGAACAAAAGGGTATATGCGGCGGTGCGCACATGAGCAGCCTGTGGTGGTGGGCGCTGCCGGTCCTGTTGCTGCCGATCCTGTGGCACCGCCAGAAGCGCGAGCAGACCAGGAGTGCGCCGCTGGCCTCGGCCCGTTTCCTGCCGGTGGCGCAACCGAAGCAGCTGCGCGTGTGGCGCTGGAATGATCCGCTGCTGCTCCTGCTGCGCTGCCTGCTGCTGGCGGCCTTGATTGCGCTGCTGGCCGACCTGGTGCTGCCATGGCGCGGCGACAGCGTGCTGGTGGTGCCGGGCACGCCCGCCGCCCTGGTCGACAAGGAAGCCGCCGCACTGCCGGATGCGCGCCGCATCGCGCTGCCGGACCGCGACGCCGTCGACTGGCTGCACGCCCACGAGCGCGAGTTCAAGCCCGAGGCACGCCTGCTGGTGGTTGGCGACATCGCCATGCCGGCCACGTTGCCGCGTTTCCGCCATGCGGTGCGGCTGCGTGCCCATTCGGTGGCTGCGGCAAGGGCCGAACGCCACGTCGCCGTGTTCAGCACGCGTCCCGAGGCCTGGCGCCGGCTGTTCGCCGCGCCCCAGGGCGGGGTGCGCACCGTGATCGATGCCCGGCCGGGGCCGAAGACAGCGCTGGTGGTCTGGGACTTGCCCGAGGCGCCGCCGGCCACGCTGCGCGCGCCGCTGTGGTGGGTCGCGCTTGCCGATCACCAGCACGCCCGTGTCTTCCCCGAACTGGCCCACGCCGTGCGCGTTGGCGCCATCCAGTATGCCGACAGCGCGCGCGGCCGCCTGTGGACCATGGACGCGTGGCCGCTCGCGGATGCGGACGGTGCGCGTGCGCTGCTGGCGGCCTGGGAGCGCCTGGCCCATCCGGCACAGCCATGGACCGCACCGCCGATGACGATGGCGCCCGACGCCGCGGCGCCGGCGGGTCCGGCTGGCGGCGCGCTGCGCGAGCTACTGTCGATTGCCCTGCTCGTCTTGTTTGCCCTGGAAAGGATGCTGGCCCATGTCCGCCGACGCTGAACTCGCCCGCCGCCTGTGGCGCGCCGCGCTGCTGCGCCGTGGCGGCATGTGGGTGCTGGGCAGCCTGCCATGGCTGGCCCTGCGCTCGGGGCCGGGCCTGCTGGCCTGGACCGCCTTCTGCGCCTGGGACGGTTTGCGCCTGCAGCGCCGGGTGCTGCTGGGCTGGACCGCCTGGATCGACGGCGCCGTGCCCGAGATGGAAGACAGCGCCAAGCTCCTGGTGGAGGCCGAATCGCCGCTGGCGCAGCTGCAGCGGCAACGCCTGCTCGAGCGCTTGCAGGCCAGCCTGGACCGGCAGCGCGTGCGTGCCATCGTGCGCGAACGCGTCGCCTTCGGCTGGCGCTGGCTGCTTGCCGACCTGGCGCTGGCCGCCCTGGCTTGGGGCGCGACCCTGCTGCCGGGCGCCGCCCATCCCGCCGCGGCCAGGGCGCAGCCGGCGCCGGCCGCCGCGGCGGCCGCGCAACGGGCCGAACTGGTCGTGAAGCTGGCGCCGCCAAGCTACACCGGCGTCAAGGCGAGCCAATCCGCACCCCGCGACCTGCAGGTGCCGGAGCAGACCGTTGTGGAATGGTGCGTGACGACCCCGGCGGCTGCCGAGGAAACCATCGAATTGAGCGACGGCCAGCAGCTGAAGGCCGGGCGCGCCTGCGCGCACTGGCTCGCCGACGAATCCGTGTTCTGGCGCTGGCGCGGCACCCGCTACACGCTGAAGGTGGTGCCGGACGCGCCGCCGGAGATTACGGTGACCCAGCCCAACGAGATGACGAAAGAGCTGGCGCGCGATGCGAGCCAGGCCACCATTGCTGTCTCCGTGACGGACGACTACCGCATCCAGCGTGCCACCATGCACCTGACCCTTGCGCGCGGCAGCGGCGAAAACATCCGCTTCAGCGACCGCGAAATGCCCTTGCCCGTCTCGAGCGACCCGCGCCGGCGCGACTGGACCAAACACTGGACCTTGTCGGAACTCGGCATGGAGCCGGGCGACGAGCTGTATTTCTTCGTCCGCGCCAGCGACAACGCGGCCAAGCCGCACACGGTGCAATCGCCGACCTATACCCTGCGGCTACCGGCGCCGCCTTCCGCCGATGAGGAAGAAGCGGCGGCGCTGCCGATGCTGGTGAAGCCGGAAAGCCTGCGCAGCCAGCGCCAGGTCATCATCGACACCGAACAGCTGCTGGCCGACATGCGCAGCAAGAAGATGAGCGCGGCCGAAACGCGCGAACGCAGCGAATCGATCGCCTCCGACCAGGCCGCGCTGCGGCGCCGCTACGGCCAGTTTTTGGGTGAGGAATCGACGCTGTTCGGCGACGAAGACCATGACGATCATCATGGCCAGCCCGGTGCCAAGCAGGACGTGCTGCACGAATTCGGCCACGCCCACGACCAGGCCGAGAACGCGACGCTGTTCGACGACGCCACCAAGAAGATCCTGCGGCGCGCCCTGAGCGCGATGTGGGATGCGGAAAAGGCGCTGCGCGCGGTCGAGCCCAAAGCGGCGCTGGCGCCCGAGAACAAGGCCCTGGTGGCGGTCAAGGAATTGCAGCAGTCCGAACGCGTCTACCTGCACAAGACTTCCTTCTCCCCGCCGGCGATCAAGGAAGACAAGCGCATGAGCGGCGACATGGCCGGCACTGCCAGCGTGCGGCGCGAGCAGGACGGCCCCGGCGAAACGGTGCCGGGCGCACTGCGCGAGCTGGTGGCGGCGCTGGCGCGCGACGATGCGCTGCCGGCCCTGTGGACGCGTACCGCCCACGACTGGGTGCGCGAGCGCATCGTCGGCGATGAACAGCGGCTCGCGGCCCAGCGCGCGATCCAGGACGTGGCCGACGGCTGCATGGCTTGCCGCCCGGTGCTGCGCGCCTGGCTGCGCGGCGGCGTCGACAAGACACCGGTATTGCTGCAGGCGCAGCCGGCGGTGGAGACGCCCTTCGTGCGTGCGCTGCGGGGAGACAAACAATGAACGCATTGACCCTGGCTGCCAGCGCCATCGGCGTCCTGAGCGCCCTCCTGTATATGACGCGGCGGCGCTGGCTGGATGCGCTGCTGGCCTTGATTGCCGGCGTGGCGCTGGCCGGCGCCGTCGGCGACTTCACGCTGCCCGGCGCGGCCGGCACCATGCTGGCCATATCGTCCGACCAGCCGCCGTCGACGCTGGACGGGGTCGACAAGCTGCGCCTCGAGGGCGACGGCCTGCGCGCCGCCCAGTGGCGCGACTTGCCGGCGCGTCCACTCCAATGGACGGCACCGTCCACCAAAGTGGTCGATTTGGACTTCCCGCGCGAGATCGCGCTCGGCCGCATGTTCACGCTGACGCTGCGCCCTTCATGGCAGGCGCCGGGCCGGCTGCAACTGCTGGCCGAGAATGGGCAGGTGCTGGCCGAGGCCAGGGGGAGCGGGCCGCTGTCGGTGCAATGGCTGCCACCGCTGGCCGAGAGCCTGGTGCTCAGGGCGCGCCTGCTGGATGCGGACGGCAAGGTGGTCGACCAAGGACCGCTGCCGCTGCGTGTGAGCGCGCCGCTGCCACTGCAGGTGCGCGGCCGCTTCGGCGCGCCTTCCTTCGATCTGCGTGCCTTGGACGAGCTGCTGGCCAACAGCAATGCGAGCATCGACTGGCAGGTGGAACTGGGCAAGGGATTGTCGCGCAGCGAGCTGCCGCGCGCCGAGGCGAAAGTCAGCGAGGCGAAGGTCAGCGATGCGAAGGTCAGCGATGCGAAGGTCAGCGGCACGCAGGAACCCGACCTGGAGATCGTCGATGCCGCCTGGTTCGAACGCGCCGGCGCGTCTGCGCGCAGCGCGCTGCTGTCGAATGTTGCCGCCGGCCGCGCGCTGCTGGTGCTGGGTGCCAACGCGACGGACGCCGGCCTGTGGTCGCGCAGCCTGGGCCTGGCCTTGCGCCCGCAGCCGGCCAACAAGATGCTCGGGACCGCGCTGCCGATGGCGTCGGCCGGCCTCAACCCGGACCGCGCCGCCGACGGCGCATGGTCCGGCGCCGACGGCATCTGGACGCGCGACTGGCAGGACGGGCGCATCGCCTGGATCGGTGTCGGCGACTGGCACCGCCATGCGATCAGCGAGCCGCGCGCCCTTGCCCTGTGGTGGCAGGCGGCTCTCGACCGCCTGCGCGTGCAGCGCAAGCAGGATCTGGAATGGCTGGAACCGGACGAGATGCCGCTGCCGCGCCAGCGCCTGGCGCTGTGTGCGCGTGGCGACGGCCTGGCGGGTGCCGGCGCGCTGGTATTGCCGGCGCTGGGGCAGCGCCTGGCCTGGCAGGGGCGGGCGGACAGTGTCGATGCCGCCTGCGTGACGGTGTGGCCGGACAGGAGCGGCTGGCTGCGCATGCACACCGAGGGCAAGGATGCGGCCGAGCATGCCTTGTATGTGCATGACGACAAGGACTGGCCGCTGTGGCAGCGCGCCCAACGCCGCGCCGCGACCCGGGAATACGCCGCGCGCCTGCCGGCAGCGGCGTCCAAGGGCACGACCCGCTTGCCGGTGTGGCCGTTCGGCTTGCTGTTCGCAGCGGCCATGCTGGCCTTGTGGTGGCGCGAACGGCGCTGAGGCTGCGGTCTAGGCAGTCAGGCGCACAGCGCGCTCACCACCAGTTTGCGCTTGCCGTTCGGTGCCAGCGGGATGTCGCTTTCTTCCTGCAGCGCGATGTCGAAGAAGCCGCCCCAGCGCCGCAGCTGGGCGTCCAGCACAAAGGCGCGCTGGTCGGCCGTGAGCGCGCGATGGCGCGGCACCACGGCCAGCGTGATCGCGCCGGGATGGCGCTGGCGCACCTGGTACAGGCGCACGAAGTCCCAGGTCGCCTCATCGATGACGATGGCCAGGCCGGGAATGCGGCGGCCGGCGCGGTCGACCAGGAATTCCTGGCCGCGGCCATCGATGCCGGCGCAGCGGCCGGCGCCGTCGATGCGGCCGTAGTCGCCGGTGCGGTAGCGGATCAGCGGCATCACGTCGTTCCACAGTGAGGTGCCGACGATCTCGAGACGCTCGCCGTCGGCGCGGTTTTCCGACCAGCCGTACAGGGACTCGAAGCGGTAATCACCCAGGATGCCGTCGCCATCGTAGTCGGCGAAGGCTAGGTTGGTGCGCTCCGACAGCCCATAGTTGAGCGAGACCGGACAGCGGAACAGGCGCCGGATCGCCGCCAGCTGGGCCGGCGTGGCCGGCTCCGAGGCCAGCAGCACCGCCCGCACCGGGGTCGCCAGTTCGCCGGCGGACAGCAGCTCGGCCAGCGCCGCGGCGGAACTCGGGTAGGCGTGCACATAGGCCGGGCGGAAGCGCTGGATGGCGTCCAGGATGGCGGCCCGGTGCGCTGTGCCGACATGGTAGGGCGACAGCATCAGGCGGTTGCCGACCACCCGCACCGGCGCTTCATGCGCCAGGCGGCGGGCGTCGGCGCCGATGCGCAGGATGCGCGACTTGTCGAAGCTGAAACCGAATTTGCGCCAGGCGTGGGTGAAAAAGGCCTTCTCGATATCGGCCAGGCGCTTGTTGCGCCACATGCCGATGCCCTGGCCGGACGAGCCGCCGCTGGTGGCGTACAGCAGCTTGCGCGGGTCGGCGCGCTCGTCGAGGAAGTCGCGCTGCTGCGCCATCACTTCCTCCTTGCTCAGGTAGGGAAAGCAGGCCAGCACCTGGTCCAGCGGCTCGTGCGCGGCGGCGGCCGGGCTGAGCGCCACGATGCGCCGGTACCAGGGCACGTGTTCGAGCGCGTGCACCAGCACCCGGCGCAGGTGGCGCCTGGCTTGCTGCGCGACTGCGGCCTCGTCGCGCGCAAGCAGTGCGCGTACGCGGAAAAAATCCGGGTGGTACAGCAGGCGCCCCGGCAGGAAGCGGCGCCACGCGTAGTAAGCACCAACGAGATGGTCGGCCATGCGGCCGGGCGTAGCCACCGCCTATCCGTTCACGATGCCGACGAATTCGTCCGCCGACACGTGACCCAGGCCGAGGCTGTCCAGTGTCCGCCCCTCGCTCGCGAAGTCGCGTCCGAGCAGGCCGCCGGCGATCACGATCAGTGCGTCCGCCACCGGTGTCGGCACCTGCAGCAGGCGCCCGATCGAGGACAGCAGCGCTAGTCCCATCGGCACGTCCTCGGTGATGAAGCGGGTGTCGATGCTGGCGGGGCCCTTGGGACCGCCTTCGCGCGCATAGCGGCGGAACACCGCCAGCCCCGGCTGCGACAAATCTTCCTCGTTGCGGAAGCGGCACTCGTCGAAATAGGGGGAGGGCGTGCCGCCGGCGGCCGCGATCACCGCGCTCTTCTCGGCGTCGAGTTGCCCCAGCAGGCGCAGCACGGAAGGCGTGAAGGCCTCGCGGTACATCCAGAATTCGCCCTGCGCGTGTTCGATGCGGCTGGCCGAGAGCAGGGTGCCGACCGTGTGCACGATCAGGTTCGGATTGTGCAGCGCCGACTCGACCACATTGGTGCGTGTCGCAACATAGGTAGGGAACAGGCGCGCGGCGCGTTCCAGGCCTTCGCGCGCACGCGCACGCGGCACGAAGGCGAGCGCATTGCGCACGTTGCGGAACAGGACGTCGACCACGCCCGGCGCCCTCAGGCGCGCATCGTAGGGCAGGCTTTCGCCCTCGGCCAGCAGGAAGCCGGCGCTGTCCTGCCAGGGCAGGAAGTAACAGGAGCCCATGTTCCCCGGCGCCAGCAGCACCAGCTGGCGCTCGTCCAGCCAGGGGCCGAGCAGGGCCGCGATAGTCGGGTGGTACTGGGTCTGGGTGGTGACGATGACGGCATCCGGCACGCTGGCAAAGGCTTCGGCGACATCGCGCGTGGCCAGCGCCAGCCGCGCGCGCCGGGTAGCGCCGCCGGCGGGATTGTCGACGACCGTGATGGTCCGGGTTTCGCGCACGGTATCGAAGTTTTCGTCGTGCAGCGAGCGCGAGGTCTTGAGCAGGGCGACGCGGTGGCCGTCCAGGGCGAGGAGCGCACCGAGTGCGCAGCCGGCGTTACCGGCGCCAACCATTAACACGTTCATGTTTGTTCTCCGTCAGATGAGCGGATGAAGAAACTTGACGATGCCAGTGGTGGAAGAGGTGGGGTTGCGCTAGCTCAGTTATGCTCGGCGGGTGAGGCGGAACTATTTTTTGCGGCTGGCGTTCCGATGACAGGCGCTTGTCGTAGGATCCTTGTTATTCAACAAGACGCGGGAGCGGATGGTGGGTGCGAAAACCTCGATGCTGGCGATCGTCGATGGCGCTGGTGGTGGCGCTGGTGATGGCAATGCGGTGGCGATCCTGAAGTCGCGGCCAAGGCTGGACCGGGATGCCTGCCTGGCGACGCTGCGCCGTCTGTTTCCGGACCAAAACTACGATGCCTTGCCGGATGGCGATCTGATGGACGCTTATCCGCGCCGCGGCGAGCTTTGTATTGCCTGCTTCCCGGGCCTGGTTCTCCTGGCCCATGACAGCCTGGCCACCAGCGCCAGCGATCTGGACCCGCGCTTCATCGCCTTCGCGGGTACGCGCACGATGCTGCATCATGTGATGATCAGCACGGTCGATGCCTTTGCCTACGGCGTCTGGGAACAGGGCAGACTGTGCCGGTCGCTGGCGATCGATGCCGACAATGGCGTCACGGAAGACATCGGCATGCGCCGCGCCTTCGAGGAACCCTTCTGGTCCGGACAGCACGGCGACGAGGACCTGGATGAAGACTATGCCGGCGGCATCGGATTCCACCCGCTCGAGATGGCCGAGGCAGCGTTGCTGGACTTGTTCGGCTACCAGCTCGAGGGCTTCAGCGGCGCCGACGAGGTACAGCCCGAGACCATTCCGATGATGCGTTTTGCGCCCGTCAAGCCATGGTGGAAACGCTGGTAAGGGCTGGCGTGATGCCGGTGGCGGCGTTCAGCCCACCTGGTCGCGCATCCATTCCTTCAAGCCGTTGACCCAGTTCTTGGCCGGCAGGTTGTGGCGCCGCTTGATCTCGGCGGCGCGCTCGTACAGCACGGCGAAATCGAGCTGCGGCGCCTGCTTGAAGGCGAGGACGACGATGTTGGCGTCATGGACCTCGGGCAGCCAGACCACGGCGTCGAAGGCCGTCTCCATCGCCTGCAGGTTCTTGTCGTAGTTGATGAAGTCGCCGAATACGTTGGCGGTCATCACGCCGTCCGGACCCAGGCAGGCGGCGCAGGCCTGGTAGAACTCGGGCGTGTCCAGCACCGGGCCGCGCGCCTCTTCGTCGTACAAATCGACCTGCAGCACGTCGACCGTGCCGTGGTTGGCCGGGTCCATCACGAAGTCGAGGGCATCCATCTCGCGCACGTCCAGGCGCGCATCGTTGGGCGGCAGGCCGAAGTGCTCGTGGCAGATCGCGATCACGTTCGGATTCAGCTCAGCCGCCGTCACGCGCGCCTCCGGAAAGCGCGCGTGGCAGAACTTGGTGAGCGCGGCGCTGCCCAGGCCCAGCTGGACGATGCGGCGCGGACGTTCCACGAACAGCATCCACATCATCATCATCTGCACGTATTCCAGCTCGATCGCATCCGGCCTGCTCAGGCGCATGGCGCCCTGTACCCAGGACGTGCCGAGGTGGAGCGAGCGCACGCCCTGGAATTCGGTGATGGTGGCGGGCGGGTGGCCGGGCTGGGAAAAGCGGGGGGAGGTGGGGACGGACATGGGGGGATAGTAACAAATGGCACACAACTTCGGGGTCAGAGCACTACGATTTCCCCTGTTTTGGCGATGATCGCCTATCTTCTGGCTACACGCCTTCAACGGCTGATAAATTGTCGGTTGCCGGAAAAAGCTTGTGCTCTGACCCCGAATTGTTACGTGGTGCCTGGCAAAATCATTGTCACTGCCAGCCCGCCGCCTTCGCGGTTGCCGAGCGTAATCCGCCCGCCATGCGCTTCGGCGATTTCGCGCGCCAGCGCCAGTCCGAGGCCGGTGCCGCTGCGCTTGGTGGAGTAGAAGGGTACCAGGGCGTTGGTCAGCACCGCATCGCTCATGCCGCTGCCGCGGTCCAGCACGTCGATGCGCACCACGTCCTGCACGCGGCGGATCTGCAGGGCGACGTCTTGCGCGGGCGAGCCGGATTCGTGGGCGTTCTTGAGCAGGTTGATGAGCGCCTGCTCCATCTGGGCGACGTCGATCTGGGCCGGTTCCGGCGGCAGCTCGCCTTCCAGGCGGAAGCTGACCTGGACCGCCAGCCGCGCCACCAGGGCGTCCCAGGCGCAGGGCGCCAGGCGCGGTGCCGGCAGTTTGGCGAAGCGCGCGTAGCCGAGGATGAAGGTTTCCAGGTGGCGGGTGCGCTCTCCGATGGTTTCCAGGATCTGCGGCAGGCGCTCGGTCTGGCCGCGCCGCACCAGCTCCGCGCCCGAGTGCGCGAGCGAGGCCAGCGGCGCCAGCGAGTTGTTCAATTCGTGGCTGATGACGCGGATGACCTTCTTCCAGGTCTGCACTTCCTGGCGCCGCAGTTCCACCGTCAGCTGGCGCAGCAGCAGCAGTTCGTGGCGCCGGCCGTTCAGGCTGAAGTTGCGGCGCGCCAGGTGGTACACCTCTTCGTCCTCACCCTCGCCGGCGGTGAACAGGCCGTCGCCGCCGCGTGCCAGCGCCTCATGCAGGGCCGGCGCCGCCGTCGCCAGCACCGCCGGCAGCGAATGGCCTTCCAGCTTGCGTCCCTCCGATAGCAACTGGCGCGCGGCCAGGTTGGCGTAGACGATGGTGCGGCCGGCGTTGGGGGTGTCGGCCACCAGCAGCATTGCCACCGGCGTGTTCTGCACCATGGTGTCGAGCAGCAGTTCGCGCTGGACCAGGCCGAGGCGCTGCTCGCGCAAGACTTCGCCGAGCGCGTTGTGGGCGCCGATCAGGTCGGACAGCTCGTCGTTGTGCGGCCAGTGCAGGCTGAACGAAAAATCGCCGTCGCGGTAGCTGGTCACCGTGCCCTCCAGCGCGCGGAACAGCGACAGGATCGGCTGGATCTGGGCGCGGATGGTGATGATGGACAGCGGCACCACGCACAGCAGGCAGATGCCGAGCACCGCCAGCGGCTGGCCCGGCAGCAAATGGTCGAGCGCCAGCGCGATCAGGATACCGACAGTGAGCAGGGTGCCGACCAGGGCCGACCAGCGCGTGACCAGCGACAGTCTCCAGCTTCTGAATTTCCAGCTTTTCAGGCGCCAGCCTCGGGGAGTATCGTTCATGCCGCGCGGGCGATGCCGAGGCGCTCCATGCGGCGGTACAGCGCCTGGCGCGACAGCCCGAGTTCGGCGGCAGCCTGGGCGATCACGCCGCCGGCGCGCGCCAGCGCGGCGACGATGGCTTCGCGGTCCGGCTCGGCCTCGGCGGCGGCCAGGGCGCCGGGCGGCAGGCCGAGGTCGGCCGGCTTGATGGCGTCTTCCTTGGCCAGCAGTCCGGCGCGCGCCATCACGTTCTTCAGTTCGCGCACGTTGCCGGGCCAGGCATGGGCCAGCAGCGCGCTTTCAGCGGACGGGTGCAGGCGCTTGCCGGGCGCCAGGAAGCAGCGCGCCAGCGGCAGGATGTCGCCCGGGCGCGCCGCCAGCGGCGGCAGCTTCAGTTCGATCACGTTGAGGCGGTAGAACAGGTCTTCGCGAAAGGTCCCGAGACGGATCATCGCGCCGAGGTCGGCGTTGGTGGCGCTGACCACGCGCACCTTGACCTGGCGCTCGCGGTTCGAGCCGAGGCGCTCGAAGCGCCCGGTTTCCAGCACCCGCAGCAGTTTCATCTGGCCGGCCAGCGGCAGGTTGCCGATCTCGTCGAGGAACAGGGTGCCACCGTCGGCGGCCTCGAACTTGCCTTCGCGCGCGCGCGAGGCGCCGGTGTAGGCACCGGCCTCGGCGCCGAACAGCTCGGCCTCGATCAGTTCCGCCGGCAGGGCGCCGCAATTCAGCACCACGAAGGGGCCGCCCGCCACCTGCGAGTTGGCCTGGATGATCTCGGCGATGCGTTCCTTGCCGGTGCCGTTCGGCCCCGTGATCAGGACCGGCACGTCGGCGCGCGCCACCTGGCAGGCCAGGCTCAGCACCTTTTCGGTGGCCGGATCGGCCCACACCAGGCCGCGCAGGTCGAAGTGCTGTTCCAGCTCGCGCCGGGCGCGCCGTTCGCGCTGCAGGCGGGCACCGAGGGCGCGGTTGGCCTGCCCGAGTTCGATCAGGTTGCTCACCGTCGCCAGCAGGCGCGCGTCGTTCCAGGGTTTCGACAGGTAGTCGGCGGCGCCGGCCTTGACCAGGTCGACGGCCGCATCCAGGTGGGTCCAGGCCGTCAGCAGGATCACCGGCAAGTCCGGGTACTGCTTGCGGATGGCGCGGAACAGCGCCACGCCTTCCTCGCCGGAAGTGGTGTCGGCGGTGAAGTTCATGTCCTGGATCACCAGGTCGACCGGCTCGCGCGCCAGCACGGCCAGCCCTTCTTCGGGCGAGGCCGCGTGCAGCGCCGCGATGTCGTGCAGGGAAAACAGCACGTCGAGCGCGATGCCGACGGCGGCGTTGTCATCGATGATCAGTACGGTAGGCATGGCGAATAGGATAACACTGCTGTTACACGCTGCGGGTGGCGGTGGCCGGCGAGATGCCGGCCGCCTTCCAGGCCGGGCCGTAGGCGGCGATCACGCCCAGCAGCCAGAACAGCGCGGCCCCGGCCGCCAGGTAGCCGGCCGGCAGGCGCGTCATCTCCAGCTTGCTCACCAGGAGCTGGTTCAGCGCCAGGCCCAGCGCCACCCCGCCGAACACGCCGGCGCCGGTGATCATCAGGTTCTCGAGGATGAAGTAGCGCAGGATGTCGAGCTTGCGGGCGCCGAGGGCGCGGCGCACGCCGATCTGCTTGCGGCGCTGGATCACCCACAGGCTGGCCATGCCGACGATGCCGCAGCAGGTGATCAGGAGCAGCAGGGCGCTGACGGTGATCAGCATCCACTGCAGGGCGACGTCGCCGCGGTAGCGGTCCTTGCGCTGCTGGTCGGTGGTTTCCAGTTCCAGGATCAGGGGCGTGGCCGAGGCCTTGCGCAGCGCCGCCTCGGCTTCCTTCATCACGCGCTCGCGCTGACCGGGTTCGGTGCGCACCGCGTACATCGTGCCGCGCCCGCCGCCATAGGCGCGCTGCGGAATCAGTACCGAGAACATGCCGCGCTCCTTGACGTCGGCGTGGGCGCTGATCAGGTTCTCGACCACACCGATGATGCGGGTGGGTTGCGCGTCCTTGCCGGTACCGAAGTACATGGTCTTGCCGATCGCGCTGGCGCCGGGCCACAGCTTGGTCGCCAGTGGCCGGCTGATGATCACGCCCGGCGGATACACGTTGTCGGTTTTCTCGTTGACCTCGACCAGCTCCTGCGGCTGGAAATCACGGCCCTCGGCCAGCGTCAGGCCGAAGGTCTTGACGAGGGAATCGCCCGACACGTACATCGACATGATGTCGGTGGCGCGCTCCTGGCGCGGGTCGAGCGCCACGCTGGTGTTCCAGCCGCTGCGCGACATCGGCATCTGGTTGAGCTGGGCCACCGCGGCCACGCCGCCGACCGCGCGCAGCACCTCGGTCTGGCGCTTGATGGTGGCGAGCTGCTGTTCCGGCGTCTCGTCGGCGAGCGTGCGCACCGCGATGCTGAAGACCACGTGTTCGTCGGCCATGCCGGAAGGACGGGCGGCGACGGCGCGGCGTTCGTTGACGATGTGCAGGGCATTCGCCAGGATGGCCAGGCTGAGCGCGACCTGCAGGGCAACCAGGATGGGGCCGGTCTTGTTGCGCAGCAGGGCGGAAAGGATGGGGCGGAGTTCCATGTCGATGTCCTTGTGCTTATTGTGCTGATTGGGCTTATTGGGCTTATTGTGATTTGAGCTGGATCGCCGGCGTGACCTGACAGGCGCGCCAGGTCGGCAGCAGGCCGGCCAGGATGGCGGCGCCGACCGAGATCACGAAGGTCAGGCCCAGCATCTCCCAATCCATGGTGGCGACCACCGCCATCGACTTGCTGGTCATGCCGATCAGGCCCAGCGCGCCGAAGGCGAACAGCAGCCCGAGCACGCCGCCGACCAGGCCGACCACGGTGGTCTCCACCAGGAACTGGCGGAAGATGTCGGCGCGCGAGGCGCCCAGCGCACGGCGCACGCCGATCTCGGAAGCGCGCGCCGAGAATTTCGCCAGCAGCAAGCCGACCGTGTTCACCAGGCACAGCGCCAGGAAGCCGAAGGACAGCCAGACCTGCAGCCGGCTGTCCTTGCCGACCACGCCGGTGAATTCCATCCAGCCGTTGACGTCGAACAGGCGGTTCGGGGCATTGCGCTTCAGGCGGCCCAGCTTGCGCTGGTCGGCGGCATAGTTGTCGAGCCAGGACTGCAGCTCGCCACGCTCGCCTGCGGATGCGGTCTCGAACCAGGCCGTGATCCAGGTGCATTCGGAGGCCAGGCGCGCCGCCCAGCCCGGGCCGACGTTGCCCGAGCAGCTCATGCCGCCGTTATGATCGGTCTCGTGGCGGATCGCGCTGGACAGCGGAATGAAGAATTCCTCGCCGTAGCCGTAGGGCGAACCGCCCTGCAGCAGGTAGACCCGCGGCAGCATCCGCCACTTGTCGGCGACGCCGACCACGGTGAACGGAAAGCCCATCAGCATCAGGCGCTGGCCGACCGGGTTGGCCGTGCCATACAGTTTGTCGGCCATCTCGCGGCCGAGCACCACCACGTCGGCGCCGCGTGCATCGTCGGCCTCGGTCCAGGCCTGGCCATGCAGCAAGGGCACCTCGAACATGGCGAAGAAGTCGCGCGTGGGCGCCAGGCCGCTCATGGTGAAGGGCGGGATGGCGCGCTTGGGCGGTTCCACCGCGGCCTGGATGGCGTACAGCGCGGTGCGGCGCAGGCCCTGGCCGCTCTTGAGCAGGTTCTGCGCATCCTGGTAGCTGATCTGGATGTCGTCCGGCTTCTCGCCCGGCGTGTAGTTTTCGGTGGGGCCGTTGTCGATCAGCGGCACGAACAGGCGGCTGCTCTTTTGCGGGATCGGGTCGTTCGACATCATGTGCAGGATGGTCAGCGTGGACACGCTGGCCGCCACGCCGACGGCCAGGGTCAGCACCATCAGCGCGGTCAGGAAGGGATTGCGGCGCAGGCTGCGCACGCCTTGCTTGAAGTAGTAGCCGAACATGCTGCGCTCCTCAGGCGGTGGCGGCGCTGGTATCGACCAGCGTCGGCCCCTTGCGCACCAGGTCCGACACCTGGCCGTCGATGATGTGCACGTTGCGGGTGGTGCGCACCGCCAGTTCCGGGTCGTGGGTCACCATCAGGATGGTGGTGCCGGCGGCGTTGATCTCTTCCAGCAGTTCCATCACGCCGCGCGCCATCTGCGTGTCCAGGTTACCGGTCGGTTCATCCGCCAGCAGGAGTTTGGGCGAGCCGGCCAGCGCGCGCGCGATCGCCACGCGCTGCTGCTGGCCGCCGGACAGTTCGGCCGGATAGTGCTTCATGCGCGAGGCCAGGCCGACCTTGGCCAGCGCGTCCTCGATACGCTTCTTTCTTTCGCTGGCGTTGAAGCCACGGTAGCGCAGCGGCACGTCGACGTTGTCGAACAGGCTCAGGTCCGGAATCAAATTAAAACCCTGGAAGATGAAGCCGAGCTTTTCGTTGCGCAGGCGCGAGCGGGCATTGTCATCCAGGCCTTTGACGTTGACGCCGTCCAGGATGTAGTCGCCCGAGCTGAATTCCTCGAGCAGGCCGGCGATGTTGAGGAAGCTGGTCTTGCCGGAGCCGGAAGGGCCGGTGACGGTGACGAACTCGCCTTCGCGGACGTCGATCTCGAAGCCGCGCAGCGCGTGGGTCTCGATCATGTGGGTGCGGTACACCTTGCTCAGGTTGGTCATGCGCAGCATGGGATGTCCTTTCAGGGTTCGGTTATCGGTTTATTGATTGGATCAGTTGTTGATCGAGACGCGGGCCGCGTTGTCGAAGGCGTCGGTGCCCGCCACCACCACCTTGTCGCCCTGCTTCAGGCCGGACTGGATTTCGACCGCCGAGATGCTGGTGGCGCCGAGCTGGATCGGGGTGCGCACTGCGATGCCGTCGCGCACCACATAGGCATGGCGTCCGCCCTCGCTCTCGACGAAGGGTCCGCGGGCGACCATCAGGACGTTCGGTTTTTCTTCGATCAGCAGGCGCGCCGTCACGCGCTGGCTCTGGCGCAGGCCCTTGGGCTGCTCGCCGTCGAAGCGCACCCGCGCCAGCACCATATTGCGCACCACCTCCGGCGACAGCGCCGACAGCTTGCCGGTGGCGGTGCCCGAGGGCAGCTGGACTTCGGCGCTCATGCCCAGGCCAAGGTCGCTCACATAGGTTTCCGGCACCTCCAGCTCGACTTCGAGCTTGGACAGATCGACCAGCGTCATCAACGGCGCGTTGGCGGCGACCACCATGCGGTTCTGCACGTTCAGGGTGCCGATGAAGCCGTCCACCGGGGCGCGCACGGTCAACTCCTCCACGCGGCGCCTGGCTTCTTCCATCGACAGGCGCGCACGTTCCAGTTCGTTTTCCTTGGTCTTGAGGGCCAGGCGCACGTCGTCGCCTTCCAGCGCCGCCGCCTGGGCCGCGTGCCTGGCGCGGATCTGGGTCGACTGCAGCGCATCCTTGGCCTTCTGGTAATCGATCTTGGCGATGATGCCGACTTGCCCCACGCTGTCGTAGCGCTCGAGGGTGCGCTGGGCCGACAGGCGGTCGATCTCGGCGGTGTCGGCTTCGCGCTGGGCCAGCAGCTTCTGCTTGCGCGCCAGGATCTGCTGGCGCGCCACCTCGGCCTTCAATTGCTCGAAGGTCGAGACTTCGCGCTTGAAGGCGTCCGACAGATCGGGCGATTCCAGTACCGCCAGCACCTGGTCCTTCTTGACGGTGTCGCCGGCCGCCACCTTCAGGTTGACGGTGGAGGGCGCCTTGGCATACAGGGTCGGGCTGACGGCGGCCACCACGCGGCCGTTCACGGAGGCGTCGCGCACCAGGGTGCCACGCGTGACTTCGGCGATGCGCAGGCGCGCCGCGCTGACCGAGGCGTCGCTGCTGCGCCAGCTCGAGAACAGGAAGGCGCAGACGGCCAGCGCGGCCACGGCGGCGGCGATCCAGACGGTGTTGCGCTTGATCCTGGCGCCGGCCGGAGCGGCGATAACGGCATCTTGTTGTGAGGTGTCGCGAATCATGATGTGGACGATCGGGGTTATGGACACCGGGGTATTTGCAGGAAGCGTGCCAGGTGCCAAGTGCTTGATTTTGCGGACATTCGCTGATACGGATGAGGCGTCCGGCGCTGTCCGGACGGGTCTTTGCGGACAGCGCCGGACAGTGTGCCTCTTGATATTCCGGAAAGCGTTCATAATTTCCAGTCATCACTATTCGGCCTGGCCGTGGAGCGCGTGCATGTCCTTTACGATTTTTCGGCTGCTGGGCCCGCTTGCCGATCTTGTTCGCCTGCCACTGCCGGCCGAAGCCGCGCCCCCGGACCATCCGTTCGCACCGACCGATGTCGCCCAGCTGCACCGCTTGAGCTCTGCCGATGCCGTGGGTGCCGTCGATGCCGCCGCTGCGCTGGACGACCAGACCTGGCGCGACCTGCTGTTCGAGCGCTACAGCGCCGTCCTGGCGCCCGAGACCAGCATCTTCGGCCGCCAGGTGCTGTACCGCCGCCTGCGCGGCGGACTGGCGGACGGCCAGGCTGCGCCGGGACGGGCGCGCATCGAGACCCTGCTGGCCGAGCCTGCGCGCCTGGATGGCCTGCAGCGTACGCTGGGGGCGCTGCGCCATGCCGACATCGAGGTCGCCGCATTGCTGTTCGATCCGTCGCGTCCGCGGCCGGTGGCGCCGGGGTGGCTGCGCGTCTGGTTCCTGATTCCTTTGCTGCTGGTGGCGTCGATCGCGGCGGCGCTGCTGGTGTCGCCGCTGGCCTGGATCGGCGGCGCCGTCGCGATGGTCTGGCTGGTGGCGCCGCAGATGCGCTACCGCGAGGCGATGGAAGAGGCGCGCCGGCTGGACCGGGCGCTGCAGATGATGCTGCGCGTGTGCTCGCTGCTGGATGGCAGTGCGCAGCCGCTGGCGCAGGATTTCGCCGGCCGCGGACGGCTGGCGGGACGCATCAGCCGCGGGCTGGGACGCGCGCCCGGCGTCGAGCTGGTGCCTGGGGCGAGGGAATATGCGGACTGGTTCCTGCTGGCCAATCTTCGCCATTACTTCAAGAGCGCACTGATTGTGGCCAGGGAGCGTGCATTCTTGCGCACATGCTATGAGCTATGCGCGAACCTGGAAGCCGACGTGGCGCTGGCGCGGCATCTGCAGTCCACGCCGGCGTGGTGCTGGGTGCAGCGCAGTGCGCCGCGCATGATGGCCTTGGAGGGCGGCGTGCATCCGCTGGTCGAGGGCGCCAGCGCGCTGTCGATCGCGCTGGACGGCAAGGGCGCCTTCCTGTCGGGCCAGAACGGGGTCGGCAAGAGCACCTTCCTGCGCACGCTGGGCCTGAACCTGGTGGTGGCACGCGCCTTTGGCTGGTGTTATGCCCGCAGCGCGCGCCTGCCGGCCGTCCCCGTCATCGCCAGCATGCAGAACGAGGATTCGCTGCTCGGCGGCCAAAGCCTTTATATCGCCGAACTGGCGCGCGCCAGGGACTTGCTGGCGGCGGCGGGCAGCGGACGTCCGGTGGTCTGCCTGGTCGACGAGATCTTCCGCGGCACCAACCACGAGGAATCGGTATCGGCGGCCGCCGCGGTGCTGGACGAACTGGCGCGCGATGCGATGGTGGTAGTGTCCTCGCACAACCTGGTGCTGGGCCCCTTGCTGGCGCACCGGCTGGCGCCGTGGCGGGTGACGCGCGGCGCCGATGGCATGCTCGGTCTGGAACCCGGCGTGCTGGGGCGCACCAACGGCATCGCCCTGCTGGCCGACCACGGCTTCGGCGCGGCAGTACAGGACAAGGCGGCGCAAGTGGCCGCCTGGCTGGCCAGCCAGCGCCATGCGGAGACCGGCGCCGATCTGCTTGCCGGACGTTCGGGGTCAGAGCACAAGGAAACGTCACTTCGGGGTCAGAGCACTTCGACATCGACGGAAGAGCCTTATGTCGCGCATGGATCTTCGAATGAATATTGAAATTTTATTTCAATCAGCGTCTATAAATGAAAGAAGGTTTCACCCTAGATGCGAAGTAAGCGCTGAATCAATTTCTTCGACAAGTGCTCTGACCCCGAATCAGGGCCGTCTAGTGCTCTGACCCCGAATTTGCTGGTTGTGGGGAAGTTGCCAAAAACCGGGCTCTGACCCCGGTTTGAGGGGGCGCATCAGTTGCGGGGGAGGGGCTTGCCTTTGGCGATGACTTCGTGGCATTCGCCTTTGATGGTGGCTTTGTCGTAGTCGGTCCAACCGTAGCTGTCGACGTAGCGCTTGTGCTGGCGGAAAGCAGGGTTGACGAAGCTCCAGGCCAGGCGTTCGTCGGGGTAGCGGACGTCGGCCAGGTCGAGCAGGGTGTGGAAGATGTTTTCGGTGGACAGCCTGGCCTTGCGGTGGCGGCGCAGCTGCTCGACCTTGTCCGGGTGGCGTTCGCCGTAGGCGTCGGAGTACCAGGCGAATGCCGGGACGTGGAATTCGTACTGGGTGTTGTGGCCGTGGAAGGCCAGGCGGCAGCTGTTGTCGTACAGGGTCTGGCCATGGTCGGCCACGTAGAGCATGGCGGCCGGCTGTTCCGACGCCTTCAGGGTCTTGAGCACGCCGTCGAGGAACCAGTCGGTGTACAGGATCGAGCTGTCGTAGCTGTTGTTGAGCTCGGGCTTGATGCGGATGTCGGTGTAGACCGGCTTGTCGACGCCGTACAGCGACGGCAGCCATTTGTCGAACTGCTTCGGGTAGCGGTGGCTGTAGTTCCAGTGGCTGCCCAAGGTGTGCAGCACGATGAGTTTTTTGGGCGCCGGATCGATCACCGCATGCTGGAGCGGTCCGAACAGGACCTCGTCGTAGTTGGAGTTGTCGGTGAAGCCGCCCAGGTTGAGGAAATCGACCACGTCGGCTTCCTTGGCGAACACCGAGACCGGGGTGTCGAACTTGCCGAACGAGATCTGGTTCGACAGCCAGAAGGTCTTGAAGCCGGCTTCCTTGAAGGCGGCGATGAAGGATTTTTCCGAGAAGCCGTCCTTCAGGCTTTCGGTGGCCGGCTTGCGCGAGATGATCACCGGCACCGACAAGCGGGTCGCCGACACCGAGGTGATCACATCCGACAGCGGCACCAGATTGGTTTCCTGCGACAGCAGCGGGTTGGTTTCGCGCTCGTACCCGTTCAGGCTCCAGCGGTCGTAGCGCGAGGACTCGCCGATCACCATCACTACCACTTGCGGCGCCGCGGCATTCTGGGCCGAACGCGCATGGAAGCGGAAGCTGGCGCTGCTGCGGTTGAGGTCGGCCAGGTAGACGCGTTCTTTGTAGAAGTCGACGCCGCGCGCCATCAGGCCGAAGGGCCAGGAGCGGGCGAAGGCATCGAGGTCGAAGGGGAGCTTCGCCCAGTGCGCCAGCGGCGGCAGTGCGGCGCGCGGCGGGACGCTGCCGGGACGCGGCGCAGCGGTCTGTTCGGCGCTGTCCGCAGCCGATGCCGATGCCGATGCGGCCAGCTTGACCGGCAGCATGGCGGCCGGCCGCGATCCCGCGGCGGCGGCAGCCGGCGGCGGCGCCACGCCGAACTCCACGCCATAGGCGAACACCGCCGTGCCCAGCGCCAGCACGGCCAGCACCACCGGGCGCGACACGTCGCCCCAGTCGAGGTCGCGCGTACGCCAGGCGGCGACCCAGCTGCCGACGAACCAGGCCAGCACGCCGGCGACCACGGAGCCCAGCAGCCAGACTTTGCTGCCCAAGAATTCCAGCGCCTCGGCCGGGCTGGTCTCGGCGATGATGCCGAGGTGATGGGTGGAGATGCCCTGGCCGTAAAAGGCGTACAGGTAGAGTTCGACCGGCAGCGCCACGAAGGCCGGCAGCAGCAGCCAGTGAAAATAGGCCGGGCGCTTGAGCAAGGCCCAGATGCCGGCCCAGGCCATCAGCTCGATGCCCAGGACCTTGCCCGGCTCCTCCAGGGGCAGGCCGAACAGCCGCGGCACGAAGGGCATGCAGGACAGCAGCAAGTAGCTCAGCAACACGAACAGGTTGCGCGGGCGCAGCAGGAAGGACATCGGGTGAGGGCGAGGGTGGCGGCGAAGTCGGCTATTATCCTGCCTTTGCCGAGGCGCACGCTATTTCCGCTAAACAATAGATTGAAGCTGAAGCGGGTTTGTTGTATCTCAAGTACGACACTTCCCGCCCGGCGGCGCATTTCGGGTCCATCGCCCGGGTCTGCGGCCACCAAGCCGGTTGACCCCGTCCCATATCAGGTCTATACTTGCGAGTTCTCGATTTAGTCTGGCCTTCGTATACGTCAATCAAGCCGCTCCCGCTGGTGAGTGGCTTTTGGCGCCTGTCGAAGCAAAGCCGGATGTTGCAGTAGCGAGACTAGGTTTCAGCCCCCGGAAACATACCGGGTCATCAACGTAGTAACTTTGTTGGATTAAGAACGATGCCAACCATCAATCAACTGATTCGCAAGCCGCGTGAAGCCGCGGTTGTGAAGAGCAAGTCGCCGGCACTGGAAAACTGCCCGCAAAAGCGCGGTGTTTGCACCCGTGTCTACACGACGACCCCGAAGAAGCCGAACTCGGCACTGCGTAAAGTCGCCAAAGTTCGCCTGACCAACGGTTTCGAAGTCATTTCGTACATCGGCGGTGAAGGCCACAACCTGCAGGAACACTCGGTCGTGCTGCTGCGCGGCGGTCGTGTGAAAGACTTGCCGGGTGTGCGTTACCACATGGTCCGCGGTGCACTGGATACCCAGGGCGTGAAAGACCGTAAGCAGGCCCGTTCGAAATACGGTGCCAAGCGCGCCAAAGCTGCAAAGAAATAATCTAGATTGTTCTTTGCCATTTTGGCTTAATTAATTTGTTGAGTTGAGCCGGCCGGAAGGCCGAGTAAGTGAAAAACCATGAGGGTTTTTCGCGAGTGCGATTCAAGCACTCAACTGAAGACAGGAAGGAATTGAAATGCCACGTCGTCGTGAAGTACCCAAGCGCGAGATTCTGCCGGATCCAAAATTCGGTAACACCGATCTCGCCAAGTTCGTCAACGTTCTGATGCTGTCCGGCAAGAAGTCGGTCGCTGAAAACATCATCTACGGCGCCTTCGACTACATCCAGTCGAAATCGGGCAAGGACCCGCTGGAAGTGTTCGCTGCCGCGATCAACAACGCCAAGCCGATGGTCGAGGTGAAATCCCGCCGCGTCGGTGGCGCCAACTACCAGGTGCCAGTCGAAGTGCGTCCGGTCCGCCGTATGGCTCTGTCTATGCGTTGGTTGCGCGAAGCCGCAAACAAGCGTAGCGAGAAATCCATGCCGCAGCGTCTGGGTGGCGAGCTGATGGAAGCGGCCGAAGGCCGTGGCGGCGCGATGAAGCGTCGTGACGAAGTGCACCGTATGGCTGAAGCGAACAAGGCGTTCTCGCACTTCCGCTTCTAAGCAAAACGTAGTCGTAGTATCTGTTGTTCAGGCCGGGCACATTTTGATCACCAAAATGCTGCTCGGTTTTGTCCATTCAAAGTTTAGGAAAAATTATGGCACGCAAGACCCCCATTGAGCGCTACCGCAATATCGGTATTTCCGCTCACATCGATGCTGGTAAAACCACCACCACCGAACGCGTCCTGTTCTACACGGGTGTGAACCACAAGATCGGTGAAGTGCACGATGGCGCTGCGACGATGGACTGGATGGAGCAGGAGCAGGAACGCGGCATTACCATTACCTCGGCGGCGACGACCTGCTTCTGGAAAGGTATGGCCAACAACTTCGAGCCGCACCACATCAACATCATCGATACCCCGGGCCACGTCGACTTCACCATCGAAGTGGAACGTTCGATGCGCGTGCTGGACGGCGCCTGCATGGTTTACTGTGCAGTCGGTGGCGTGCAGCCACAGTCGGAAACCGTGTGGCGCCAGGCTAACAAGTACAAAGTGCCGCGTCTGGCCTTCGTCAACAAGATGGACCGTACCGGTGCGAACTTCTTCAAGGTGTACGAGCAGATGCGCGCCCGCCTGAAGGCCAACCCGATTCCGCTGCAGATCCCGATCGGCGCCGAAGAGAACTTCCTGGGCGTGGTCGACCTGGTCAAGATGAAAGCCATCATCTGGGACGACGCGTCGCAAGGCATGAAGTTCGACTACCGCGACATCCCGGCCGAGCTGGTGGACACCGCCAACGAATGGCGTGAAAAGCTGGTCGAGACCGCTGCTGAAGCGAACGAAGACCTGATGAACAAGTACCTGGAAGAAGGCGATCTGTCGGAAGAAGAGATCAAGCAGGCACTGCGTCAGCGCACCATCGCCTCGGAAATCGTGCCGATGATGTGCGGTACCGCCTTCAAGAACAAGGGCGTGCAGGCCATGCTGGACGCGGTCATCGAATACCTGCCATCGCCAGTGGACATCCCACCGGTCGGCGGTACCGACGAGGACGACCAGCCGGTCACCCGTACCGCTTCGGACGACGAGAAGTTCTCGGCGCTGGCATTCAAGATCATGACCGACCCGTTCGTCGGCCAGCTGATCTTCTTCCGCGTCTACTCGGGCATGATCAAGTCGGGCGACACCGTCTACAATCCGGTCAAGAACAAGAAGGAACGTCTCGGCCGTATTCTGCAGATGCACGCCAACCAGCGTGAAGAGATCAAGGAAGTCCGCGCCGGCGACATCGCCGCCGCTGTCGGCCTGAAAGACGCGACCACCGGCGAAACCCTGTGCGACCCGTCGTCGATCATCACCCTGGAAAAGATGGTGTTCCCGGAGCCGGTCATTCAGCAGGCTGTCGAGCCGAAGACCAAGGCCGACCAGGAAAAAATGGGCCTGGCGCTGAACCGCCTGGCACAGGAAGATCCGTCGTTCCGCGTGCGTACCGACGAAGAATCGGGCCAGACCATCATCGGTGGTATGGGCGAGCTGCACCTGGAAATTATCGTCGACCGCATGAAGCGTGAATTCGGCGTCGAAGCCACCGTCGGCAAGCCACAGGTTGCCTACCGCGAAACCATCCGCAAATCGGTGTCGGACGTCGAAGGCAAGTTCGTCAAGCAGTCGGGCGGCCGCGGTCAGTATGGTCACGCAGTCCTGACCATCGAACCGCAAGAACCGGGCAAGGGCTTCGAGTTCATCGACGCCATCAAGGGCGGTGTGATTCCTCGCGAATACATCCCGGCGGTCGAGAAGGGTGTTCGTGAAACCCTGTCGAGCGGCGTGATGGCCGGCTACCCGGTGGTCGACGTCAAAGTGACGCTGACCTTCGGTTCGTACCACGACGTGGACTCGAACGAAAACGCGTTCCGCATGGCCGGTTCGATGGCATTCAAGGACGGCTGCCGCAAGGCGAACCCGGTCATCCTGGAGCCGATGATGGCAGTGGAAGTGGAAACGCCGGAAGACTACGCCGGTACCGTGATGGGCGACCTGTCGTCCCGCCGCGGTATGGTGCAGGGCATGGACGAAATCCCGGGCGGCGGCGGCAAGATCATCAAGGCCGAAGTCCCGCTGTCGGAAATGTTCGGTTACTCGACCGTGCTGCGTTCGGCAACCCAGGGCCGTGCGACCTACACGATGGAATTCAAGCACTATTCGGAAGCACCGAAGCACGTGATGGATGCAATCGTCACCGCCAAGGCCAAGTAACAGCTTAGTCAGTAAAATCTAGTCAGTTGAGGACAGAGCAACGGCGGTGAACCCTGCTCTGTCCCGCAAAAAATAAACTTAAGGAAGATCAAAATGGCAAAAGGTAAATTCGAACGGACCAAGCCGCACGTCAACGTCGGCACCATTGGTCACGTTGACCACGGCAAAACCACCCTGACGGCAGCAATCGCCACCGTCCTGTCGAAGAAATTCGGCGG